>Ga0138256_10008671_pt1 | contig 10675 bp, 9 predicted proteins | sample KNB2016incub_MG_FD_105486 | JGI IMG/M metagenome (GOLD analysis project Ga0138256, IMG submission 105486) | Active sludge microbial communities from wastewater in Klosterneuburg, Austria - KNB2014incub_MG | ecosystem: Engineered > WWTP > Activated sludge > Unclassified | place: Austria... | reverse complement strand
TGGAAGGCAATAGAGGCAGGTGAATTGTTAGCAGCGAAAGGAATTGATGCAGAAATCATCAATATCCATACGATTAAACCATTGGATATTGAGGCAGTCTTAAAAAGTGTCCGGAAAACACAATGTGTTGTTACTGCAGAAGAACATCAGGTTGCCGGAGGATTGGGAGATGCAATTTCACATGTTATAAGTCAACATCACCCTGTACCTCAGGAATTCGTTGGAATCAATGACTCATTTGGTGAAAGTGGAACTCCGGAGCAATTGATGAAAAAATATGGCTTAGAGGCCGAAAATATCGTTCTGGCAGTCGAAAAAGTGATGAGTCGTAAAAGTCAAATGATTCATTCCTGATCGAAATCCCGGGGCTAAAATTTATCTATGACTGAAGAATTCAGTGATCAGGAGCTCCTCGAAAAATTTCGTGAAGAAGGAAGCAGACATTATGCATTCAATTTGCTGGTAAAAAAATATCAGCAACGATTGTATTGGCATATACGCAGAATCGTTATTGATCACGATGATTCAAACGACATCATTCAGAACGTATTTATAAAAGTTTGGAAAGCGCTCGATGGTTTTCGAAACGATTCACAGTTATATACCTGGCTGTATAGAATCGCAACCAATGAATCAATTACTTTTCTGAATAGTAAAAAGAAACGATTCACTATTTCATTCGATGATGTTGAACATGAACTTTCTGATCATCTGGCAAGCGATCCTCTATTTACCGGCGACAAAATCCAATTAAAGCTACAACAGGCTATCCTCACACTGCCCCCCCAACAAAGGCTCGTGTTCAACATGAAGTATTTTGACGGCCTTAAATACGAACAGATTGCGGAAATTTTGAATACCTCAGTAGGAGGACTAAAAGCAAACTATCATCATGCAGTAAAAAAGATTGAAAAATACATTCTAGGGAGTTAAACCAAACACAGGAATTATCATCAAAGAAATACAATGAAAAATGAAGAATTTTCAGATGAAAAATTGAAAGAATTGCTAAAAAACAGCACTTCTTCTCAATCTTTCAATGTTCCCAAGGGTTACTTTGAGGAACTTCCTGAAAAAGTAATGAATTCAATCAATGTACTACCTGATTTTGATAAACAATCAGCAGTCCAGCCTTTCGAAGTCCCAAGCAATTATTTTGAAGAGCTTCCTTTTGTAATTAATGATCGAATCTTATCAGGAAGAAAAGAAAGTGTTTCAATTTGGAAGTGGATTTTCAATCCGACGAAACAAATAATTGCTGCACTTTCAATTACGATTATTGCCGGGAGTTATTTCTACTTTAGCCGAACAAAAACTATAGAAATCAATAACTCAACTTGTACAGTTGAAGAAATCAGTGAATCGCCATATTTTGAATCATTAAGTGATGACGATCTTATTGATTTCCTCGCATCACAGCAAGATGAAAATACAATTGATGAATACGATCAATATCTCTTGGATAATGACATTGACATCTCACAATTAGAAAAGAGCTTATGAAAAAATACACAATAATATTCCTTATTCTTTTCAGTACAATTTCCATTGGTCAACTATCAGCCCAACGTCCGGGTGGTGGAATGGGAAATCGACAGAATAAAGAAAAAGTGGACGCTATGAAAATTGGTTTCCTTACCGATTATCTTGACCTCACCAGTGATGAAGCTAAAGTATTCTGGCCTGTATATAACAAATATCAGGATGAAACGGACCAGCTTCGTAAGACAAGAAGAAAGAACATCCTGAATGATCAGCCAAATTTTGATTCATTAAGTGATGCTGAATTAGAAAAAATAGTAGATTCAGAAATCGCCTTTCGGCAAAATGAATTAGACATCCAGAAAAAATATCATCCTCAATTTAAGAAAGTGCTACCAATGAATAAAGTAGCAAAACTTTATCGTGCTGAAGAAGAATTTAAAAAGAAACTTTTGGAAATGATCCGTGAAAAAAAACAGGAGAGGAATAAGAAGATGTTTCAGAATTAATGAAAAGTGAAGTGAAGTGAAGTGAAGTGAAAAAAAATAACGGGCAAAATTTTCAATGCATTTCACTTCATTTTTTATTTTACCTCATTTCACATCATTATTATCTAGGATTTACTTATTTCAGCTGCGTAGAGCTCCTTCAATTTCTCCACCACTATATCGATCTCGGCTTTTGTATTGTACTTGCTAAAAGAAAAACGGATAGATGGTCTGTCGGCGTTACCATAGAGGGCTTTCAAAACATGTGAGCCGGCATTACTTCCACTGCTACAGGCAGAGCCACCTGAACATGCAATTCCTGCTATATCCATATTGAATAAAAGCATTTCAGAATTTTCTGATGGTGGGAAAGCAACATTGAGCACAGTGTAAAGACTGTTTCCAAGTGTATCGCCATTAAATTCTATTCCCGGAATATTACTTTTTAGCTTTTCAGCCATGTATGATTTTAATTCCTGGATGTGCTTTTGATGAGCATCCAGATCATGATAAGCAAGTTCCAGAGCTTTTGACAATCCAACGATACCATAAACATTTTCAGTACCACCACGCATATTTCTTTCCTGCGCACCACCGAAAATAAAAGGACTGATCTTTACTTTGTTATTTATGTAAAGGAAACCAACACCTTTCGGCCCATGAAATTTATGAGCTGCGCAAGTAATAAAATGAACTTTTATTGTTTTCAGATCGAAAGCATAATGCGCCATCGTCTGAACTGTATCAGAATGAAAAATTGCACTATACTTATCGCAGATCTCACCAACTTCTTTTAATGGAAGTAGATTACCAAGTTCGTTATTTGCATGCATTAGGCTGACCAACGTTTTCTCTTTCGAACTTTTTAAAAGTTCTTCAAGGTGAATCAGGTCAACATGACCTTTTTCAGTCAGATTAACAAAACTCAATTTTATCTTTCCTTCTTTCTCAAGTTCTTCTAGTGTGTGCAAAACTGCATGATGTTCGATTCTTGAAGTGATTGCATGTTTAACACCCAGATCACGAACGGAGCAAAAGATAGCAGTATTGTTAGCCTCAGTCCCACCGCTTGTAAAGAAAATTTCAGCAGGCGCAACATTCAATTGCTTTGCAACATTTTTCCTTGCGTTTTCTATAGCAGTCTTTACTTCCCTGCCCCAAGTATGAATTGATGAAGGATTGCCGAATTGATTCTGCATCACAGGAATCATTGCATTGACAACTTCAGGATCCATTGGAGTTGTAGCAGCATTATCAAGGTAAATTTTCATAGCAATATGTCGTTGCAATTAATTTTTCATTGTTTTTTCGTTGATCATATCCTTGATATCAAAGATAATTTTCTCAGCCAAATTCTGCGCAGTTGTTTGCGATTGACTTTCGGCATAGATACGAATGATAGGTTCAGTATTACTCTTACGAAGGTGTACCCATTCACGATCAAATTCAATTTTTACACCATCGATTGTGTTGATAGGTTGACGCTGATATTTTTTCTGAATGCCTTCCAGTATTTTATCGACGTTGATCTCAGCAGTTAATTCAATCTTATTTTTCGAAATATAATAATTCGGATAAGTCGCTCTCAACATAGATGCATTCTTACCGTACTTTGCAAGGTGAGTTAAGAAAAGTGCAATTCCAACTAAGGCATCGCGGCCATAGTGAAGTTCAGGATAAATAATTCCGCCATTTCCTTCACCACCGATAACTGCATTATTTGCTTTCATTGCTTCCACTACATTCACTTCACCGACAGCTGCTGCAAAATATTTTCCGCCTGATTTTTCTGTTACATCACGAAGTGCTCTTGTTGAAGACAGATTGGAAACTGTATTTCCCTTTTTGTTTTTAAGAACATAATCTGCAACAGCAACCAAAGTGTATTCCTCACCAAACATTTCTCCGTCTTCACATACAAGTGCCAGACGATCCACATCAGGATCAACTACAATACCCAAATGGGCATTTCGCTTTTTCACTTCTTTCGAAATATCGCCAAGATGTTCAGGGAGCGGTTCCGGATTATGTGGAAATTGTCCGTTTGGCTCGCAATACAATTCAATGATATCATCCACGCCTAATGCACGAAGTAAGGCAGGAACCACAATGCCACCTGATGAATTCACACAATCAATTACGATCTTGAAGTTTTTTGCTTTGATGGCGTTCACATCGACCAAAGGCAAAGCAAGGATCATTTCAATATGTTTGTGATGATAATTTGGTTCACTTACGAACTTGCCAAGTTTATTTACGTCTGCAAAAACAAAATCATCTTCATTTGCAAGGCGTAATACTTCAGCACCATCGTCAGCAGAAATGAATTCGCCCTTTTCATTAAGTAATTTCAGTGCATTCCATTGCTTAGGATTGTGAGAGGCTGTAAGTATGATTCCGCCATCGGCAGCCATTTCTGTTACAGCGATCTCAACAGTTGGAGTTGTGGATAGTCCAAGATAAATAACATCGATGCCTAAACCTTTTAAAGTTCCGGCAACAAGATTCTGAACCATTTCTCCTGAAATTCGTGCATCACGACCGATTGCCACGACGGGCTTTTTCGTATATGTTTTTTTTCTCAGCATCCAGGTTCCATATGCTGCTGTATATTTTACGATGTCTACCGGAGTCAGTCCATCGCCGGGTTTACCGCCTATAGTACCTCTGATTCCTGAGATTGATTTTATGAGTGCCAAAGTATGGGTTTTAATTTCGGCAAAGATAAGCGTTTTTTCACCAATTTAGCCTGTTTTTGAATGGATAATTGATGAATTTATTAACTGTTTTTATTCTATTTTCATTCTCAAAATCAATAAAATCCCATTTTATAACGAATAGTGAATAGTGTCAATGGGCGTACGGTTTATAAAGCGCCAACATTAGCTATTAGATATTAGTTATTACCTGTCAAGCCATTGCTTGAATTCCGAAACTCGTTCTCGGCTCACGGTGCTTTCTCCTTCATTTAAAAATTCAGAAAAGACTTTCAATCTGCTATTCAAATGAGGCATAATTTTACGAATGGCTTCAAATCGAATGGTCACTTTACGACTAATTCTGAAAAAGTGTTTTGGATCTAATAAGGTTTCCAATGTATCCAGACTTTGGTCTAAAGCAAAACGCTTTCCTTCTTTGTTGACTAAAAGTACGATGCCATCTTCGGCGATCAAAAAGGTAATATCTTCAACAGGAACAGAAAGAATCTGCTCACCGGAACGAACAAGAAATCTGTTTTTGTAATTGCGATTGATGATACTATACACATCTTCCATTTTTTCTAAACGATCACCATTTAGTTTTAACTGAAGAATATTGAATTTATCAATTGCTTCCTTTAACTCAGTTCTGCCAATCGGTTTTAATAAATAATCAATGCTGTTAACCTTGAAAGCCTTGATTGCATATTCATCAAATGCAGTAGTAAAAATAATTGGTGCTGTTTCTTTCACCTTGGTAAAAATATCGAAACTTATTCCATCAGCCAGATGAATATCCATAAAGATCAAATCAACCTTCATCCCTGACTCAAGAAAGGCAATCGTTCGTTTAACGGATTCGGAAACATGGACAATTTCAAAAGTAGGCTCAATCTTGCCTAACAAATTAGACAAGTGTTCAGCAGATAATTTTTCGTCTTCTACGATCAGTACTTTCATTTAATTATATGATAAAACATATTTTTGATTTGCTGACTTATAATTATTGACTTAATTCTCTCTTCTTCACATTTTCTATGAGAGCGCTAATACCCTCTTTAGGAGGTGTTGCAAAAATCCCAAAGCGTTTCTCAAATTTAGTGCTATCAAAAATATAATCTTGTTCGTATTGGTAGATCATCTCCGGAAACTCTCTCATTATTGGTATAAAAATACCAAGAACTTTAATAAACCACAATGGCAAGGTCTGAATTTTAGACTCTACCATTAGTTCTTTCGCAATTAATTGAATCCATTGGGAATTAGTTAACTTTTCTTTCGTCGTAGGAACATGCCATACTTGGTTAAATGCATCAATTGTATTTCCAAGTAATGCAGTCGCTTTTGCAGCATCAGGTGTATAAGTATAAGTATGAATTCTATTTATGTCGCCAAAAGCCTGCGCCTTTTTTCCTTTTAAAAAATTATCTACGACCATAATACTCAAGGCGCTACTTTTATTATCAGGGCCATAAAAATCAGCTGATCTGGCTATAAGTGCAGTCAAAGAATTATTCTTAACTTCTTTCATGATCATTTCATGTACCTGCTGCCTGACCATTCCCTTTTTGCTCGGAGCATTAATTGGTGATGTTTCAATCATATTTGGAATTGACAATCTATCATACAAATATACATTATCAAAAAAAACAAGTCTGGAATTATGAGATTTACAAGCGTTAATAACTTCTCTCATAAATGATGGCCATGTTTTTTGCCAAACACTTAATTTATATTCAAAACCAACAACAACATAAACTACTTCACTTCCGGCTATTGCCTTATCGATCTGACTTAGATCATTTAGATCAATCGGAAAAAGCTCATCCGTTTCATTTACCTTTTTTGGGTTTCTACTAACCAATCTAATTTGATTAGTATATTTTTTTAACTCCTTAGCTAATGGTATTCCAATCGCTCCGCCGGATCCAAATATTGTTTGCATATTGACTCTTAAATTAAATACTAATTTATTTTATACTGGTTAACTTTCTTGCCGTCATTTTCTAATTAAAATCCATATCGAGTATTGGAATCTTTACAATAAATTCTGCACTATCATTTTCAATTACAACAACCTCTTTCGTAAAATATGAATACCGGGCTACAATATTCTTTAATCCCGTTTTTGAACTTTCCACATATCCTTTACGCAATTGAATGGGATTTGAAACCACCAGATGATTACCTTCGACAAATATTTTTACAACCAATGGCAATTCCTCTGAAATTTCATTGTGCTTAATAGCATTCTCAATTAGTAATTGCAATGCCATTGGTGCAATGAACTTTGCGGAATCGATTTCAGAAACTTTAATGTCAAATACAATATTCTCTCCGAATCGGATCTTTAAAAGGAAACAATACGATTCAATAAACTTTAACTCAGATTTGAGATCAACCAACTCTTTATCTTTGTTTTCTAAAACATAGCGATATACTTTTGAAAGTTGGTCAATAAAATCAACTGCCTTGTCTTGATCTTTATATACCAAAGAAGACAAAACGGAAAGATTGTTGAACAAAAAGTGCGGATTGATCTGATTCCTTAGATTCTCAAGCTGAGCCTGCAAACTGTCCTTTTTATGCATCTCAATTTCAACTAATGAAACTTTCAACCTTTGAAAGAAATGAGCGCTTATCTGAATCATCACTAAAACAAATGTTACAAGTATTCCAACTATGAGTGATGAGGAGACAATGGCTTCAGATTTTTCATCCGGAATTTTGCAGACAAAATAATTATATATAAGCAAGAGAATATAAATAACACCCGCACTGTAAACTAATGTAGCAATAGCTTGAATAAAGCTTCTTTTTACCGGTGCAATTTCCCAAGGAAATTTTGCATTCATGTATTGGTCAATTCTGAAAGATCCCTCCCATACGAAAATTGTAATAAGGATAGATGCCAAAAATCCATAAAGAGGATTGAAGGAACTATCGGGAAGCGTAATTTTACCCAACATTAATTCGATGATGACCCCAACGATCACCATATAAAAAAACCTGCTTCTAATTATTCTTTTCACAATTTAATTAGATAAAGATCAAAATAAAATTCTGTAAGTAACCATTGGAAAAAATCCTAATTGATATTCTGTTTGTATCGATTGAGTAGTAGGATTATAAACTTGTTGAAAAACATTTTTACTATCAAGTATATTTTGAATATCCAGGGTCCATTCTTGTGTAACTTTTTTACCATTCAGTTTAAAACCGAATTTCACATCCAACCTTGAATAATCACTGTATTTATTCTCATAGGCATTCTCATAATTATATTCAGTTTCGTTACTTACTATTGAGGCTTCCAGATCTATTGGAATATATCGCTTTCCACCTGCTAAAGTGTATTTACCATTTAGAGTGAGAACTTTTCTTTTTCTGGAATCCAGATTAAATTCTACTCCGGAAAGTAAGTTAATGGTATAATTTCCATTAAAGGCAGTATTTCTTTCTACTCCATCGCTTCCTGAATATTTAGAATCAAATAGCGATGTGGTTAATAATAAATAATAGTTTTTTGAAAAGAATTTTTCAAGAGTAAATTCTACTCCGATATTTTTTCCTGTTCCGTTATTAACCAGACTGTCCTCATTTGGTGAAACATAATCTGCACCAATGTTCAAAGTGGAATATGTACTTGGAGCTGTTTCTACAGGGACATTATTTATATCCTGATAATAGCCTTCTACTTTGATCCTCCAATTTTCAGAAAGTTGATTATCATAAGCGATCACATAGTGATTACTTTGAGTCATGTCCATATTTTTGTTGGTCTGAATATAAGTATGATCAGGCAACTCAGTTTCATAGAAATAAAGTCTCATCGTCTGAATCTGGCTATGCATACCTGCTGCTGCACTTAAAAACTGATTTGGTAAAAAATTCCATTTCAAACCTATTCTAGGCTCTATTGCGTAAGAATTATTGAATAAAAACTGTTGGTAATGCAAACCTGAATTTAAAGTAACCTTATCAGAGAATCTATGTTGCCAGCTACCATAACCCTGGATAAGCGCACTGGTACCGGAAAAATCAGTTAGCACACGATAATAACTTGAATTGTTTAACACACTATCAGCATAATTGAAGTGTATAATATCAGAAATAAAACCAACACTGATCGTATTCTTTGAATTGAACTTTTTATTAATGTTATACGAAAAAGAGTACTTTTCTTCTGAAGAATTATTTCCATAACGTTGGATCTTATTCTCTTTGTTATTGTATAGACTATCTACCGAAACAATATTTTGTGTTCCGGATGCAGCAACATAGATTGTCTGACTGGTATTTTCATTGAAGAATAATTTATGACTTAAACCTACTACACCCATGTTAGAGCGATAATAAGTATCCTGAGCAAAACCGCTTACGGTAAAATCACCTTCCTTTTTATCTTTATCCAGTAGTTCTATGTAACTCTTTCCACCAATACCAAACAGTGTGAATCTACCTGATTTAATTCCTGTTGGAACATCGATCTTAAAAGAAAGATCTTGATACTGTGGAATCGAACTATAGCCGAATCTGATTCCGATTTCATTGAGCAGACCAAGTGTTGAATAACGGTAGTTAGCCAAGTAAGACGCTTTCTTCTTTTTCCCTATTGGACCTTCTGCACCTAATTCAAAACCATTGAATCCAATTTGACCTACGAATTCCGCTTTCTCATTATTTCCATGTCGCATTTTCAAATCAAATGCACCACTTAAAGCATTTCCGTATTCTGCCGGAAAAGCACCTGTCATGAAATCCGAATTATCGAGCAAATTATTATTGAGCATACTCACCGGCCCACCTGTCGTACCCAATGTTCCAAAATGATTTGGATTGGGAATATTCACTCCGTCCATTCTCCATAATAATCCGGTTGGACTATTTCCTCTTATTACAACATCATTTCTCGAATCACTTGCAACAGAAACACCGGCAAAATTCATTGCCATTCTTGAAGGGTCGCTAAGAGAGCCTGCATACCTGTTTGTTTCTTCAACAGAAAAAGAACGTGCACTTACCGTTGACATTTCATTTAAGGCAACACGCTTGTCATATCCTGCTGAGATCACAACTTCTTTCAAATTACTTACCTGCTCTTCCATGTCAAAATTGATAACAAGTTCCTTCCCTGCATCCAATATCAAATTTCGAATAACAACAGGGGAATAACCCATTAGTATAGCCTTAATCGAAACTCTTCCAATTGGCAATGCCTTAATGAAAAACTGACCATCAACATCTGTTAAAGTACCAATACTTTTAGTTGAATCTAAAAGCATAACAGTAACACCGGGAATTGGAGAATGGGATTGCTTATCACGTATAACTCCGCGTAAATTTTGAGTGGTGATCTGAGCCGATGAATTTTGAGATGAAAACAACATCGACATAAGAATCATAAAAAAAAGTCCGCTTTTCATTTCTGTAATTTTAATACAAAATTAGCTTTGAACCGTTGATTTACAAAATGGTTTCCTATGAACTGTAGAATATACAGGCTGAGTTGTAAATCCGTTGCCTACTTTTTCTTAATAAAAATATAACCGCCTAAAGTTGCACCCCAGACCTGCTCATCTTTTTTGTTGTAACCACGATCCCAGCTATGCAGTTCTGTTTGTAGGATTGTAACTTCAGAAGTGGCATAAGAAGCGCCTGTACGATCGCTTGGACATTTTTTCCCTTCTGTACTACCGCTGAATTTCTTCTTATTTATTTGAGTTAGAATCACTGCACATCCTTCTCTTTCAATCAATGAATCCGGCGACAACGTTTTTTCAAGCAATTCAGACTGATTTGAAAAACGCAAAGGTTGATTCATCGTAAAAACTTCGCTTGAAAAAATACCTTTTGCAGGTTCTGTTAGATGATATACACGTTGACGATAAGGTTTGTCTAGTGACTCTGCGACAGCCTGTTCAACATAAAACCAATAACCATCACTTCTGTTATTCCAAATTCTAATGATCTGCAAACGTATATCAAAGTAGTTAGCTGTATCCG
>Ga0138256_10008670_pt1 | contig 10675 bp, 6 predicted proteins | sample KNB2016incub_MG_FD_105486 | JGI IMG/M metagenome (GOLD analysis project Ga0138256, IMG submission 105486) | Active sludge microbial communities from wastewater in Klosterneuburg, Austria - KNB2014incub_MG | ecosystem: Engineered > WWTP > Activated sludge > Unclassified | place: Austria... | reverse complement strand
GGATGTACATTGCTGAAACCTGGCCAACTAACAGGTATTAATTCTGATGCCGCATTCAGCTTCATAGTACATGAGCCTAAAGAAATCATGGAGTGTACTAATGATAAATCTTTATTTTCCAATCGTTTAATATAACGCATCATAGCTGATTCCGTATGATGGGTATTGAATACGGGGTGTGTTAGATATTCTGAAGTACGAATCAAACTGCTAGGAAATCCCAACTTTGTAGGTGGCATAATCATTGCAGATTGTTGCTTATTAGATGTTTTGGAAAACAAATGAACGATGCTTGTTAATTCTTCTTCAGTGACCGTTTCATCTAAACTGATTCCAATATAATCTTTTGAATACCAGAAATTAAGTTTTTCTGCCTTTGCTAATTTTTTAACTTCTTGGATTAAATCATGATCCGCCTTTATGGATATCGTGTCGTAGAAATGTTCCGTTTTTAACTTATAATCCATAGATACTAAAGCATTGGCAAGACTACAGGTCATGTCATGTATGCGCCTCGAAATAGCGTAAATTCCTGCAGGTCCGTGATAAACTCCATACATGGATGCCATGATTGCCAATAAGGCTTGAGCGGTACAGATATTTGAAGTGGCTTTTTCTCTGCGAATATGTTGCTCTCTGGTTTGTAAAGCCATTCTAAGGGCTCGATCGCCTTGTTCATCTATTGACACTCCAATGATACGACCTGGAATGATCCTTTTAAATTCATCTCTTGTTGCAAAAAATGCCGCATGAGGACCTCCAAATCCCATTGGAACTCCAAATCGCTGACTATTTCCTAGGGCAATGTCCACCCCCAATTCTCCTGGTGATTTGAGTAAACATAAGGCCATTAAATCCGTTGCCATGGCTACCAATACACCTGCTGATTTAGCTTTTTCAATGAATTGGCTATAATCTGATACTTCACCTAATTTATCCGGATACTGAATTAAAGCTCCAAAACAATTAGCTGGTAATTCATCAGTTCTCCAATTTCCAATTTTAAGTACTATTCCTTGTGGCCATGCTCTTGATTTTAAGACATCAATGGTTTGGTCATAGACTTGTTCATCTACAAAAAATACATTGGGCGATTCTTCTTTATTTCGTTTTTCTTTAGAATGGTAAAACATAAGCATCGCTTCAGCTGCAGCCGTGCCCTCATCCAGAAGAGAAGCATTCGCTATAGGCAGTCCTGTTAGATCTGAGATCATGGTCTGAAAGTTTAATAAAGCCTCAAGTCTGCCTTGTGCTATTTCAGCCTGATAGGGTGTGTATTGTGTATACCAACCCGGATTCTGGAATACATTCCTCAAAATGACATTAGGTGTTATAGAACCGTAATATCCTTGACCCAAAAAGCTTCGATACAGCTCGTTTTCGTCAGCTAATTTTTGTAAATCATTCAAAAAATCAAACTCGGATTGAGCAGGTGGAATGGCCATTTTGTCTTTACGTCGTATCGATGCAGGGACCGTTTGCTCTATCAATTGGTCTAAACTTGCAACCCCTATTGTACGCAACATGATGCCCAAATCGGAGCCCAAACTTCCTATATGTCTATGTTCAAATTGATCAAATCGAGGAAAAATATTCATAATTTTATATTTAGGTCGCAAAAATAACTCAGTATACTGGTAATTCAAAACTTAAAATGAGATCTAAAGTCACATATTATAAACCTCAATAACTATGGTTGGTTTTAGCCCAATAGCTTAAATTATGCGTTTTTTAGGAATTTTTATAATCTATACCCAACCATTTATATGATTTGATCAGTCTATACAAGTATTATAAATAAAATATTAATTATGAAACATACAACTCGCATCCTTTTATCGCTAACATTCTGCGTAAGTCTAATTTTCAGCTCTTGCTTCAAAGACGATTGCAACCTCAAAAGAACTTATTTTAGATACGATCCTGTTTATATGACGACTTCTGACATCCGTTCGAGCGTAAAATTAAATGCAACTCATGAATTAAATCACCCAGGAAAAATTTATGTTTATGGGTCACTTCTATTGGTCAATGAAATAAAAGTCGGAATTCACATTTTTGATAACACAGATCCGGCGCATCCCATTAAAATAAACTTTATCGAAATTCCCGGAAATGTGGATATGTCCGTTCATAATAATATCCTGTATGCGGACAACTATATAGACTTATTAAGCATTGATATATCAGATCCAACAAATCCTAAAATAATTTGTAGAAATGAAAATGTTTTTTCACCAATATTAGTCGATCCCCTAAATGGTATTCTGGTGGATTATATTCAGAATGAAAGCACGGTCGAAATTCCATGCAATTCAGAATATTATGGTAGAGAAATTTATTGGGAAGGCGATGTGATCTTTTCTTCAAGTGACAGTAAAAGGTCAGGTCCTAATAATAATTCACCTAGCTTCACGGGTATCTCAGGAATAGGCGGTTCATTTGCAAAATTCACAGCTACAGAAAACTTTTTATATACTATAGATTTAAGCCATTTGCATAGCTTTAATGTAGAACAACAATGCCCTGTCTTAAATTCTAAAATTCAAATTGGCTGGAATATTGAAACCATTTTTCCGTATAATAATAATCTATTTATAGGTTCCACTTCAGGTATGTACATCTATACTTTAATAAATCCAGCCACACCAACCCTTGCCGGCAAAATGGAACATTTTAGATCATGTGATCCGGTTATCGTTCAGGATGATATAGCATATGTAACCTTACACGGTGGTACTGCCTGTGGAGGTTATACCAATCAATTAGATGTTGTAGATGTCAAGGACATTTTTAATCCCAAACTTTTAAAAACGTACCCCTTGGAAAATCCATATGGTCTAACCATGTTGAATCAAACATTGTACATCTGTGATAAAAATCTAAAAGCATTTAATGCAAAAAATATTGACAACATTCATTTGATTGAACAAGTCACGCATCTCAACCCTTACGATCTCATTGCACTGGAAAATAGTTCAGTCATTATATTAGTGACCGAAGCTGGAATATTTCAATATGATGCTTCTGTACCAGGCCATTTAAAACAATTGTCTAGCCTATTAAAACAATAGTTTCAAATGTATCCATTAAAAATATTTGGTTCACTGTTTTTCACAATCATTATATTTTGTGCATGCCAAAAAGAAGCTGATCAAGACAACGCTTTTATTTTTGGTTTCTTTGCCGGAGAATGTAATACAAATTGTTCCACAATTTATAAAATTGAGAATAACAAACTCTATCCGGATCAAGAAAATTATTTTCCATATGATCGTGAAATAAATTTTTCCAAAACACCTTTAAGCATTGAAAAATACAATATTGCTTTTGAGCTAGAAAAAAATTTCCCGGAGTTTCTTCACAAAAATAGTAAGTCCACGTATGGTTGTCCTGATTGCGTTGATCAAGGAGCCATTTATTTGCAAAAAAATAATGGTAACCAGAATAGAAAGTGGTTTGTAGATCCCTTTGAAATTCCTCATGAAATAAATGATTACTTTGATTTATTGAAAAAATCATTACCTGAATTAATAAAATAATATGAAATACATATTGCTTATACTATGGATGTCCTTAAGTTCACTAATGGCTCAAGAAAGTAAACAAGAACCATTTTTAAGTAAAGTCTATATTAAGGAAGGTTCAATATATGTCGGACAGATTCTTCAATATTCAGATTCGAGTTTAAACATTCTACTTAGAGAAGGAATACTACTTAGTATTCCCCTATCCACAATAAAAAAAATCATCCAATTAGAAGACTATCCTAAAATACGACAAGTCGCACCTTATCTATTTAAAGAAAAAGGTTGGTACCAAATCAATTATCTCAGTGCTTTTGGTGGAAGTAATGAATACAATGAAATTGCTGTGGGTGCCGGATTCAACACACTGTTTGGATATATGTACTCAAGATATTTTGGGATAGGAATAGGCCTTGGCATGAATCATTACGCACAGGATATACCCATTAATTTTTTTCCGATATATTCAGAAATAAGATCTTATTTCTATGGAAAACAAACAGCATATTATGGGACTGTGGCTGCAGGCTATGGGTTTGCTTCAACTTCAAATAAAAATAACTTATATGATTTAAATGGAGGCTTAATGGTACATCCTGCCTTAGGCATTCGATTTGGTGGTAAAAAACACTTTAATGTATGTCTGGATGTGGGTTTGCAAATGCAAAAAACAAACTATAAAGTAACTTATCCATGGAGTGAAATAAAAGATCAGTATTTTTACAACTATAAACGATTTATATTTAGAATTGGGATACAAATTTAATCCATAGGTATTATTCATGAATAAACCCATTCGTTCAGAGGAAGATGTCATCAAAGGTTGTATAGCCAATGATCGTATTGCCCAGGAACAATTGTATAAACAACATTTTAGACCTATGTTTCAAATGGTTCACTTTTATTGCTCCAATGAAGAAGATGCTATGGAAATTCTCAATTCTGGCTTTCTGAGGGTTTTTCAAAAAATTCAATTATTCAGGCATGAAGGTAGTTTAGCTGGTTGGATTCGAACCGTCATTTACCATGTGATGATATCAGAAATAAAAACAAAACAACGGACTAAACCAAATATTGAACTTGAACACAATGATGCTGAACACCATGATTTCACTTTAGAAAAACTTTTTAAAGAAGATCTGGATACACTCATTCATCAATTACCTCCTGCTACTGCCCGGGCATTTTCTTTATTTGCTAACGAAGGATATTCACATCATGAAATCGCAGAAAAACTAAATATAAGTATTGGCACATCCAAATGGCATATTTCGCAGGCGCGCGAATTATTACAACACAAAATTAAAATGAACCATGAATAATCATATCACCGATTTGGAACATGAAGGCTGGACAAAAATGCATGCATTACTCGATCAGAAAATGCCTGTTAAAAAATCAAAAAGGTTGATATGGCTTTGGCTATGGATACCTTTAGTTATTGGTTCAAGCATTACTTACAAATATTTGTCTACTTCAGATGTAATTCACGATAATAAAAACATTGAAATCATTAAAAAAAATACCAATCTCAATTCAAAAGCAATCATAGCTAATCATTCAAAAGAAAATGCAAAACCATCTGGTCACTCAAATCTCAAGAACTATTCAAGGACGACAGATAATATTTATTCCAAAAAAAATAATTCAATTCAAGCGGGTCAAATATCAAAAACAGGTCTGAACAAAGATCGCCAGAGTGCAAGCCAAAATAATCCATTTTTAAATTCCTATAATGCTAGGCATAACATATTTACCAAATCTTTGACCTATGATAGCATTGCAACCATGGCCATTCAAGCAATAGAAAACAGATCAAATTTTGAATGGCATATTTTACCCATGAAGACTGTTGAATTAACTTCATCAAACAACAACTCTCGCTTATTACCTTCTACTAAAATCGCTCTTGATATTTTACCGAGCACAATAATTAAATCAAAACGAAAAATTCAATTCGGAATTCAATTGGGTTTTAATGCATACACACAACTACAGCAATTAAGCATCAATCCAGGTGTTTGTGTAAACATCCCACTTCATAATAAACACAGCATATCTATAAATCCGGGTTTAAATGTGCAAAAAAATAATTTCTTAATTTTTGACGGGGCGCAAAATGAACCATTAAATTATATCATCAATAACTTTGCTCAAAACGAGTTGAAAGTTTTCGAAGATGCATTTAAAAATTCAAAACAAACTTCAGATTCTTTTGAAGTGATTTACAAAAAATATCTATTCCAATTCCAAATTCCCATTTATTATTCATATACCTTCAATCGCCATTGGAAAGGACACATAGGCACTAAATTAAATATCTCATTAAACCAGTTATCCCAATTCAAGAGCAATGATTTTATTCAATATAATTCTAAAAACATCCAGCGTTGGAGCGCTAGACCTATCGATTATTTTCTATTGATGGGTGCTGATTATTACATCAATAATTCATGGGGAATTGGACTGGATTATGCTTATGGATTTCAAAATACAAAAGCTCTACAAAAGGCCGTTCCCAATACATCTTCGCCAAGTCCTAATTCATCTGCTTTCGGTATTGCATATAAAAAATTGGATCACTTGAACTTCTCCTTGAAGTATCGATTTTAAAATTTCGTTCAGAATTAGAATGGAGATATATCTAAATAAAACTATAGAAATTATTCTAATCAATAACCAGTTTGGGCAATCTATTTGCAGACGGATACTATCTGTTAAATATAGAAAATGTTAATTGTCTTTGGTGAAATATATGCATAATTTTTTTTGCAAAAAATATGACATAAACAACCCTTATTGTTGTCACTTGATTAGTTACAAATTATCGAATATCAAAAAGCAGAAATCCCTAAGGCATGATGCAATACTTCATGCATATCTTTAACATAAATAAATTCCATTCCCTTTAAATGATCAGCTGGAATCTCATCAATGTGATCTTTATTTTCAATACACAACATAATCGTTTTCAATCCTGCTCTTTTAGCAGCTAAAACTTTTTCCTTAATACCACCGACAGGTAATACTTTTCCGCGCAGTGTAATTTCACCGGTCATAGCCAAAAATGGTCTGATGGGTTTCTTCTTAATAGATGAGGCTATTGCACTTAACATAGTAATCCCTGCGGATGGTCCGTCTTTAGGAATGGCACCCTCAGGTACATGTACATGCAGATCATTATTTTCAAAAAAATCAGGATCGATGTCAAGTTCCGCTGTATGAGATTTGATAAAACTCAATGCAGTTGATGCTGACTCTTTCATCACATCACCTAAATTACCAGTCAAGGTTAATTTTCCTTTCCCTTTTGATAATGTAGTTTCTATATATAAAATATCTCCACCTACTCTAGTCCATGCTAAACCAATCGCAACACCAGCAGGTAAATTTTCTTGATATTGGTCATTGTTGTATCGCTGTACACCAAGGATATCTTTGAGATCAAAAGATTTGAAAGAAACGGTTTTGGCTTTTTCCATAGCAACCTTGCGTGCAGCACGACGCATCACCGATGCCAATTGCCGATTCAGTGATCTGACACCTGATTCTCTGGTATAATCTTCTATGATACGCTCAATGAAGTCCTCACTTAGTTTAACCTGCTTAGACTTTAATCCGTGTTCTTCTAATTGTTGGGGAACCAGATGTTTGATTGCAATATCCTTTTTCTCCTCAGTAGAATATCCTTGTAATTCAATAATTTCCATTCTATCCAATAAAGCAGGTTGGATGGTGCTCAATGAATTGGCAGTGGCGATAAACAAAACTTTGGATAAGTCATATTCTAATTCCAAATAATTATCATGAAATGTAGAATTTTGTTCCGGATCTAATACCTCCAATAATGCAGATGAAGGATCCCCTCTAAAATCTTTTCCTATTTTATCAATTTCATCTAATATAAATACCGGATTATCAGATTTAACTTTTTTAATAGACTGAACAATCCTTCCAGGCATCGCTCCGATATAAGTCTTGCGATGGCCACGAATTTCTGATTCATCATGCAATCCACCAAGTGACATTCTGATGAAATTTCGATTCAGCGCTTTGGCAATGGATTTTCCAAGAGATGTTTTACCGACTCCCGGAGGACCTACCAGACAAAGTATAGGTGCTTTCATATCACCTTTGAGCTTGAGTACAGCCAGGTGTTCTATGATTCTATCTTTTACTTTATCCAGACCGTGATGGTCTTTGTCTAAAATCTTTTTTATTTTATCGAGATCATATTGATCTTCAGTATATTCATGCCATGGCAAATCCACCATTAAGTTCAGGTAATTCATCTGAACAGAGTATTCTGCAACTTGTGGATTCATTCTCGTCAACTTTCCAAGTTCCTTTTCGAAATGTTCCTTGACTGATGGAATCCATTTTTTCTTTTCGGCTTTTAATTTAAGTTCCTCGACATCTTGTTCCTGAGGATCCTGACCTAACTCTTCCTGAATTGTTTTTAACTGTTGGTTGAGAAAATAATCGCGTTGTTGTTTTTCTAAATTACCTCTTACTCTGGATTCAATTTGATCTTTGACTTCTAATAATTTTAATTCTCCACTCATATGAACCATGAGTGTTTCAGCTTTATTGAATAATTTATCCGTCTCTAATAATTCTTGTTTTTGATCGATTGGAATATTCAAATTAGATGAAATAAAATTCAATAGAAATCGATCATTATTAATGTTTTTCAACATCAATTGTGCTTCATTTGGAATCTGAGGTGACAATTCAATGATTCTTCTGGATTGCTCCTGAATGGATTTAATCATAGCGTCATATTCCAACTTTCTATCCGGCACAACATAAGATCTCAAAGTAACTTTAGCTTCCAAGAAGGGATCTTCCTTAAGCTGTTCATTGATGGTAAAACGTTTTCTCCCTTGAAGAATGACCGTTTGTGTGCCATCAGGCATGGTTAATAATTTCACGATTCTGGCTATTGTTCCAGTCTCGTACAGATCTTTAAATGTTGGATCTTCCGTTCTGCTATCCCGTTGTGTCAATACCGCAATGAATTTGTTTTTTTCATAAGCCTTGGAAACCGCCTTCATAGATTTATTTCGGCCCACAGTGATTGGAATAATCACTCCAGGAAACAAAATGGTATTCTTAAGAGGCATTACGGGTAGTATGTCTTCGAAGTTTTCATCTTTTGATGGTTCTTCGTCTTCAGCTACCGCTACGAAAGGAATCATTTCCGGATCCTCATTAAGCCCTTCATTAAAATATATTGGATTAATCGTCATTTTTCTGGTATTTATAACTGTTTGAGGAATATGCCTCCTTGACAGCCTTATTAGTTAATTTATAATAGATTACCTGTAAGGGTCCTTAGTTCAAGACCTGTGCCATCTAATTGTTTGAATTCCAATTCTTATGAGGTTATTGTACAATATTTACTCTCATTAAATTGATTATAAATACTTTAAACATAATTTAAAATAATATACATGATATAAGTCTTAACAGAATATTTTTCTACTATGACAAAACGTCTAAACCAACTAGACATATTGCCATGCCTTTCAAAGTTTTAGAATTTACAAATTCATGAAGATTAAATGCAAACGATGATATCGTAAATTAGTTTTTTTATTTTATAAAAATACTACGATCGTCGAAGTCTGTGACTTCGATGCAACGAAAGCATAACATTTGAAACCTGCAACAATCAGGTGTAAATAAATTAAATTTTATTTATTTTGATTATATGAATTTCTCCTTTAGAATTATTAAGTTGCAGAAAATATAAACCAGTAGGCAAGAATTCAATATTAATTGTGTTTTTCGGGCCATTAAATTTATAGGTCTGAATAATTGCCCCTGATTGATTTAAAAGTGTGCACATTTTTGGGATAAAATTTTCATTTTTTGTACAATCAATAGTAATGACATCTCGAAAAGGGCTTGGATAACTAATAATATTACTGTCAATTATATTACCATTATCAATTGAAGAAATTTGATCAGCCTTAATTTCATAGATGAAATATGTCTTATTATGAGTATTTGTAAACAAAGTATCTTTTCTACATATTAAGGTATCACTAAATGTGTAACCCAACACCATAATATGTCCATTGTCTAATAGACTAATATCAACAATATATTCTGTACTGTCCCCTTGAAAATAAAAACTGTGATTGACATTGCCATCTTGTGTTATTAGATAGATAAAACAATCTTTAGCTCCCTTCGATTGTTTAGTTACATTTGCGGATTCATCTATTTCACCATCGAATTGACCAGCGACAATTAGATTATTTGGTAGATCATTTTTAATTAAATTAAAGCTCCTCTTTTTGTTTCCAGTAAATGCTTTTATGGATTCATGATTTCCATTATTATTAAAGTTAACAATAAAACCATTTTCTGCTAATGGTAAATTTTCAAACTTCTCACCATCTATTTTGAGTAGATTATTATAACTTCCTATAACATTAACTTTTAAATCTGGATTAATAATTGATTCTAAAAATGCACCATTTGTACTACGATACCAATCCAAATTACCATCTTTTGAAAATTTCACAAGTAGGCCATTGCCAACTAATGATAATGTGTCTGATTGATAAATTAATTTAGGACTAAATACATATGCGCAAAAATAAATATTTTGATTAGAATCCGCAGTTATATGTACAGGATAATTAAAATTGTATCCCAAAACAGGATATGTTTTTACTAATTTGTAATCCAATTTATTCATTTTAATAATTAAAATATCAAGTTCGTGAATATTATTAGACAAACTTTTAATAACCAATGAATCAACATATGCATTACTTCCAAAGTTGCAAACTGCATAAATATAATTATCATCAACAAATAATTCAGCAGATTCAAAAGCATTCCCTATTACTTTACATAAATTCAATTTTTTTAAATCTAAATCATAATGAAATATGTAATTCGGGCGTCCTGAATTAATATAAGGATTTATAAACAAATTTTGATCCTGAAAAATGGTATCAGGACCTCTTAATATAAAATAAAAATTATTATTTTTAGCAAAGATTGCAGATATTGTAATTCCAATACTAAATCCATAGAAATGGATTGTATCAGTTAATTGGTTCTTGTCGTTATAAATAGCAATAAATGATTCTGTTTTTCTGGAAAATCCCTTATTCCGTGCAATC
>Ga0138256_10008669_pt1 | contig 10676 bp, 3 predicted proteins | sample KNB2016incub_MG_FD_105486 | JGI IMG/M metagenome (GOLD analysis project Ga0138256, IMG submission 105486) | Active sludge microbial communities from wastewater in Klosterneuburg, Austria - KNB2014incub_MG | ecosystem: Engineered > WWTP > Activated sludge > Unclassified | place: Austria... | reverse complement strand
CAAAAAGAAGGGACAGGAATTGAAATTGTTGCCCCTTTACGCACAGAATGGCAAATTAAAGTAAGCATTCCAACTACTTCAAGTGATAAACCAGTTGTATTTAAAAAGCAGGCTAATGTTGTATATGCCGATGAGAGATATTTTAAAATAATCGAGTATAAATGGCTGGCTGGTAACCCGGCAGCATCATTGAAGGATCCTTATAAAGTGGTACTGACTAGTTCTATAGCAGCTGCTTATTTTCCCAAAGCGCCTGCATCTGATCTGGTGGGTCGTGAAATCTATTTTAATGATACAATACGATCTGTAGTATCAGGAATTGTAGCAGACATAGACAAGAATACTGACTTTAATTTCCAGGTTTTTATTTCAAGGGCTACACTGGAAACCACCAGTTTGAAACCAAGAGATTGGCAACAATGGAATAACACGAATTCGTCTTCACAATTGTGGATGAAATTGGCACCAGCTACTACTCCAAAAAAAGTAGAAGCACAGATGCTGGCTTTATTTGAAAAGAACAGGCATAAGGAAGTGGGAGAAACAGGTAAGACAGAGCATCTTTTACAGCCATTGAGCGATATGCATTTTAATGCAGACTATGGGAACTATCATGGCCATATGGGACATAAGCCAACTCTTTATGGATTACTCGCTGTTGCTGCTTTTCTTCTTTTGTTAGGATGTATCAATTTCATCAATCTGACGACTGCGCAAGCTTCACAAAGAGCAAAAGAAATCGGTATAAGGAAAACCATGGGCAGTTCTAAAGGACAATTGATTTTTCAATTCATGAGCGAAACTTTCCTGATAACTTTTATTGCAACACTACTTTCAGTAATAATGGCGCCATTGATTTTGAAAATATTTGGCGACTTTATTCCTTCCGGCTTGCATTTTAATCTTTTTCAGCAACCATTAATTATTGTATTCCTTTTATTGCTGCTAGTAATAGTTACTCTGATAGCAGGCTTTTATCCGGCTATAATTCTATCTGGCTATAAGCCGGTAACGGTTTTGAAAAATCAGGTTATTGCATCAGGTGGCAGGTCTAGAAACGCCAATCTCAGAAGAAGCTTAACTATTGCACAATTTGTAATTGCTCAGGTATTTGTGATCGCTACCATGATGGTTGGTAAACAAATCAATTACACGTTGAATAAGGACCTGGGATTTAAGAAGGATGCTATCATTACTCTTTCTACCAATTTCTTCGATAAAAATGTAGATAATAAGAATGTGTTCTTGCAAAAGCTAAAGGCCATCCCTGAAATCAGTATGATTAGCCTTAGCAGTAATGCACCAGCTTCTGGTGGTTCCTGGTCCAGTACTATGAAATATAAGGACGGTAAAAAGGAAATCGAAACCGATGTGCAGATTAAGTTGGGAGATACAAATTATCTTAGGCTTTATGATATGAAATTATTGGCAGGAACATTCCTTGAACCTAGCGACACCGTTCGACAGATTATAATAAATCAAACCTATTCAAAGGTACTTGGGTTCCAGAATCCGCAGGATGCTATCGGAAAGATAATTGAGTGGGACGACAAACAAGTGCCGATTGTAGCTGTTGCTGCAGATTTTCACCAGCAGTCATTGCGTACACCAATCAAACCATTAATTATCAGCAGTTGGGCTTCTTCCTCACGCACATTTAATATTGCCCTTCAACCTCAAAATGCTGAAGGTACAGTTTGGAGTACAGCAATAGCTAAAGTAGAGAAGGCATGGAAAGAGATATATCCTGAAGATGATTTTGAATACAGTTTCCTTTCTGAAGATATTGCCAAATACTACAACAGTGAAAAGAACGTGGTAAGATTGCTTTCATGGGCAACAGGATTAGCGATTTTCATTAGCTGTCTGGGTTTGCTGGGATTGGTAATATTCATAACTGTTCAGCGTACAAAAGAAATAGGTGTAAGAAAAGTGATTGGTGCTTCAGTGAGTCAGATTGTTTCTTTGTTATCGAAAGATTTCCTGAAGCTTGTGCTGATTGCATTTGTAATAGCAGTTCCAATCGCCTGGTGGGGAGCTCATAAATGGCTGGATAATTTTGCTTATAAGACTGAATTGAGTTGGTGGATTTTCTTGATTGGCGGAGTGGTTATGGCGCTTTTAGCTTTGATTACAATAAGCATTCAAACTATCAGAGCAGCATTGGCCAACCCAGTTGATTCATTACGTACTGAATAAATAAAGTAAATGATTAGAAATTATTTTCTGGTAGCCTGGCGTAATGTGATTCGGAATCCATTTTATTCCGGCCTGAATGTATTGGGATTATTGACAGGTATCCTGTTTTTCTTCCTGATTGGAGCCTATGTTTGGAATGAATATAATGTAAATCGTCATCTAAGAAATTCATCTCGTCAGGTATTTTTAAGAAGTGTTTGGAAAGACCCGAACTCTGGTCCGGATATAACAACATTCGGCCCTTTATCAAAACGCTTGAAAGAGAACTATCCGACTCTTGTTGCCAATTATTATCGTTGGGATGGAATTACTTCAGTTGTGAGTAAAGGAGATAGGATTTTCAGGGAGGGTATTCAATTAGGGGATAGCACTTTGCTTTCGATGTATGGATTTGATTTACTGCAAGGAGATAAGGTTACAGCACTTAATGACCCTTTTTCAGCAGTAATTACAAAAGAAGCGGCATTGAAATATTTTAATGCTACAAATGTAATTGGTGAAACACTATCTATCCAAAACTTCAGTGGCGGTAAAAGGGATTTCAAGATTACAGGTGTATTGGATGATATTCCAGAAAACTCTGTATTGGCTTTAAATGATGCCAATCATAATAATATCTTCCTGCCAACTCAATCCTATACATATTTCGGAAGGGGAGACTTTGACAACTGGCAAAATATTATTTTGCCTTCTTATGTAGAATTGAGAGAGGGAGTAAAAGCGGAGGATCTGGCTGGACCCATTCAGAAATTGATTGCAGATAATGCGCCGGTTGCCAGCCAGATGGGAATGAAGGTAGTGCCCATTCCACTTACCGATTATTATCTGCAAAAGGATAATGCATTAGTTAAACGGTTACTCTATGCGTTATCATTTACAGCTCTATTTCTGCTGTTGATGGCCATGGTGAATTATATAAACCTGGCAGTAAGCCGGTCTGCATCTCGCATAAAAGAAATAGGCATACGAAAAGTAATGGGAGGGGTGAGGTCACAATTGATAGGGCAATTCTTGTCTGAGTCATTTATACTTGTAACTATATCTGTCCTATTAGCTATCATACTCTATCCTTTATTCAGTCCTGTTTTTTCACAAGTAATTGGTAAGGCTATACCATCATTGTCTCAATTTCCACTTGTATTCCTGTTCATACCTTTCGGGTTTGTTGTAACAATTGGATTTCTGGCGGGTATTTATCCTGCTATGGTACTATCAGCCGCTGGTACTGTAGATGCAGTAAAGGGAAAATTTGCAACTATAAAAGAGAAACTGTGGTTGCGTAAATCACTCGTAGGCTTTCAATTCCTGATGGCTATCGTTGTACTTACGGCAGCTATCATTATCACTCAACAGGTAAATTATTTTTTCAGCCGGAATGTTGGATACGATAAGGAATTAATTGTAGCTGCACAAGTGCCAAGGGATTGGTCTCCTGAAGGAGTAGCAAAAATGGAAGCGGTAAGAGATCAGTTCGCTTCATTACCTCAAGTTGCTAATGCCACTCTTTCGTTTGAAATTCCAAATGGGAATAATGGAGGACAGCCTCCTGTATACAGGCAAGGCAAGGATTCGGCAAATGCAATTGCTATGCAAGCCTTGGTAACAGATGATCATTATGCTGATACATATAAGATACCCATGGCTGCCGGTACTTATTTCCAATCGGAAGGCGGTTTTGATTCTTCAAAAGTGATTTTGAATCAAACAGCTGTAAAGGCTTTAGGCTGGAAAGATGATGGCGAAGCTATTGGCAGATGGGTTAGAATTCCAGGATCTCCAATAAATTATCTGGTTGCTGGTGTTATGAAAGATTTTCATTTCGGTTCAATGCAACAGGCTATTGCTCCAAGTATCGTATTTAATGTAAAATCTGGAAATACTTATCGGTATATGTCCTTTAAAATAAAATCAGGTGAAATAAATGAGACGATTAGTAGCATACAGAAAAAATGGTCGCAATTATTGCCAGGTAGTGCTTTCGAATATGTATTTATTGATGATGCCCTGAAGAAATTATATGCTACTGAGATACAGATGAAAAAAGCAACTTATACTGCTACTGTATTGGCGATTATCATTGTGTTATTAGGGGTGGTAGGACTGATTTCATTAAGTATTCGTCAGAAAGTTAAAGAGATTGGCATCCGTAAAGTACTGGGAGCCTCAGTAAGTACATTGATTGGAATTTTCATGAAGGAGTTTATGATAGTGGTATTGCTTGCTAGTGTTGTGGCAATTCCAGCAGCTTATCTGCTTATGCGTGAATGGTTGAACCATTATCAGTACCGTATAGATATTACCCTCTTTCCTTTTGTGATTTCTACCGCGGAACTTATATTAGTTCCTGCATTGCTGATATTGGTTCGAACATTCAATGCGGCGCGAACCAATCCTGTAAAGAGTTTAAGAACAGAATAAATTTTTGAAAGATTAAAAATTAGAATATGCTACTCGAATTAAAGAATCTGTACAAATGGGTGAATGTTGGTGGAAATCGCAACTTTCTTCTTAAAGATGTAAGCCTGAATGTAAATGAAGGAGAATTTATTTCTATTATGGGGCCTTCGGGTTCAGGGAAATCTACTTTGCTGAATGTAATAGGCATGCTCGACCAGTTTGATGAAGGAGAATATAATTTCCTGCATGAGTCTGTTCATAAACTCAAAGAAAAGCAAAGGGCCGGGTTGTATAAGCAGTATATAGGCTTTGTATTCCAGGCCTATCACCTTATTGATGAACTGACTGTTTACGAAAACATAGAAACTCCTTTACTATATCAGGACGTGAAAGCATCAGAACGAAAGGCATTGGTAGCTGATATACTCGACAGATTCAATATTGTCGGTAAAAAGGATTTGTTTCCAACTCAATTGAGTGGGGGACAGCAACAGTTGGTTGGTATTGCACGTGCATTGATTGCCAAACCAAAATTGATTTTGGCTGATGAACCAACAGGTAATCTTAACTCAAAGCAAGGAGAAGAGATTATGGAATTGTTCAAACAGTTGAACAATGAAGGTGTTACTATTATCCAGGTAACCCATTCTGAAAAAAATGCAGCTTATGCCTCAAAAATCATTCATTTATTGGATGGCAGGATTGAGAAGGAAGAAAAATTATCATAAAACCGAAATCTCATTAGAGATCTATTTATTAAGGAAATGAACGAAAGAATATGAAGAACTTATTTTTTACAGTACTGGGTCTCCTGATAGCAACTTTAATTTTTGCTCAAGAAGGAACCTATAGTTTGAAACAATGTGTAGAAACGGCAATAGCCAATAATATACAGGTAAAACAATCCGGATTGGAAAAGGATGCTGCAGAAGTCAATTACCGGCAGGCAAAGAATAACCGACTACCTGATCTTAGTGGTAGCTATGGCTTTGGTATCAATAATGGTAGAAGCATCGACCCTTTTACCAACGGTTATATCAACCAGCAGCTAAACTCGTCTAATACATCTGTTAGTTTAAGTGTTCCTGTTTTCTCAGGATTGAAGTTGCAGAATGCTATTAAGCAAAGGGAGTATGGACTTAAAGCCTCAGAGATGGATTGGCAACAGCAGAAAGATAATCTCACATTGAATGTGATATTAGCATATCTCCAGGTGCTGAATAATGAGGATTTGCTGGAGCTAGCAAAACAACAAGCAACAGTTACACTTAAGCAGGTGGAGAGGCTGGAAACACTTAATAAAGAAGGGGCAATTGCACCTGCTGATCTTTCTGATATGAAAGGTCAGTATGCATCAGACGAAATAAATGTAATGAGTTCAAAAGCAAATCTGGAGACTTCTAAATTGAATCTCTCCCAACTGATGAACATTTCTTACAATACTTCTATTAAATTAGAGCGTGAAGCTACTGTAACTTCTTTAGCAAAACCTGAACTGACGGCAGAAGGAGTATACCAAACTTCCTTAACTCAATTAGCCACAATAAAGGCAAATGATTTCAGGAAACAAAGTGCCGCATCTGCTGTAAAAGTGGCGGGTGCTGATCACTACCCTCAATTGTCTTTATTTGGTCAAGTTGGAACAAACTATTCAAGTGCCGCCACACGAAACACCTTATTGAGTACTCAGGAAGTTCCCAGTGGTGACTATGTAACAGTAGCTGGAAATAAGCTTCCAGTGATCACTCAGCAATCCAGGTTTAAATCGGACAAGATATCTTACGGTAGCCAGTATAATAATAACCTTGGTACCTATGCTGGTATTAATCTTCGTGTTCCAATTTTTGCTGCCTTCCAAACAAACTCTAATGTAAAACTGGCTAAGATTCAGGAAAAAAATGTTTCTCTTCAGGCGGATAATGTAAAATGGCAATTGAGACAGGCGGTGGAGCAAGCACACTTAAATTGGGTGCAGGCATATGATAGATACCAATTGTTATCAAAACAAGTAGTGGCATTTGAAGAATCATTTCGCGCTGCTGAAGTTCGTTTTAATGAAGGCGCATGGAATTCAGTTCAATACCTTATTGTAAAAAATAATTTCGACCGCTCCCGTGCTAATCTTATAACAACTGGATACGAATACCAATTGCGTACCCGAATTCTTGATTTCTACCAGGGGAAACAAGTATGGTAATTTTCAATCTATTTAAATTGAAAACGGCTGCCAGAATAAATATTCAGCAGCCGTTTTTCTTTGTTCTCTCTGGTATAGTTTTTCCGGATATTTATCTTATGAGCGTTACTGTTCCTTTTCTGGTTAACGTGTTTCCCTGATAATCTATACCTTCTGCCATCCAAACAAATGTGGCTGTTGGTTGTACCTGTCCATTGAATTGTCCGTTCCATCCTTCAGTTTGGTTGGTGCTGGAATACACTAACTGTCCCCAGCGGTTATATATCCTGAAGTATTTCAATTCCTTGATGCCAACTGATATCACATGGAGTACATCATTCCTTCCATCATTATTTGGAGTGAAGGCATTCGGTACAAACAGGTCGGCTTTCAGGAATACTTTTACATGTATGTCGTCAGTTGCTTCACAACCATCGGCTGTACGGGCTGTTACCGTATAAGTGATCTCTTTGTCAAGCACAGCAACCGGTTGTTGGGTAGAAGGATTATTCAATCCTCTGGCTGGACTCCATGAATAAGACGTGAATCCGCTATTGTTTACATCTGTTGCTTTTAATTGCAGTGGCTGGTTGATTGTGATCATTGTATCGTTTCCTGCAAATACTTTTACTGGTGCTGCCACTTTCACTATTACTGTATCAGCTTTTAGTGATTGACAACCAGAATTATCGGTTACGTTTAAAATGTATCTATACGTTCCAGTTGGAGGAGCTAAAATGGTTGGAGAAGCCGTATTGTTATTGCTTAAATATTGAGCTGGGGTCCAATTATAGTTGCTACCACCTGATCCATTCAGTTTTCCGTTTACTCCAAAGCATAGGTTGATATCGCTGTCTGCATTTGGTATAGGAGCAGGCCTTACTGTTACTACTACAGTGTCTTTGCGTGAACACTGTCCGTCGGTTGCTGTAAGTATATATTGAGTAGTAGTCCTTGGTGCTGCTAATGGTTTCAAAATAGATGCATTGCTTAGTCCCGTTGAAGGTGTCCATTGGAAACTAACAGCATTTGAGCTTGCATTCAGTAATACAGCTGTTCCTTCACAAATCGTTTGGTCAGGTCCTGCATCGATGATAATTGGATTGAATAATGCTACAGTTATTTGAACAGTATTTATACATCCATTGGCATCTTTGATATAAACTGTGTTGTTGCCATTAATCAAGCCATTGAATGTTGGTGCAGATTGGAAAGTAGTGCCATTTATGCTGTACTGGTAAGGCTGAGTACCACCAGTTCCTGTTGCAGTGATACTACCCGTTGCGGTTCCGCAGGTACTTGCTGTTGATGTGGCTGTAACCGTTGCACCTGTTGTACCCTGAACAATTACTGCAGTAGTATTGATACAGTTGTTGGCATCGCGTATTGTTAATGTATATGTTCCGGCCGCCAATGAAACAAAATTGTCTGCCGTCTGGAAATTATTTCCATTTATTGAATAGGTATATGGTGCTGTGCCACCATTACCAATGGCATGTATGCTACCATTATTATTTCCGCAGGTGGCAGCAATTGATGTTCCTGTTACTGTGGCGCCGGATGCTCCAGTAACTACTGCTGATATAGTGGTGCTACAATTGTTCGCGTCTGTAACATTTATGGTATAGTTACCGGCAGCTAATCCGTTGAAAATATTCGATACCTGATTAGCAGCTCCATTTAAACTGAATTGATATGGGGCAGTGCCTCCAGTGGTTTGGATAGTTATCGTTCCATTATTGTTGCCGCAGGTTGCGAGAGTTGCAGTGCAAGTGGCTGAAGGACCAGCTGCATTAAATACAACAACCGCAGTAATGGCAGTACAGCTATTCGCATCTTTAACGGTTATGGTATAATTGCTTGCAATAAGATTGTTGAAAACCGGACTGGTTTGGAATGTAGTTCCATCTATACTGTACTGGTAAGGTGCCGTTCCGCCGGTAGCAGTAATAGTAATGATACCATTCGGATTACCACAAGTAGAAGGGTTAGCCGCTGCACTTACTGAAGGCCCACTTAATGACACTACTATTGTCTGTGTGCTATTGGTACAACCATTGGCGTCTTTTACATATGCAGTATATGTCCCTGCTGCTATTCCATTAAATAGGTTGGTCGCCTGGTAGTTTACACCATCTATGCTATACTGATAAGGAGCTGTGCCATTATTTGCAGCAATAGTTATGCTTCCATTACTATTTCCACAAGTAGCGGCAGCTGTTACAGCTGTTATAGATGGTCCGTTACCAGAAGCAACTATTGTTGTTGTAGAATTGATACAGCCATTGGCATCTTTCACATAAACTGTATATGTTCCTGCTGCCAGACTGTTGAATGTATTTGCTGTCTGATAATTCGTTCCATCGATGCTATACTGGTAAGGAGCAGTTCCGTTTGTTGCAGTAGCAGAAATACTACCATTGTTGTTTCCGCAACTGGCGGCTATAGCTGTAGCAGAAACGGCAGGACCGTTACTGGATGATACAGTCGCTGTTGTAGAATTGATACAGCCATTAGCATCTTTCACATAAACTGTATATGTTCCTGCTACCAGGCTGTTAAATGTATTCGCTGCCTGATAGTTCGTTCCATCAATACTGTATAGGTAAGGAGCAGTTCCGTTTGTACCAGTAGCTGTAATGCTGCCATTATTATTTCCACAGCTTGCTGCTATTGTAGTGGCAGACAAAGATGGACCATTCGATGAATTGATAGTCTCCGTTTTGCTGGAAATACATCCATTGGCATCTTTAATATAAACCGTATAGTTTCCTGAAGCAAGACCGTTAAAATTATTAGCTGCTTGATATGTACTTCCATCTATGCTGTATGTATATGGGGAACTACCACCAGTTCCACTAATGGTTATACTGCCATTATTATTTCCGCAACTTGCAGCAATGGCAGTTGTACTTATTGTTGGTCCAGCGATGGAATTAACGGTTACAGGTACAGATGAGATACATCCATTGGCATCTTTTGCAAATACTGTATAATTTCCTGCTACAATATTGTTGAATTGATTCGATGCCTGGTAGTTGGTTCCATCAATGCTATATTGATAAGGTGCTGTGCCACCAGTTGCTGAAACTGTTATACTTCCATTAGGCAGAGAGCAGTTTCCAGCAGTACTTGTTGCTGTGGCTGTTGGTCCATTTGCATTGTTTACAGCAACTATAGCGGTACTGCTACAGTTGTTTGCATCTTTTACATCTATAGTATAAGAGCCAGCTATTAATCCAGCGAAATTATTAGTTGCTTGGAAGGCGCCTCCATTTATTGCATATTGGTAAGGGGCTGTTCCGCCAGTCACAGAAATTGTGATAGATCCATTATTATTTCCGCATGCCGCATCTGCTACACTGCTGCTGAATGTTGGTCCCGTGCTATTGGTGATTACGGAAGTAATGATTTCTGTACAGCTATTGGCATCTTTCACAGTTATAGTATAAGTGCCGGCTGCTAATCCAGTGAATGTATTTGTGTTCTGGAAATTGATTCCGTCAATACTATATTGGTAAGGAGCCGTACCAGCATTTGCTAGTACAGTAATTGCTCCATTATTAGCGCCGCAAGTAGTAGCGGTTACTGTGGCAGTGGCGCTTGGCCCTGCACTGGTTGTTACAATTGCTGTTGTTGTAGCTGTACAGTTATTCGCATCTTTTATGGTATGGGTGTAAGAACCAGCTGCTAATCCAATGAACTGATTAGAAGTCTGGAAATTGATTCCATCAATACTGTATTGATAGGGTGCAGTTCCTGAGGTTGCAGTGATTGTTATCGAGCCGTTTGATTGTCCACAGCTTGCAGCAATTGCACTGGCTGTAGCTTGCGGTCCTGCTGTATTATTTACAATGATAGTGGAAGTATTAATACATCCATTAGCATCTTTGATTGTTATGGT
>Ga0138256_10008666_pt1 | contig 10678 bp, 9 predicted proteins | sample KNB2016incub_MG_FD_105486 | JGI IMG/M metagenome (GOLD analysis project Ga0138256, IMG submission 105486) | Active sludge microbial communities from wastewater in Klosterneuburg, Austria - KNB2014incub_MG | ecosystem: Engineered > WWTP > Activated sludge > Unclassified | place: Austria... | reverse complement strand
TTTTCTTTTGGAGGCACGCATGACTCTAAATTTGGACATGGCGACATCACGGGTCCAGGGTCTCTCAACTTTTGGACCGATCAGAAAAAAATCACAACTAAATGGACGCTCAATAAAGACAAGAATTGGATGAACTAAAAATGCCACAAACCAATCATCAAAAAAGAAAATCCCACATCGTACTGACTTCTCATCCGCACTACATCTACAAAGAACAACCGGATATTCAGTGGGGAGCAAAAGATCCGAAAGTTCGCGGACCCATCATTGCATCTTTTACCAACAAGCTTCATCGCAATGCCATTGGTTCTCATTCCGGCTCTTACACTGTTTATCGTGCACTTGCGATGGCAGCAGGTGCGATGGATCCAGATCATGTCCCTGATTTAACCAATACCGATCCTGTCGCCAAAATTGGACCTTTCCCGAGCTGGTATGAACCCGGAAAAATCGTGTCCATCGATCCATGGGGTCACAAAGTTTCAGAAATTTTTAAAGATGAAATCAAAGCAGGCATGGACATTCGCCCTTCGATTGCCGTCACACGCGCTCATCTTCAAATGCCTGAGATCAATGAAGCCATCGACAAAGGTCGTTTAAAAATCGACGGCAAAGTCATCAAAGAAAACCGCGACGTTTTAGTGACAAAAATGGCGCTGGAGCCGGTCTGGTACCTGCCGGGCATCGCCGAACGATTTAAGACGAGTGAAGCTAATCTTCGTAAAGCACTTTTTGAAGAAACAGGCGGAATGTTCCCAGAACTCATTACTCGTACTGATCTAAAAGTTCTATTGCCGCCCATCGGTAGTATTTCTGTTTATGTCTTTGGTAATCCAGATCTAATCGGCAACCAAGAGGTGGAGCTGACTTGCCGCGTACACGATGAGTGCAACGGCTCAGACGTTTTTGGTTCTGACATTTGTACTTGCCGACCCTATTTAGCGCACGGAATCGAAGAATGTATTCGGACCGCTCAAAAAGGCGGGATCGGTTACATCGTTTACTTCCGAAAAGAAGGACGCGCCTTAGGAGAAGTCACAAAATTTCTCGTCTACAATGCTCGTAAACGTCAGGTGGGCGGAGATAGCGCGGCTACTTACTTCCATCGCACCGAGTGCGTGGCTGGTGTTCAAGACATGCGTTTTCAAGAACTCATGCCAGACACTCTCCATTGGTTAGGCATTAAACGAATCGATAACTTAATTTCGATGAGCAATATGAAACACGATGCGATCACACAAAGTGGCATTCAAGTGATCAATCGTTTTGAAATTCCGCCCGGCCTTATCCCAGCGGACGCAAGTGTCGAAATGGAAGCAAAAAAAGCTGCCGGTTACTTTGCAGAGCAGACTGGAAAAATGGACGGTTCAGATCTTAAGAAAGTGAAAGGTCGCGAGTTCGATGAGTAGAGATTTATCCGCGGCGCAGATTCTAATCTTGGATCCTAAAACAATTCGCGAACGCACAAGCCAAATCTACGCGTATGCCCTTCAAGGGGGCACACACTTCAAAGTCAATTTAGAGAAACTCGATTCAGTGGTCGATCTCGTTTTAGAAATTACGAAGAAGAATTACCCCACAGGCGTGGTGCCGGTGCACGGCCGTTATGAACATCTTAAGGCCGGTGGCGTAGACAGAATTTCGATCATTGAAAAAAAGATCTCACATCTCAATCCAGTGGATCGCTCCAAAGCTCTATTTGATTTAGTCGTAGCATCAGTATTACTGGATGCAGGCGCCGGACCGAGTTGGAAATATAAAGCAAACGACGGTCAAACTTACTCCCGCTCTGAAGGCCTAGCCGTTGCGTCGTTTGATATGTTCATGCAGGGATCGTTTTCGAACGATTCTGCTCAGCCATTTCAAATGACGGCCGAAGGGGTGCGTGGACTTCAAGTATCAGACTTCGAAAAAGCTCTTCAGGTTTCGGCTTCAAATCCCATGGAAGGTCTAGACGGCCGTTTGGGACTACTGAATCGCCTAGCCGACTCCCTTGAGTCTTATCCAGAATATTTTGGCGCAGAAACTCCCCGCCCCGGAAATCTCGTCGATTACCTAATTGGGGCGGCTTCTCAAACGACCCATCACGACGAAATCAAAGCAAAAGCTATTTTGACTGCGTTACTGGTGGGTTTTTCAAAAATGTGGCCTGCACGGACTACGATCGATGGTTTAGGCTTAGGCGACACATGGAATTACAAAGCTGAAGGCTTAGAAGTTTTGGTTCCGTTTCATAAACTTTCTCAATGGCTCACTTATTCACTCATTGAACCCATCGAAGTTTCAGGCCTCAAAGTGACCGGCGTTCCTGAAATGACGGGACTTCCTGAGTACCGAAACGGTGGTTTGCTCATCGATATGGGTGTTCTGACTTTAAAAGATGCGAGTCTTGCGCAAACGAGGCTCGAAGCTTCACACCCTGCGATCATAGAATGGCGTGCGCTCACGGTTCAAATTCTAGACGAAATCGGAAATCGTACTCGCACCCGTTTGGGTAAAACTGAAGCCGAACTTCCGCTCGCTTGTGTATTACAAGGCGGTACTTGGAGTGCGGGACGAGAAATCGCAAAAAAATTACGAAAAGACGGCTCACCTCCTTTGACACTGGAGAGTGACGGGACTGTTTTTTAATTTCAGTCTTTTAATGACAGGCTTTTAACCAAAGAATTTTAAAAGGAACACTATGAGTAAATCGAAATTAAGAATCGTCACCCACCCTCTGGTCGAGCACAAGTTAGGTCTGATTCGTAACAAAAATACGACTTCAAACGAATTTCGACAAGTGTTCTCAGAGCTCAGTACTTTTTTAGCTTACGAATGCACAAAGGAAATTAAACTCATCGATACTGAAATCGAAACACCGATGCAAAAGACGATTGCAAAAAAAGTCGGTGAAGAGATCATCGTAGCCTGTGTGTTGCGCGCGGGCGAAGGCATGTTAACGAGTTTCATGCAGACCTTGCCATTTGCAAAGTTCGGCCACATTGGGATCTACCGAGATAAGTTTATGAATCAAACGGTGGAATATTATTTTAAGCTCCCTCAGGACGTTAAGGGCAAACGCATCATCTTGATCGATCCTCTACTGGCTACAGGCGACACTTGCCTAGCAGCACTGGATCGCTTGAAACAATATGAAGTGGGACCCATCCAAGTCGTGACTATTTTATCCTGTAAAGTCGGAATTGATAAGATCCATTCTGAGCATCCGGATGTTGAAGTCATCACGTTATCGGTCGAAGAAGCGTTAAATGAAAAGGGCTACCTACTTCCAGGCCTAGGAGATGCCGGTGATCGTCTCTTCGGAACAATTTAAATCTAAATTTAAAACTCTGTCCCCATCTTTTTGTGTGGGAATTGCAGGTGGGAGCGGGAGCGGTAAAACCACTCTAGCTAAGCTTCTGCATGACTTTGCGGGCCTAGAAAACTCCATACTTATTTTACAAGACAGCTATTATCGCGATCAAAGTCATCTCTTTGATGAGGACGGTGGCAAAGTAAATTTTGATCACCCCTTTAGCTTAGACTTCCCGCTCTTAGCTCATCATCTGTTTCAATTAAAAGCAGGCCATTCCATCGAGATGCCAATTTATGATTTTTCGACGCATCAAAGATTGGAACGCACAATTAAGGTTGAACCTAAACCTTTAATCATCGTGGATGGGATTCTGATTTTAGATTCTGAAGTCGTTCGCACTCAATTTGATCATCGAATCTTTGTTAAAGCAGGAGAACAAACTCGTTTTCAACGAAGGCTGGAACGCGACGTAAGAGAACGTGGACGGACGCCAGAGGGTGTAGAAAAGCAGTTTTTAAAACAAGTAAAACCCATGCACGATTTGTTTGTCGAACCCAGCCAAGTTCACGCTGATTTTGTAGCGGATGGTGAAGCCTGGCTCATGCCAAGTTTTGAAATAATGATCCAGTCTCTTTGGAGTAAAATTAAAACTCCATGAAGAACCTCTCGAAGACTATTTTTCCAAATAGATCTAGCATTACGTTCATTTTTGCAACGATTGCTATTGATGCCATTGGATTACGGTTTCTACGACTTATGGTTATTTCATCGCGATCTATGCCCTGATGCAATTTATCTGCTCTCCTTTTTTAGGAGCGGCAATCGACTCTGAGCGCATTTTCTCAAGGTGTTTTGACGAAAATTTTTGTAAAAAAATTTGGAGAGCAAAAGGTTTTAATCTATGGGGCTTTGGGCGAGACTTTGAGTTATTTGGGTTTTGCCTTGGCACCCACTGGCGCATGGATGATGACAGTCTTGGTTTTTTCGTCCCCATTTTGGGTGGCCTTTCCGACTCTTCAATCTCAGATTAGTCGAGATATTCCGTCCAATGAACAAGGGGAACTTCAGGGGTCTCTCATGAGTTTGACGAGTGTTATTTCGATCATGACTCCACTGATTTGTACCTTGCTCTATTCGCGTCTTGGACAACCTAACGAATCGTTCTATTTTCCAGGAGCTCCGTACGCTTTTGGGGCATTTACATTTTTTGTAGCTTTTTTCTTGTTGCTTAATTTCAACAAAAAAATATTAAATCGAGTACATTAGTCATCATCATGATAAGTTTATATTTTTTAATCGTCACACTTTTACTCACTCCCGTATCCCAAGCCAAAACGGTTCGATATGAGTTAAACATTACCCAAAATTCAATTAACCTAAGTGGTAAAAAGTCAGTCGATTTTGCACTAGAAGTGAATGGCAGTATACCTGCTCCGACCTTAGAGTTCACCGAAGGAGATGACGCTGAGATCGTCGTCAAAAACAAAATCCCGGATCAAGAAACTTCCGTGCACTGGCATGGAATATTGCTCCCACCCGAAGAAGACGGCGTCTCTTACGTGAACACTCCGCCTATTATGCCGGGTAAGGAACATGTTTTTCGATTTAAAATTAGGCAACACGGGACCTACTGGTACCACTCACACACGATGACCCAAGAGCAAGAAGGCGTTTTTGGAGCAATCGTTATTCATCCTAAAAAGAAAATCCTGAATTACGATAAAGACCTCGTTGTTGTTTTGAGCGACTGGGCTGATGAGTCGGGCGATGACATCTTAAGAAATCTGAAAAAAGATGGAGACTATTACCTTTATAAAAAAGGAACCATGAGGTCTTGGTTAGGCGCCATGCAAGCTGGGAAGTTAGGAAGCTATCTCAAAAATGAATGGACTCGAATGGGAGGGATGGATTTGTCTGACGTCGGCTATGATGCTTTTTTAATCAATGGCAAAAGAGACTCTCAAATCTTGATTGCCAAAGGAGGAGAAAAAATTCGCATCCGAATCATTAACGCTGCGGCCTCAACTTATTTCCACGTTGCTTTAGGGCAATCTCCGATGACGGTTGTATCCGCCGACGGCACCGATATCGAACCTATAAAAGCAAAAGAGCTACTCATGGGAATGGCTGAGACCTACGATGTAATATTTCAGGTGCCCGTTGGCAAAAACGTGGAACTTCGAGCAACTGCCCAAGATGGAACCGGATATGCTTCAGCTATGCTGGGTGAAAACAGCAAAACCGCTGAAAAGATTTCAGCGCCCTTAAAAGCAATGCCTGATGCATATGCTTCAATGGAACACTCTGTGAATCATTCAGAACATCAGTCGGAACATCACTCAGAACATCAGTCGATGCATAAGCACACTTCAGAACCTGTAGTCATTGAAACAATGACCGTCGATCATCTCAAGTCTAAAGCCCCCACTCAACTAAAGAGTTCTAAAAAAACTCACGAAGTAAAACTAGTTTTAGGTGGTGATATGCGCAGATACGTTTGGCATATCAATGGCAAAGCCCTTTTTCAGGATCGTAACATCATGATTGATGAAGGCGACATCATTCGGCTTACATTTGAAAACGACACCATGATGCACCATCCGATGCACCTACACGGCCATTTCTTTCGTGTTCTAAACTCGCAAGGCGATCACTCTCCGCTTAAACACACCGTTGATGTGGGTCCCCATGAGTCTCGCACAATCGAATTTTTGGCTGATGAACCTGGTGAATGGATGCTGCACTGTCATAATCTTTTTCACATGACAACGGGCATGGCTCGAGTCGTAAAATATTCTACTTTCACGCCGAGTCCAGAAATCGCACACCTTCAACATCAAGACCATCATCTTCACGATCCTTGGTATAATACCGGTGCCGTAGAACTTGCGACAAACCACGCTCAAGCTCGTTTCAGATTGACGCAAACTTGGAACGAAATCGATGCAAGAATTAAATCCACAAACAAGAGTAAAAAGAATTTTTCCATTGAGAACAAGATTGATAAAACATGGGAACTGGAAGGTGATTTTTTCTACCGTAGGTGGTTTGGTCAGTATCTCAACCTCATGGGAGGAGGTACCCATTTTGACGAAAGAACTTCGGCGACTATTGGAGTAGGTTATCTTCTTCCCATGCTCATTTCTTCGCAAGCGTTGGTCGATCATCGAGGCGGAATCCGCTTAGACCTAGATAAGCGCTTCCAGTGGAGTAAAACAATTTTTTCTGATGTAGACTTCAGTTGGCGACTAGAGACTTCTCGTCAAAAGAGCAACGAAATCGAATACGAAGTTTCTTTAATGTACGGTTCCGACTGGCATTGGTCATTGGGCCTCATGCTCACTCAAAATAGCTTAGGGGCAGGACTACAAGTTCAGTTTTAGTTCATAAACTCATCTTGAGAAAAAGCATAGATCTGTCATTCTTAGATCATGGCTAAACGTCTCTTTTTAATCCTTTCTTTCGCAACCGTTGCGATCCTTTTTGCGCTCTCCATGTTCACTTTAAAAGTGCTCTGGCTCTTTGTGATTGTCGGGCCTCTGATCTGGGTCGGCATGATCGATCTTTTTCAAAAAAAGCACGCGGTCCGACGCAACTTCCCTCTCATTGGGCATGGACGATATTTGATGGAAATGGTGAGACCAGAAATCAATCAATACTTCGTGGAATCGAATACCGACGGCATGCCATTCAACCGTAATAAGCGATCACTCATTTATCAGCGAGCAAAAGGCGATATCGACACTCTTCCTTTTGGAACTCAGCTCAATCTCTACAAAGAAGGATATGAATGGATTAATCATTCGCTTGTTCCTGCAAAACCTGACCACGGTGCCGCGCGTATAATGATTGGTGGCAAACGTTGTAAACAACCTTACTCGGCTTCTCTTTTTAACATCTCCGCGATGAGTTATGGCTCGCTTTCTAAAAACGCGATCATGGCACTTAACCGAGGTGCTAAGATTGGAGGATTTTATCACAATACAGGAGAAGGCGGACTCACGCCTTATCACACCGAAGGCGGCGGAGACATTTGCTGGCAAATCGGCACAGGATATTTTGGTTGTCGCGATAAAAACGGAAACTTCAGTGCGGAAAAATTTCAAGAAAAAGCCAAACTCAAACAAGTCAAAATGATTGAGATTAAACTTTCTCAAGGCGCAAAACCCGGACACGGTGGGATTTTGCCAGCCGAAAAAGTCACTCGTGAGATTGCCGACATTCGAGGCGTTGAGATAGGATTTGATGTGCTTTCGCCTCCAGCACACACTTCTTTTGATACGCCGATTGAACTTCTGCGGTTTGTTCAAAAACTACGCGACCTCTCAGATGGCAAACCCGTAGGCTTTAAACTTTGTCTAGGAAAACGTCGCGAGTTCATGGCGATTTGTAAGGCAATGATCGAAACGGGAATTCAACCTGATTTTATTACCATCGACGGTGCCGAAGGGGGAACGGGGGCAGCACCCCAAGAGTTCTCCGATTCAGTTGGTACTCCTCTGAACGATGCGCTGATCTTTATTCATAACTGTTTAGTGGGTTTAAATTTACGCTCTGAAATTAAACTCATCGTTTCTGGCAAGGTCGCAACCGGGTTTAATTTAGCGCAAAAATTAGCTCTAGGTGCAGACCTTTGTAATTCTGCACGGGGCATGATGTTTGCCCTTGGATGTATTCAGGCTCTGAAATGTAATACCAACCATTGCCCAACGGGTGTGGCAACTCAAAACCCAGATTTAGTCCGAGGCCTTCATGTAGGCAACAAAGCAGAGCGAGTAGCGAAGTTTCACAGCGCGACACTGCATAGTTTTTTAGAGGTCTTGGGTGCAGCAGGTATTTCGAAGTCTTCGGATTTGAGACCCTGGCACATTCAAAGGCGCATAGATTCAACCCAAATTAAACATTACGGCGAGATCTACCACTATTTAGAAAGTGGCGCGATTCTAAGAAACGAAATCGGTGATTATTATTCTCGTCCCTGGAAAAATGCTCGTGCCGAAACTTTTCACACGATAGAAAATCCAGGTCCGACTCGCACCGCTCCACAAACGGGTTAAGTTAGTTGCGTAATCGAGATCTAATTTCTTCGATTTGATCCAAAATTTCTTTTTGTTTTTTTTCTGTGACCCACGTCAATGGGAAAAAATACTCTCGACCTAAGGCCTGAACCCTGACGCCTTTACGCGTGTGAAGGTGGTTGCTCGTGGGATCATAGTCCTGCTCGAGGTCAGGACTTCTCGAAAGAGTCGACGGGAAAGCGGGGACGATCCTCACCTCTTCACGTGATTGAAACTCATCTTCTAAAAGTGTGAGCAAATACCCTAGACTAATATCCATAGCTGACGTTTTCATACCTTTGCACTCTATTACGCGTGAGCACTTCCTTTCAAGGCATGAAATGGACTCTCTTTAGGGGGTTGCATGTCTTTGGGTAAACCAGACCTCAGACGCTCTAATTGCCCGTCTTCTTTTTTGAGTAACTCATGGATTAATGCGTCCACCTCTTCGGGGCGTAGATTCTTCTTTTTATTGGTGAGTTTTAAGATCCAGTCTGAAGTCGATTCACAATCAAAGTAGGCCTTGGTTAATGTGTTTGCCACCCACTTTTCTTTCCAGTCTAACTCATAAGATGCAAACTTAATGACTCGACCGACATAGTCATAGACCAATCCATTAGACAATCCTTCGGTCACCGAAAGATAGATGAGCCGATTCATGAGGATCGTAGGAAGCACAGAAACGTCTCCAGCATTCACCGCTAAAAGCTCGGGAAGCAGAGTTTTGATCAGAGCATCTTGTTTTTCGATCTCAGTAGGCAAGTCAGCATTTTCTCCAAACAAAATCCGAGTGTGAAGATGCTCGCCTTTCAGATCTGCTCTTTTTAAAGCGCGCGAAGCTAAAGTAAATTTTGCTAAGTCCATGCCGACCAAATCCGTATCAAAACACCGCATTTCAATTGTGTTCCATTTATAGTTCCAACGTACCATCCCCCAGTTGGCCCCGTTACCGACAGTTAACTTCTGAAGTTCTTCAGGATCATATCCCAAGCTTTCACCACGGGAGATCCAAGTCCGTCCGGTTTGTAGGTAATAGCGGAGCAGAGAAAGCGAGCTCGAAAACATGGGCGGGATCCCGGATCCTTTCGAAAACTTTTCATAAATGCCATAGAAATAACGGTGAGCCCGCATGGATTTCGCTTCGTGGATTCCTTCAGAGTACGGAGAACTTGAAAACGCACAAAGCGGGATGAGCGCAACCGCCAAATTGTGTTTATCGATAATCTCGTTTGAAAAGGGATGAAACTGAAGTTGAGTTTCAAGTTCCGCGTGTACATGCACCCCTGCACAATTTGCGGCCGCAAATAGACCATGCTCAGGACTCAACTCCCAGCCGACATCAGGATTGTTCGACAAAATAGAATTTTTTACATGATATTCCCACTTAGAAACCATGGTGGGCTGATACGACAGAGGATAAGAACCCATCGGAAGTAGACGCCCCCCCGTTCGATCTGCTACCTCTTTGACGAGCTCATAAGAAAAAACGTAGTCTCTCACCACTCCAAACACATCCGTTGTGGGTGAAGAAGACATTTCAATCATGCTGTGAACAAATTCACCCGTTACACGATTGACGTCACTATCTCCGTAGATGACTTTATAGTCCTCTAGGCTTTGCAGCATCCTTTGGGCAGAATTTGAGATCTTTTTTTCTTTGAGATCATAAATCATCTTTTCGCTTTCAAGGCCAAATTTCATTTAATCCTCCGTGATTAACTTTACCCACATTTTAAGCTGCAAAATGAAGACCCAGATGAAGTGCGCATGAAAGCCGTTTAAGGTGGAGAAATTCCTCACTCCGTTTTAAAATTCGAAGATGCATGATTCTCTCACTATACTCTTCGGCTCTTTCTCACTCGTTGCTGTCAGCGAAATAGGAGATAAAACTCAGCTCTTGGCTTTTTCACTGGCTGCTCGCTTCAAAAAACCCGTCCCGATTTTGACGGGGATTTTTGTCGCAACGATTCTCAATCACTCTCTTGCGGCCTATCTCGGCAGTTATGCTTCGTTATCGCTTGATCCAAAGATTATGGGCTACATACTCAGCGGTTTATTTATCGTTTTTGGCATCTGGACATTAAAACCAGATACGCTCGATGACTCTCAGAAAAATTCAAGATACGGCGCTTTTTTAACCACCCTCGTTTTGTTCTTTTTTGCAGAAATGGGAGATAAAACTCAGTTTGCAACGATTGCTCTGGGCGCAAAATTTCAATCGGCATTACTTGTTACTCTAGGAACCACAATGGGCATGATGATCATTGATGGGTTTGCAGTCGTGCTCTGCGATCGACTCGCCCACTAAGGGTAAATGAAATGG
>Ga0138256_10008665_pt1 | contig 10678 bp, 10 predicted proteins | sample KNB2016incub_MG_FD_105486 | JGI IMG/M metagenome (GOLD analysis project Ga0138256, IMG submission 105486) | Active sludge microbial communities from wastewater in Klosterneuburg, Austria - KNB2014incub_MG | ecosystem: Engineered > WWTP > Activated sludge > Unclassified | place: Austria... | reverse complement strand
CAGATATAGTAAGCCTGGCAGATACGCCACTTTTTTCATCAACCAATTCGTGTTCTCTGGCGACAAATGCTATCTGTTCAATCATATTTAAAATGGCCTCAGGGATTCTGATAGACGCTTTCAAATCAGGTGCTATTTTAGCCTCTTGCTGTGTAATCAACCTGGAAATTTCTAACTCATCAGGATAGTGGGTGATGATTTGACTTTAAATTCTATCTTTCAAAGGGGTAATAATACTTCCGCGATGCGTATAATCTTCCGGATTTGCTGTAAATACAAACAATATATCCAAAGGCATTCTAACTTTAAATCCACGAATCTGTACATCCCCTTCTTCCAGTATATTAAATAGAGAGACTTGAATACGTGCTTGTAAATCAGGTAATTCATTGATCACAAAAATGGAGCGATTACTTCTCGGTATAAGCCCGTAATGTATACTTTGTTCATCAGCAAAAGACAGTTTTTGGTTGACTGCTTTTATTGGATCTATATCGCCAATTAAATCTGATACAGAAACATCTGGTGTAGCTAGTTTTTCAACATATCTATCTGTTCTATTGATCCATTCTATGGGTGTCTGATCACCCAATTGAGCTACCATTTTTTTTCCGTATGCACTGATTGGATTCAACGGATCATCATTTAATTCTGATCCTGCAATAATGGGAATTTCATCATTTAATAAAGTGCAAATTTGTCTTGCGATTCTTGTTTTAGCCTGGCCTCTTAATCCAAGAAACAAAATATTGTGTTCACTCAATAATGCGCGTTGCAAGTCAGGTATTACGGTTTTGTCATAGCCATAAATGCCTTCAAATAGTTTTTCTTTAGAACTTAATTTAGTGATTAAATTATTTCTGATTTCATGTTTGATTGAGCTTGATTGATAACCACTTTTTATAAGTTCTCCCAGGGTTTTAATGCTATTATTGTTTTTTTTCATCTCTGTAATTGATTAATATTTGTTCACCTAATCCGTCTAATGCGGTATAAAATGCTTTGCCTTGATTAGCCTTTGAGAAAGCTTCTACAAATTCTATTAAAAATGGATCTGTAGCCACCATAAAAGTGGTAATGTCTATACCAAGTTTGCGGCACTTGGTTGCTAGTGCCAGCGTACGATTTAATATTTGTCGATCGAGTCCAAAGGAATTTTTATAATATTCATTTCCTTTTTTAATGCAGGTGGGTTTGCCATCTGTGATCATCATTATTTTTTTGTTTGGATTTTTTCTTTTATTCAACAAATTAATGGCCAACTCAAGACCCGCAACAGTATTGGTATGGTAAGGACCAACTTGCAGATAGGGAAGATCCTTGAGTTCAATTTTCCAGGCATCATCGCCAAAAACGAGTATATCTAAAGTGTCTTTAGGGTAAAATTGGATTAACATTTGAGCCAATGCTAAGCCAACCTTTTTAGCAGGTGTAATTCGATCTTCGCCGTATAAAATCATAGAATGAGAAATATCAATCATGAGTACGGTACTCGTTTGACTTTGATCAAAAGATTGTTGGATAAACAGATCATTTTCTGTTAAAGAAAATTGATCGTTGTATGGATTCATCAACGCATTTTTAATCGATTCTTGAGCATTGATTCGCTCTAAATTGTCTCCAAACTGGTAAGGTTTGAGATCGCCAGACCATTCATCGCCTTTGCCTTGTTTATTAGTATTGTGCCTACCAGGTTTCGCTTTTAAAATGTTCCCAAAAAGTTCTTCGAACGCGCCTTTTCTCAAGGCAAGTTCCATTTTAGAGCTTAGTTTAGTGGTCTTTTTTAGATTTCTATGATCGGTTCGGATGTAACCTTGGCTTTCCAATTCTCGTAAGAAGTCGGCCATTCCGTAATTTGGGGTGGTAAACTGAAATTTGCGATCCAATTCATGAATCCATTGAATAGATTCATTGATATCCCCTCCGGTAGCCAATAAAAGATCTTTTAAAATTCTAAATAATTCATCAAATAAGCTCTTAATATCCCCGTCCACAAGAGAAGCATTAAAACTTATGCCATGAATTGGTTTATTTTGCTTTGATTTCATAGATTTATATTGCCTAGATACAAACGAATTATATTCTGAATCGTTTAGAATTGGTCAATCATTTCTTTTTGGAAATGGGAATGGCTTAATTGTTACATTTGCATTCATTTTATAATTATTTAGGGCATGAGGGTTTTTAGTATCATTTTTTTGTTTTTAAGTCTCAGTTTATCAGCTCAGAAGGGCGATATCCGGGGAAATGTTTATGATAAAGCTACTGGTGAACCGATTGCTTTTGCTACCGTTTTTCTTGCAGGTACATCTTATGGGACCACGACTAATTCATTGGGATTTTATACCATAGCAAGTGTGCCAAAAGGGGATTATCGCCTCGTTGTAAACTATATAGGTTATGATAGTGCCAGTTTTTTATTGACATTACAAGGTAATCAAATTATCAACAAGCAGGTTGCGCTATCTGAAACGGGTTTTACTCTAGGGGAAGTAAGTATTTCAGGAAAAAAGGAACAAGCCAGAACAGAAGTTAAAATTTCATCTATTTCAGTTACCCCAAAGGAGATAAAAGCCCTGCCATCAACAGGTGGAGAAGCTGATATTGCTCAATATTTACAGATTATACCAGGAGTTATAAGTACTGGTGATCAGGGAGGTCAGATTTACATTAGGGGTGGTTCACCGGTTCAAAACAAAATATTGTTAGATGGAATGACCATTTTTAATCCATTCCATTCTATAGGAATTTTTTCTGTTTTCGAGACCGAAGTGATAAGAACCGTAGATGTACTTACTGGTGGTTTTGGGGCAGAATATGGTGGCCGTGTATCAGCTATTGTTGATATGAAAACAAGGGAAGGAAACAAGACCCGGTTTTCCGGATTAGCTACTGCTAGTCCATTTATGTCAAAACTATTGTTAGAAGGGCCTATTTCCAAATACAGGGAAGGTAAAAGTGGTAGTACATCTTTTTTAGTAACAGGAAAGAAATCTTATATAGCACAGACTTCACCTGTTTTTTATAAATATGCAGTGGATAGCGCCACAGGAAAATTGCCATTTAATTTTACGGATATTTATGGCAAGTTTTCTACCATTAGTGGAAATGGAAGTTTTTTAAATTTATTTGGGTTTAATTTTAAAGATCAAGTGAATTACACGGATCTGGCAGATTTAAATTGGAATGCCGGAGGTGCAGGTGCGAGTTTTAAATTAATACCTGGGTCTTCAAGTATTATTATAGGTGGGAATGTAGCTTATTCAAAATATAAAATTAATCTCGTTGAAATTGAAACTGAAGTCAAAGAAGTTAAAGAAAGAAAAAGTGAAATAAACGGTTTGCAAGCTAATTTGGATTTTAGTTATTTTAATCGCAAGTCAGAAATTAAATATGGAATAGAATTTAACGCCAATTCAACGGACTTTAGATTTACGAATTTCTTAAAAGTTCCAATAACTAAAAAAGATAATAATACCGAAGTTGCTGGTTATCTGAGATATCGTTATGCCTCTAAAATATTTGTAATTGATCCAAGTATCAGATTTCAATATTATGCATCTTTAAGTAAAACCAGCATAGAACCTAGATTTGGACTTAAGGTAAATGTTACCAATGATTTTAGACTCAAAGCTGCGGGTGGTTTGTATTCACAGAATTTGATGAGTTCTGTAAGTGAACGAGATATTGTCAATCTTTTTGTGGGCTTCATTACAAGTCCAGATTTAATTTATTCTTCACATGCTATTGGAGGATTTGAATATGATATTACTTCGAATACGGATATCAATGTAGAAGGATATTATAAAAAATTCACATCCCTTTACAATCTTAATCGCAACAAAAGAACGGTTCAGGAATCAGATTACACGAAAGAAACGGGAGATTCCTATGGGATCGATTTTTTAGTAAAATCATCATGGGTTAATTGGAGATTATGGTTGGGATATTCTTTGGGTTTCGTAAATAGAGATGATGGCAAGCAAAAATTTCCGGCATTATTTGACCGAAGACATAATATGAATGTAGTACTGGATTACCAATGGGGTAGAGCTAAATGTTGGGAATTGGGACTAAGGTGGAATTTGGGTTCTGGTTTTGCATTTACTAAGATTCAAGGATTCATCGGAGACAATAAAATACCAAATGGCTTGGATACTAAATTTGGAATTGATAATCCGGATATCGGCATTGTGTATTCTGATAAGATCAATTCAGGAAGATTGCCATATTATCATCGATTGGACCTTTCATTAAAACGTAGAATTGATATTACTAAAAATATTAATTTTGAAATCGTAGCCAGTGTTACGAATGCCTATGATCGTAAGAATATTTTTTATTATAACGTAGTGGAAAATAGAAGAGTGAATCAGTTACCGATCTTGCCTTCAATATTAGTAGCCTTTCATTTTTAGAAAGGGGATCACAACTATTTACAGTTTTCTAAAATAAGTTCTATGTCTTTTAGAGCAAAGGGTTCTGAATGCCACCACTGTGCATTGGCATAATTTAAAATATTGCAAATCTGAATAGCATTTAAAAAATTATTTTCCGGCATTTCCATATCTCCATGTCTGGTGTTATAAGTAAATGTCTCTGCATTATGAATTCCTTTTCTAATGATGCAAGGCAATTGATTTTTTATACTTGAAATAAATGGAACATCCTTTAAGGAAGGATATAATTGATTTAATCCTTCCGCTCCATGACCATGACAACCGCTACAGTGCGTATCAAACAATCGCTTACCCTCTTTGAACTGTTCCGTAGAATAAGTACATGATATGATCATTAAAAAAATAATGTTAATGCCTACCCATCTCATGTTGTAATAATTTGATGTCGTCTATAAATCGGTTTACGTCCTTTTCATCAGTGCCAAGAGAAAATGATCGGATGTGATGGGCAGTATCTACTAATAGTATCCAGCCACTATGATCTATTCCACCAGGTGCTGTAGGATCATCCATTGCTGTACTTAAAAATCCATTGGCAATATTTTTAGTATCATTGTATTCGTTTCCTCTTAATAGATGAAAATTATTATTTTGTACACCTAGTTTTGATTTATATTGTTTTAATCTGGGGATGGTGTCTTTTCTGTGATCCAAACTAAAACATATATAAGCTAATTGACTATCTGCTTTAAATGTTTCTTCTAGTCGCATCATGCTTCGCATGACTTTTGGGCAAATCGTTTGACAAGATGTAAAGAAAAATGTGGCTAATATGATGTCACCTTCCAATGATTTTAAACTAACCATTTGGCTATCCTGATTCATGTAATCGAAATCTGGAACTTTTGCATATACTGTATCGCCTAATTCGAAGTATCGATTTCCTAATATTGGAAGTTTTTTGTCCTTACAAGAAGTTACAATTAGGAGAAACAATAATGAAGGTATTATAAAGCGCATAAAACTATTTTAAAGAATAACCGATATGTTGTGTTTTGGTTTAGATTGATATGATATTAACGATCCATGTTTTTTCGTCCAAATATTTTACAAATCGGACATTGTTCCTTTATGTGCCCTCTTGCGGGACAATAGGTACGTCCAAAATATATAATCTGTAAATGCAATTTATTCCACAGAGATTCTGGGAATAATTTTTTAAGGTCTTTTTCAGTTTGGGTTACATTTTTACCTGTACTTAATCCCCATCGATAAGCCAATCTGTGGATGTGAGTATCCACAGGAAAAGCAGGAACACCAAAAGCCTGAGACATAACTACAGAAGCTGTCTTATGGCCTACTCCAGGTAATGCTTCTAGTTGGTTGAATTGATTAGGCACAATGCCGTTATATTCTTTTACGAGAATGGAAGATAATTGATAGATTGCTTTGGATTTAGCAGGAGATAGCCCACAAGGCCTTATGATATCTTGTATCTCTTCAATACTATGTGTCATCATATCAAATGGATTGGATGCCATTTTGAATAATAGTGGAGTGATTTTATTGACGCGTTCATCTGTACATTGTGCCGATAACAAAACAGCTATTAAGAGCGTATATGGATCCTCGTGTATTAATGGAATCGGTACCTCCGGAAAAAGCAACTCCAAAATTTCACTAATGTGTTTCGCTTTTTCTTTTTTAATCGACATATTCTTGTTGAAGTGAAATTAAGAAATTCATGATGTCAATGTCATCCGGATAATCAAGTAGGCCTGGTAATTGTGATGTCCCGAAAGGGGTAACAGGTATGAAATCTAAGTTTTTATTGGATACGATGCATTGTAATTTGTTTGCATGTTCAGCAATCTTATGCTTAAGATCTACTTCATCTACATAGTACTCAAAATGGATGGTGGCAAGTGGAGACCCCAATTGTGTGTTTTCAATCAATAATATCGTTTCACCTTGTAAAAAATGAACTGGATTTATTAACGAAATGGCTAATTGAAAATCATAATTATTCTGAAATTTGGTGTGATTTCTAACATAAGAAAAATGGCTGTCTAAAGTTTTTAATAATGGAGAAAAATCATAATTAAAAGGAACATAAATTTTACTTACATTTCTACAGCCGAGCCCGTAATAGTAAAAAATATCTTTTCCCAATTCAATGAAATCAAATTCAGTTTCATCCCCATTTAAAATGGCAATACTATTGCGATGACCTCGAATAATATTTGGTTTTTTTTGAAAATAATGTTTGAAATGATTTGCTGCTAAATCACTTCCAGTAGCAATTACAGCATCATAATCATGAATTCGTTCTGTGAATTCAATGCGACTCGCTATCGATGGATCACAATCCTGAATCAGGTCTTTAATCCAATGGTAAAGGACTGTGTCTTTTTCTGAAAGTTTAACTTGAGCCTTGTATCCACATACTAATACACAAAGTAAATCCTGAAATGAAACCAATGGTATATTGCCTGCAGAAATGATTGCAATGGTTTTTATTTTAGTGATTTGAGTAAGATTGTATTGGGATAACCATGTTCTTAATGAATCAGAATCCAAGTACCTGTTCGAAATAGCATTCAACATACGATGAATCTCTTCCAATGTAAACCATTGATTTTTTTGGAATGCGGAGTGAAATACTTCTATTTTAGATGTTGAATATTCATCAACTTTTTGTTTCAGTTTATTAAAAAAATTAATTGCTGATTCCATATTCATTTCTTGTATATTAGACTTGATCATCAATTTTTCAAATTAGTCTTCCCAAACTTCATTATTATCCACCAGTTGTTCTTTTCTATGGCTTACATAGTGGCGCCATTTCTCAACTAATTGAGTAAAATCATCCGGAGGCGGGATTTCGAAAAACATTTTTTCATTCGTATGTGGGTGTATAAATCCAAGGCTTCTTGCATGTAATGCAAACCGGGGTACCATTTTATAACAATTTTGAATGAACTGTTTATATTTTGTAAATACGGTTCCTTTTAAGATGCTGTCACCACCATATCGCTCATCATTAAATAAAGGATGGCCATGGTGTTTGAGATGAATGCGTATCTGATGTGTTCTTCCTGTTTCTAATTTGCATTTAATGAGACTGACAAAGTAGAAGGATTCAATCAATTCATAATGGGTTATAGCGTGTTTCCCTTGAAGCCCATCTGAGAATAAAAACATTTTATGTCGATTATGAGGATCGCGTCCAATATTTCCAGTTATAGTTCCAATGTTTGGCAACGGCTCTCCCCAAACAAGAGCCATGTATTCTCGTTCAATAGTGTGATCAAAAAATTGTTTGGATAAATGGACATGCGCAAAGTCTGTTTTTGCAATAATCAATATTCCGGATGTCTCTTTGTCGATGCGGTGTACTAATCCATATCGTTCGCGACTTGGCGGGGCACTTGTTTCAGTTCTTTGTTTACCAAAATAACCTGCTAAAGCATTGACTAATGTTCCATTACTATGGCCACCTGCGGGATGGACTACCATGCCAGGCTTCTTATTGACCAACATAATATGATCATCTTCATAGAGTATATCTAATGGAATATCTTCAGCAATGATATCATCACTATCATGAAATTTTGGAAAAATAACATCGCATATATCCCCTGGCCTTATTTTGTAATTGGATTTAACAGGCTTGGAATTAAGGGTTATCATTCCGGCAGTTATAGCATTTTGAATTTTATTTCGGGATACTTTAGGAATTCGATCGGTGAGATATTGATCCAAGCGCATGGTCCCTTGTTTAGGATCAATAACAAATTGCATGATCTCGTATTCGTTGTCTTCAGCTATTTCATTTTGATCTTCATTCATGGTATGCATATGGTTTGGTCTGCAGGATGTAATTTTGGCACAAAATTATGATTATGAACCGCAAAGCTATAAAACACTTCGCAACCCTTTGCGCAAAAGGTGTTAATGATCCCAAAACAACGAAACCTCATCAACTACCCATATATGCCACAGCAGGATTTGAATTCGAAACGAGTATAGAGAGTATCAATAGTTTCCAACTTCAACCCGGAACCCATGTATACAGTCGATATGGTAATCCTACGGTGGAAGCCGTGGCACAAAAAATCGCGGATTTAGAAGCTTTTGGGACAGGGAAGGAAGCATTTGGATTATTGACCAGCTCAGGACAATCGGCGGTGCATTTAGTCATCCAAAGTTTATTAAAGCCAGGAGATGTAATAATTACTCAAGGGAATTTGTATGGTGGGACTACAGAATTATTCAAAAAGGTTTTTGGTCAAAGTAATATTGACATACAGTTTGTTGATTTTAGCAGCAAGGAAGCTATAATTGCCATGTTGCAAAAATATGCTCAAAACAAAGTGATATATATAGAAACACCCGCTAATCCCACTTTGAGTTGTATTGATATCCAAATGGTTAGTGATGTTGCAAAAACTTATGGAGTTTTGTTGATTGTTGATAATACTTTTTGTACCCCATATATTCAACGTCCCTTGAGTTTAGGCGCAGATATAGTTATTCATTCCACAACCAAATTTCTTCATGGGCATGGAGCCTCAATGGGTGGTGTCGTAGTGGGGATGGACAAAGAACTTATGAAAGGCAAAATTTGGGAATTCTATAAGTTAATCGGGTGCAATGCAAGTCCTTTTGAAGCCTGGTTGATTTATTTGGGACTTAAAACCTTATCCATCCGAATGAAAACTCAAAGTGCCAATGCCCTAGAAATAGCCAAATACTTAGAATCGCATTCAAAAATATCCACTGTCAATTATCCCGGTCTAACAAGCCATAGAGATCATAGTTTGGCTTGTCGTCAGATGAATGGATTTGGAGCACTGATAAGTTTTGATATCAAAGGCACTTATGAAGATGCCATTACACTTATGGATGCTTTAGAATTATGTGCTATGGTTCCAACCTTAGGGGAGACGGATACTATGATATTACATCCTGCTTCTTCTTCCCATGTTAAAATAGATAAGGATATTAGGATGCAATATGGCATTACGGATACCTTGATTCGTCTGTCGGTAGGTTTAGAATCTCCGGAGGATATTATTGGTGATATAGATAGTGCCCTTACTAAGATTCAAGTTTGAAATTTTTAATTAAAATAGCTCGTTAATTCCAAGTAGATTGTTTACATTTGTTAAACAAAAAAATTAAATATTATGAGCAAATCCATTTTATCCTTAGTTCTTTTTTTAGCTATCAGCTTAAATGTTAGTGTTCTTATTGCCCAGAGTGATGCAAAATCAAAAAAAATTCCAAAAAATGTAGTTTTTGCAGAATTATTCGGACCTGGAATGTCTGTAAGTGTAAACTATGATTTTCGCTTTGGAAATCAAATAGATGGTCTTGGAATGCGTATAGGAATTGGAGGTTATAAAATCAACGAGAATGATCGCTTTAGTGTACCCATTGGTTTAAATTATTTAATCGGAAGAAGAAATATGTTTTTTGAAGTTGGAGGTAACGTTGTTTATTCTTCTAGTGGTTTCTTTATTGTTAATGCCTTTGAATTTGATTTTGAAGATGATACGTCTACCGGAAATATTCTTGGTGTGCTTAATTTTGGATTACGTAGACAAGCTGTTGATGGTGGCTTCAATTTTAGGGCTTCATTAAATCCTGTTTTTGGAATTCAAAAAACTCGAGATGATTTTACAAATATTGAAACAAAAGAGTTTTTTTTCTGGCCAATATATGGCGGAGTTTCCTTTGGATATAGTTTTTAAGAAAAGAGAATTTTGATTTGAAGTAATTTAAAATATAAATATTAATTAAATTCATTCATTCATTTTCTTGCTTTGATGCTGTATCGATTCGATATGAATAGCTTCTATTAAAGAAAAAATAAATTCCTGACTTAAGTTTTTTTCGTCAGCAAGATGAGATAAACGTTTTATAATTTCATCCCAGCGCTGTGGTTGAAAAATGGCAATGCCAGCATTTTTTTTCTCAGTACCAATTTGTTCAGCCAAATTCATTCGAGCTGATAAAAGCTCAATCAGTTGGAGGTCGATTTCATTGATTTGATTTCGATAATGTATGATTTGATGATTGAATTTCTCATCGTTGGAATGAATGGAGCGTTGTATCAATCGATCTAATATTTGTTCTTTAAAATAGCTTGGAGTAACTTGTTGGTCTGCATCACTCAAAGCTTCTGAAGGATTCGGATGCAGCTCCGCCATAATACCATCGAAATTAAGGTCCATGGCTATTTGAGCAATTTCCAATAAATGCTTAGGGCT
>Ga0138256_10008663_pt1 | contig 10679 bp, 13 predicted proteins | sample KNB2016incub_MG_FD_105486 | JGI IMG/M metagenome (GOLD analysis project Ga0138256, IMG submission 105486) | Active sludge microbial communities from wastewater in Klosterneuburg, Austria - KNB2014incub_MG | ecosystem: Engineered > WWTP > Activated sludge > Unclassified | place: Austria... | reverse complement strand
GGATTAATGAATGTTGCTGCAATTATAATGAAAGCAAAGAGTTTGCTTTTTGAAAAGAAAACACGTGAATAACTGTTTAATATGCCTTCAAAATAAAACTGGAAATTTTCCTTAACCTGTTCTTTTTTCAATTCCGTTTAAACTGAATGTCTTTAAATATTCAGGTACTATTTCTTCTGATTCAATTGAATTAATTGTTTCACGTTTTCTGATCTCATGAGGAACACCTTTTTTATCAATCATTACAACAGCCGGTCTTAAAGAAATGAACTGCATCCATTGCGACATATTATAAGCTCCGACAGTATGGACAACGACCTTATCATTTCTTTTCAGCAGCGGAAGGGTTACATGTTCTCTTATTACATCTATATTCATACAAAGCGGTCCGTAAACTACCATGTCCTCCGTAAAATCACTGAACTCCTGAGCCGGAGTGATCTTATGATCATACCAGAAAGAAGTGAACATTATATTCACTCCAAAATCCATAATGACAGCTCTTCTTCCGTCTGATAATCTTTTATTTGAGATCACGCTGCCGATAAGAAATCCGGCGTCATCGATCAGTGCTCTTCCTGTCTCAAGAATAAGAAGCGGAAGCTCTTCCTCCAGAAATCCTGCATTCAGAATTGAAGTGCAAATTGCTTCTGCAAACTGATCTATTGTCGGGACTGTATCAACACCTAATAAGTATGATCCTTTCAGCGTATTCCTCGATGGAAATCCGCCGCCCATATCAATATACTGAATATTCTTTTTGTATTTATATTTAATGTTTATAGCAAGATCAGAAAGTTTCGCAGCTGCTATGGAATAAGCATTAGTTGCAAGCATAAAAGTACCAATATGACAATGCAGCCCGACCAGATCAAGTTTGTCGTTCAGCATGATCTTATTAATGGCATCCCATGCCTGACCGTTTTCATAATTAAAACCAAATCTGTCCCACATAGGATAAATGCCGGTATCCATATTCACTCTGATAGCGACCTTTGGTCTTTGACCGGTCTCTTCGGAAATTTCCTGCAGCATATAAAGTTCATCAAGATGATCAATATGGATAGGAGAATTATTCAAAATAGCAGTGCGAAGATCTTCATCAGTTTTATCCGGTCCGTTGAAAATGATCTTACTGCCGGGTACGCCGTTATTAAGGGCTTTACTATATTCAAAACCGGAAACAACTTCCGCCCATGAGCCTTCCTGATGGAATACATTACAGACTGCATTAAGATAATTTGTTTTATATGACCAGGCAAACTGAACTTTCGGATACCGTGTTTTAAAAGAACGATTAGCATCCTTAAAATTTGACCTGATTTTTTTTTCTGAAATTACAAAAAGAGGCGAACCGAATTTTTCCGTAAGATCATGAACACTTGCTCCGTCAATATGCGTAAAAGGCGCATACTCTGTCTTTGTGCCGTATTTGTTCATTGTGCCTGAATTCAGTAACTGTAAAACAGGTCTTTCATATTGCAGTTTTTTCATTTTATAATTCTCCTGAAGTTGAGATTTTTTCGAATTCTTTTAAATTAATGATCATGTCATAGGAATATCTGATGAACATTTTCCCGGTTTCATGTTTTGGAAATGCATTTACTTTTTTCCCCAATGCCATTTTAAGCAGCGCATCCGGATGATTCTGACCGCAGCCGACAGCAAGATAAACCCAGGCAGGGAATCTGGGATTTATCTCCAGGAGGAAATATTCATCGTTAGAAGTCTTGATAAACTCCAGTTCCATCGAACCTTTCCATTTAGTAGATTTAATAAGGTCAGTTGTGATTTTTAAAAGTTTATCATCATCGAGCGAGATGCCTGACCATGCTTTCCCTTTATCAGTGATATATTGCTTTCTCATTGGCACTGCTCCGATGGTTTTTCCCGTACCGTCGCCAATTGCTGTAACGTTAACTTCCGAACCGAAAACATACTCCTGAATAATGATCGGCAGTCCCCACTTAATGCTTATCCTGTTAAAATGTTCCGCGATCTGATCTTTATTATATGCTACTCTCGCATCATAATACTTTCCTTTGACTACCACCGGAAATGAAAATTCAAACTCTATGTCATTAATATCTTTAAGGGAATAAATAGTTTTATTCTTCGGCACTTTTAGATTATATTTTTTTCCGAATTCATAAAGGTTTGCTTTTTGTCTTTCTTCAAACTGTTTCATTGAAGGAAGGAACATCTTTATATTACATTCTTCTAAAAGTCTTTTTTCCAACTTAATAAAATTGAACAGTTCGGCGTCAAAGTTAGGAATAATAACATCAATTTTTTCTTTGTCATTTATTTCTTTTAATCTGTACAGAAGATTATCTATCCCGACAGAAGGAAACGGGATCTGAAATGATTTGTCAACAAGGTCATGCATATAAATACCGGGTTCCATTGTATCATAAGATAGACCTATAATGCGGGGATTATAATAATTGCTTTTCCTTAATGCCCTGATTACTGAGATACCCGGTCCCGGACTGTCTATAGCATTGAGCCCGGTAACAGCAATTGTTATATCAGTCTTTTTCAATTTCCTCCAGGAGTTTGTACTTTTTCAGCACATTAACAAAATCATAAAAATCCTTTTCAAAACGAACTTTGTCAATCTGATAAGTTTCAAGAATATTAGCTGTTATTTCTTCTTCGGTCGCGGCAGTTTGAAGCATTTTGAAGATCTCTTGTCCTACCGGATTTGCTGAAAATGAATCACCTGTAGTCGGGTTAAAAATGAAACCGGAATCACTTACAGCAATATTATTTTTTATTTTCATAATTAAAATTGTTATACAAAATTATTAAACCTGAAGAAATAAATTGTTACAGTTTAATTACATTTTGTTATAAAATTTCAAAAGGAAAGGGGAATTTATAAAAGCAGATTCTCAAGCGGTATTCTTTCTATATCGGCACCATGTTTGTACTCTGTAACTGAAACGCCGGTAATTTGTCTGAACTGATTACTGAGATACTGAACGCTGCTGTATCCCATCATATATGCAATTTCGCTCAAAGACATTTCATTATAACTTAAAAGCTCTTTAACTTTTTCTATTTTAACTTTTATTAAAAACTTTTCCAGTGTAGTATCGGTATTTTCAGAAAAGAATTTACTAATGTATGAATACTGTAAATTGAGTTTTTCACTGAGATACTCGGAATTTCTGATAAGAGAGTTAGTATTATTGCCGAAATAGATAAGCTCGATACAGGCGTTCTTTATTTGTTCTACTAATTGCGTATTTCTGTCGCTGATGATCTGAAAATTGTTTTTGGAAAGTTCGGCTGAGATTTTAACTATTGATATCTTCTCCTCATCATAAAAAATTTCAGCTTTACCAAGTGATATATTAAGAACCTGAACACTTTCCAAATTACTCAGAATATATTCTAAATCACTTATGCATCTGAGACTTACCATGTTTTTTATGAATAAGACAGATCGATTTCTCAATTTTAATAGGTCAGAATATTGAATTAACAATTATAACTTAAATGATTTGAAGTTAAAATATAAAATTCATTGTCTTAACAGATCTGCAGTGAATTTCTAAAAAAATACGAATATTAATAAACAGCAGTTTGATATTGAAAACTCTTGGAAGGTTTAATGTTTGTGAATTATTTCCGACAGATAAAATATTCTGTAAGATTAAACACAATTATAAATTAAATTCAATTAGATTTAAATAAATATGGCATTGAGTAGTTACGCTTATTGAAATTATCATGTCATTTATATATTTTGATTTAACTTTTTATAAATTTAAAAATAAAATAATGGATTACCCGAAAAGAGTAATAGTCAAAGGCGAAAAAAATAAAAACATCGTAAAGGAAATTCAGAAGAAACTTAATGAGAACGGATGCGGACCAGTAGAAGTGGACGGCGGATTCGGTCCGAAGACTTTCAATGCAGTGAAACTTTTTCAGAGCAGATTTCCTGATCAGCAGGGAAGACCTTTGATCGTCGACGGGAAAATCGGACCTATTACATGGGCGACGCTATTTAACCTAAAATCAATCGGATCCGATCCCGGACCTTTACCGGACTTTGCAAAGAAAGTGCTTGATAAGGCAAAAAGTCAGATCGGTGTAATGGAAAAGCCAAGGGGAAGTAACGGCGGACCTGAAGTGAATGCATATTTAAAAAGTGTCGGACTCGGAAGCGGATACGCATGGTGCGCTGCTTTTGTATACTGGTGTTATGACGAAGTTTCAAAAAGCTCCGGCAAGAATAATCCGGTTTATAAAACTGCCGGAGTAATGAGTCACTGGAATAATACGAAAGGTAAAAAAATAACATCGGCAGCTGCTGTTGCAAATCCTTCTCTGATAAAGCCCGGACAGGTATTCATAATGTCATACGGAGGAGGATTAGGTCATACTGGAATAGTAGAATCCGTTAACGGCGGATATCTAACTACGATAGAAGGTAATACAAATGAAGGCGGAAGCCGTGAAGGAATAGGCGTATTCAGAAGGACGGGAAGAAAAGTAAACAGTATTAACAGGGGTTTTATAGAGTATTAATTAAAAACCTATTATTTGCGCAATTAATAGTCAGGAAAATATTACTATCACCGGTTGATTAAAACTTTTTCAACAAAAGTTTGTCAGCTTTCGAGAAAAGAAAAATAAAGACAGATGATATAATAAGCACTGACAAAGTTTTTAAGTTAAAAGCTATTCCCAGATTTTCAGTTGTAAGAATACTGAAATATTCGATAGCGCCTGTAAGATTATCTGTGATCATGCTGAAATAGCCTGTGCTTTGATCCGTTTCAGATACGCCGAAAAGAAGCGGTATTCCGACAGATAAAATTATCATTGCGGCAAGCAAACCGCCGATAACAAACTTTGCAACATTGTCTGTTTTTCTGTCCTGCTTGGCAAACTCTTTTTCTATCTCGACGCGCTTCATCATTTCAAATGAAAAGTCATCAGAAGTTCTGGACTTCAGAGTCTGTTTTATATTATCGTCGAGATAAGAATCAATATTTTTATTATTACCGTCCGGCATTGTGTTAAAAATACTGTAAAAATTTTTAATAGTAAAACTAAATTTTTTCATACATACTGAAGAATTTCCTCTTCTGAAAATTTTTTTAAAATGATTTCTTTTAATTTATTCTTTGCGCGGAAAATTCTGTTTTTAACAGTTCCGAGCGGAAGTCTGAGTATTTCGGCAATTTCGTCATGAGAAAGATCATTAATATAGAACATTGTTAAAATGACTGAATACTGTTCCGGTATTGAATTTATATAATCACTTATGATCTGTTTTATTTCGGACTCTGAAATTATACTTTCCGTACTCAGATCATATTTATCATCAAATTCGTTTTTCTCAATTTTCGCATCATAATACTTTCGTAACAGATCGTCACCTTCTTCGAAACTTGATCCTTCGACATCAATAGAAACGATACTGAATCTGCGTGATTTAAGTTTTTTATAATTGTCCACTGCCGTATTATAAACTATTGTGTAAAAATATGTTGAAAGTTTAGACCTTTCTTCAAACTTGCCTGATGTAATGGATCTGAAAAGTTTAAGAAATGATTCCTGCAGACAATCTTCGGAATCTTCCCTGCTCTTCAAAATTTTCATGGTTAACGACAAAGCTTTGTCCTTTAATTCATCTACAATGATCCTGAATGAAGACGTATCTCCTTCGTTAATATTCTTTATGATCTCTGAATCAGACAGACTCATTTTTTTAAACTTTTAATAATACTGACAAATTGCACAAATCAAATTTGAAAATCAAACTGTGATTAAATTTCTTTATCACCTGTTATCAAGATCTTTCCGTTTATTGTTTCAATTATTATTTCAGACCTGTTATCTTCAGTTCCCAGATTACCCCTGAACGATTTTTTTTCCTGAATTATGTCAGAGAATTTCAAATTATCCGTACTGACATTACTGTTCATGGATTGAGCGTTTACACGCGCATTTATATAATTACTGAGATTCAGAGAAACGCTGCCGTTAATTACATTAATATTAATACCTTTAGTGGAATCTATCACTCCGGAAAATGAACCGTTGGTCAGGTCGCATTCCAAAAGACCGGAATAATTATCAAGATCGACGCTGCCGTTGACCTGATCAATTTTCAGATCATTTGATATATTGTCAGCGGATATTTTCCCGTTCACATTTTCAACAGAAATTGAGATACCTTCAGGTACGGAAATCTCATAATTCACTTTCTGCTTTCTGTCGAAATTAAAATTAAAACCGTCATCTCTTCCTTTATCATTAATCAGAGATTCAATATTTATTTCATTTCCTGATGTATCAATCTCAATTGTAATTTCATCAAACGGCGTATTGAGATATTTTTTCTTAACTTTTATTTCTTTTTCCGCTACGATTTTTACGATACCGGAATCAGAAGACCTTACAAAGCTGATATTGCCGTTTATATTTTGAATAAATATTTTTTTCTTACCTTCTGCGGAAACACGATGTATTTCCTTATCAGACTTTACATATTTTTTTGAAAGCAGACCGCATCCGTTCAACATGAATGCGATTACAGCAATAAAGATAATTGATAATTTCATAATGATAATTTTCTTCTAATTTAGAAATCAATGATTTACTGAGGATTCACTTTTTGTTTTAGAACTTACAACCAGAAAGTAGATAAGGAATCCCAGACCTATGAAGGTTACAATAATTCCCATCATAACGCCTTCTTCTACATCATATATACTTTCAGCTACATTTGCGAGAAATATACCGATCCCGAAGAAGAGAAGGATCAAACCGAATTTCAGTGAGCTGTACGGATTTTTCGGTTTAGTATTATCGGTAAAATAAGCTTTTACTTCTTCAGGCGACAAACCTTTTTCAATCAGTCTCATTTTTTCTCTGTGCTTTGTATAGATCCACCAGAATAAAATGATTCCCGGAATTCCGAAAGTAAAAATGATCGCTACTACCGGGATGAATTCTTCTACTACACCATGCATTTTAAATAACTCCTTTCCGCTATTTCAGCGAATTTTAATTTTAATTATTTGAATATTTTGATTTTACCAAAGACATTATAAACAATATCAGAAAGGTAATCAGAATAATAACGGCTTCAGTCATTTTTTAATGTATTTAATAATTCTATAGGTTATGACTTTTAATATTCACAAAGGTTTCAATTTAAAATAAAAAAAAAACCCGGTCTCAATGAGCCGGGCTTTGGAATGAGGTTTCAGTTAAATTTAGGAATTATTTAAAACGGGTATATTAATTTTTCTGATCTTATCTTTTTTATTGACGGTTCTCCTGCGAATCTTTTTGCGGCGCATAAATAGGTCTGCATTATTTGAATTCGAATCACCGTTAATTTCAGGATATTCATAGATATTATATTTAAAATTTCTAAGTACAATTTTTTCATCATCTCTTGAGATAACATAATCCGGCAGCAATGGAATTTTTCCGCCGCCGCCCGGAGCATCTACAACAAAATGCGGAACTGCAAGTCCGGAAATATGACCTCTTAATTTATCCATAATTTCAAGACCAACTTTAAGCGGAGTTCTGAAATGGTTTGCGCCTTTAGTAAGATCCGCCTGATATATATAATAAGGTCTGACTCTCATTGCAAGTAAACCTTTCATAAGATCTTTCATAACATCTGCATTATCATTTACACCTTTCATCAGGACACACTGGTTACCGACAGGGATACCTGCGTCTGCGAGCATTGCACAGGCTCTTTTGCTTTCATCCGTTAATTCCCATGGATGATTAAAATGAGTATTAACATAAATCGGATGATATTTTCTAAGCATTTCACAAAGCTGCGGAGTAATCCTGTGCGGTAATACGCAGGGCATTTTTGTACCAAGCCGGATTATCTGAATATGTTTTATTTGTCTTAGTCTGAAAATTATTTTTTCAAGCATATTATCAGTAAGCATAAGCGGATCGCCGCCGGATAAAATTACATCATTGATTTCCGGATGTGAGTCGAGATACTGAAATGCAGACTCAAGTGTTCTCATTGAAATCTTACTCTGATCGCCGACCTTCCTTTTTCTCGTACAGAATCTGCAGTAAAGTCCGCACTGTGAAGTAACCAAAAACAATGCCCGGTCAGGATATCTGTGAGTGATATTTGGAACAGGACTCATGTCGTCTTCATTCAGAGGATCTTCCTGAGAATCAATATCTTCAAGCTCCGCTATATCAGGCACACACTGAAGCCATATCGGATCGCCCGGATATCTGATTAAAGATAGGTAATACGGATTGATCCTCGCCTGAAAAAATTCATCAAGCTTTTCCGCCGTTTCTCTTTCTATGCTGAATTTCTCAACAAGATGATCTACAGAGCTGACGCTGTTTCTGATCATTTCCTGCCAGAGTTCCATTATATCTCCTTTTTAGTTATTTAGATTATATGCTTTAAAAAATTAAGCATAGATTAACCTTTGTTTTAAAAATCAATTGTCAGCTTAGATCAGATAAATCTGATCACAAAATTATTTAAGATACTTCCCGTAAACTATCAGATCGTCTCCGGGTTTATAAAAATCCTTTATATTAACGAGTAACATATAATTATTTTTTTCATAAAATCTTCTTTCCTTTTCATAAGATTCTTTACCGCTGGTTTCAATAAGAACAAGTCTTCCGTTTTTACTTTTTAAATGATCCTCTATAAAATTTATCAATCCGCTTCCAATTCCTGAAGACTGAACAGAAGGGTTAACCGCAATCCAGTACAAATCGTATGTTCCTTCTGTTAGAGGTCTTGGTCCTATGCAAACATAACCTCTGATTTTGATTTCTTCATCAACAAAAATTTCATAATCATTCTGACCGGGATTATTTAAATATACATCTATAAGTTCAACAGCAATGTTAATTTCATCATCAGAAAAATTACGTGTATCTTTAAGAATGCATATGATCTTTTCCCTGTCATCCTGTATCAGAGCTCTGATCATATTAAATAATTAATGCTTTTATATTCACATTCCGGATTTCTGAATTTCTGCTTAACCGTATCCGCATATAAATTCTGCGGCAACATTACCTTAAACTGCATGACGGAATACCATTCCGTCATAACCCCCACCTCTCACAAGCAAACCCTATTATCCTCTGTATCAGCTCATCATAACTCCATCCGTACGCTTTCCCGCTCCGAGTAAATCCCGTATCTTCATCCGCATCAGACGCAATGTCCGGATTTGGATTCATCTCAAGTACATATGGTACATTATCCTTCACCCGAAAATCCACCCTCGCATAATCAGACGCTCCGATTATTCTGTATACTTTTTTTGCAGTCTCCTTTATTCGTTCCTCAAGCTCCGGCGAAATATTCTTTGCCGGACACACCGCTTTTGTTCCCGCAAACTCTACTGTCTTATACATCCACTTGCTGTTATAGCTTACTATCTTCTGATAATCATCAGGCATATCGCTGAAGTCAATTTCCGATATTGGAAAAACTATCAGATCACTTTCATCTTTCTTTACATTTCCGACTACACTGACGTTTATTTCCCTGCCGTCTATAAACTGCTCCACAAGAGCAGGCTGTTTATGTTCATCAAGTATATACTCTATTCTTTTCTTTAGTTCTTCATCATTATACACTACAGACTTATTATCTATTCCAATGCTCGCGTCTTCTCTCGACGGCTTTACTATCAGTGGAAATTTATCTTTCAGTTTCGAGTATCCGTTATTTCTGAACTCCCGGGAATTTGCGCAGACATAATGCGGAGCTGTGGGTATTTCATAGTAATTCAGAATTTCCTTAACGCGCCATTTATTCAGCGCAAGACCAAGCGTAAGCGCTCTCGATCCTGTATATGGAATTTTAAGAATTTCAAACAAAGCCGCTATATTCATTTCCTGTGTCGGATCACCATCAAGTGATTCACACAGATTGAATATCATATCAGGTCTGTCATCCCGGAGTTCATCAATTAATTTATAAACATCGAGAGCAACTGCAGTTATCTTTGTCTCATGACCTGTCGGGATTAGCGCGCGCTGAACAGATTTAAGTTCATCGAGAACTCCGAATTCACTCATATCAATTGGTTCATCAATCTTATCAATATCGGTTACGCCGTCATCATAATTTCTTCCGGTCGAATACTGAGTCGGATCATTATATATTATATTAATTTTCATTTCAGATTATTTATGAAATCCGTTTCTGTTTCTTTTCAATGCCGCTCCGAGAACTGCATTGATCATTGTGTCGTAATCCATCCCGGCTTCTCTGGCTGCTTTCGGATAACATGAATTATCCTCGGGATCGGGCAGTATACCCGGCAGCGGATTGATCTCTACTATATTCGGATTCCCTTCACTGTCAAGCCGGACATCTATCCTCGCCCAGTCTCTAAGTCTTAACACTTTATATGCCGCTTTGCAGATCGATTCGATCCGGCTGTATAATTTTTCATCAATTTCCGCCGGACATCTGAATATATCAAGTTTACTTTCTCTTGTGTCAAAAAACCATTTTACTTCATAGGAATAAATTTTATTGAAACCTTCAGGGACGGAGTCAAGATTAATTTCTACAATCGGCAGTACTTTTACATCATCACCGTTTCCGAGCATTGCAACTGTAAATTCTTTTCCTTCAAGAAAATCTTCTACAAGGGAAGGCTGAT
>Ga0138256_10008662_pt1 | contig 10680 bp, 12 predicted proteins | sample KNB2016incub_MG_FD_105486 | JGI IMG/M metagenome (GOLD analysis project Ga0138256, IMG submission 105486) | Active sludge microbial communities from wastewater in Klosterneuburg, Austria - KNB2014incub_MG | ecosystem: Engineered > WWTP > Activated sludge > Unclassified | place: Austria... | reverse complement strand
TCGATCAAGGTTATCTCTATGTTCCTGAAGGAAAAACGAAGGCGGCAAAACGACGAATTCCACTCACGTCCCGCGTAACAGAAATTCTCACCCGCAGGGCGCAGGCGTCGAAGAACGGTTGCCTCTTTGCGGCCGAAGAAACGAACGCTCCTATCACCACGCTAAAGACAGGACACGGAGGCGCGATCCGACGCAGCGGAGTTGCTCACTTTCGTCTCTACGATCTGCGGCACACGTTTGCGACCCGGTTTCTAGAATCGGGCGGTGATCTGGTTACACTCCAGGCCTTACTGGGCCATTCCTCGATCCACATGGTCACGCGCTACGCCCATCCAACAGATGTACACAAGTTTGACGCTATTCGAAGAATGGAAGAGACGCATACCAGTGCCCAGGAGAAACTGGCGAAGAAAGAAGAAGATCCAGACTAGAATGGAGATTTAGATGATGTACTTTTCTTCAGACAGCCACGCATTTCACACGAACATTCTCCGCTATTGCCAAGATACTCGTCCGTTTGAATCGGTCGAAGAGATGAACGGGGTGATCATCAAGGGATGGAATAGCGTGGTAAGCGACAAGGACGAGATCTATCACCTCGGCGATCTATCATTCGGTGACGCTGTCCAAACCAGAGAGTTGCTCCGGCAGCTACGCGGCAAAAAGCACCTGGTTCTAGGCAATCACGATAACGTGATTCGATCTAATCGCGATATTCAGGGATATTTTGCGAGCGTTCAGGAATACAAGGAACTCAAATACGACAGGAAGAGAATCGTGCTTTCGCACTATCCATTTCTCTCGTGGAACGGGAGCTATAGGGGAAGTTGGCATCTGCATGGACATTCGCACAATGGGCTTTTCGAAGCGAACGCGAATGTTCGAAGGCTGGATGTTGGAGTAGATTCGGTCGGGTTTATCCCGATCTCGATTGAGGCGGTGGCGGACACAATGAAGGCAAAGATCGTTGCACCACAGCCCTATCAAGCAGATTAAACATTCGGGCAACAAATTCTCGACTGAATTCCAAACCTACCGCAACTGAAATAAGGCACTGAGATCCTCGACCAGCTTATCGGTCTCCGGTCTATCGCCGGATTGTGCCGCAAACCGCTTTACAAGAATTACGCCTTTCGACTCATCATTCGCAAAAAGGTTAGCCACGATGGAGGTCGCTTTCTCGAATTGCCTATGATTCGCGTTACGTTCTCCCAGCGATATAGATTCATTCCACTCATCCTCTGTCATCATTGCGATGATCCGGTAAACATCGAAAGCATGATAAGGACCCTTTATCGAATCCTCAACACGATCGCTTACAGCGTTCAACTTCAAGAACAAGTATGCGAATGGATGAGGAATAGAGATCTCCGCATTTTTGCTTCCTTTCTCCAGCCAAAGTCGTAGGGCCGTGCTCTCGACTAGGAATGCTTCTTCGGTCGTATGAGCGTGAAGCACGCGATTCTTTCCTTTCGGGGCGGTTCGCCTCAGATCCACATCCACTAAACGTCGAAGGTCTTCCGATTCTGGCGGGGAGGCCAAAAAATCGACCTTGATGGGTCGAGGCAGTCCGGCCGTCGTCGCCTTCTTCTTGAACTGGTAATATTCCGCTCCTTTGATAGGTTCGTAGTCCCTGTCAAGCACTTCCCGAATCTTGCGGAACTTGGCGTCGCTTGAAACGATCTCTGCTTGTAGGAAGAAGTCTAGATCCTCAGTTGACCGAGCGGAGGGAAATGGATCGATCCTTGTTGGTTCGTTCGACTCCAAAAGCAGTTTGGTCTTCAGGAAAAGTCCGTATCCACCCCCGACTATCAACGGAATCTGGTGTTGCTCCAGCTCAGAAGCAAGACGGATCAGTTCCTCACCGAGTGGATCATCAACTTTCATCTCTTCCTCCCGCAAGGATACCTTCTAGCAGTTGAGCCGCAGCATCTTGTTCGCGTTTCCCTCGTTGTGATAGTTCAAGATAAACCTGCAAGGGAGAAGTAAAATACTGCTTACTCTTGGAATCCCACGATCGATCAAAATAAACGGGTTCGTCATTTGTCTCGATCAGCGCAACGTTTGGAAATCTATCAGTTTCCTCGAAATCGATTCCGTTCAAAGCGTCAATCATACTCTCGACGTATATTTGGAGCGGTTCACCCACCGTTGGAGAAACCACATAACGCTGCGGGTCGTTTATTGCATACCGTTGTTCATTTCTTTCGCAGTTGTTAGCGATCTTTCTCAGTGCTTTTTCAACGCTCACGATTTTTCCGACGAGTTTATCCGTGACATTTGGACCTCGATAGTTCGTCCTAAGCTTGCTAAGGAGCGTTTCGGAGTCGACCAGTTTGATCCCTTCTCGTCGAGAGATGACGAAGTCGTTATCGAGTTCTTTGAGAACCTTGGAAACGGTCGCAAGCGTTATCCGCGCTCCACGTATCTTGGTTTCGTCGAAGATCTCTCCGACGCTCGCATACTCCGATCTTGAAAGCAGTACGCGTCCAACTATTGAACTTGTCCCGCGATAGACGTTCTTGATCGGCGAACTCGAAGGAAATCGGTTTGGATTTCCAATTCTCTCCAGGAACAACCCGCCAGGCACTATCAGCATTACATTTCCGGACAGGTCTATGGCGCTAATTTCTCGCTCTGCCAATTCCTTGAATTGTGGCCTGCTTAGATACGGAGCCACGATCATCGGATACGATTCTTTTCCTGAAGTTTCCCGAAACATCTTCAGCTGCGAAACTGCTTCCGCGACTAGTTTCGGAGTTGCGACGGTTTTGATTTCTGATATGAAGCGCCAAGTCGCGTTGTCCCAGACGATATCGATAAATAAGTCAGGACTATATCCAGATTGACCTTCCTTATCCTTCCGAACGAATTCCTCAGTGTTGATTTCGAGCGGGGGGATAGCCAACTTCTTTAGCTCGCGAATAATCTCGTTCACACTGAGGCGCTTCATGACTTTCCGAGAATATCACATTTTCTTACATAAGAAAATAGTCAGTTTCGGGAAAGTAAAAATGAGGTCACTTTGGGGTGATACTGTGCCGAGTTCTGCGTTAGGGTGCAAGGGGTCCCTACATTTTTCACTACAGTGGCTGATCGGCTGCGGGGCTAAAATCTGTAAGTTATTGAAAACAATGGAGCCGGTGAAGGGACTTGAACCCCCGACCTGATGATTACAAAAGAAATTACCTACTTACTATTAACCGCTTTATTTGCAAGCAGTTACAGAGACTAAAATGCTTAACATCAAGCGAATTTGACTGAAATATTGACTTTTACGTTTGGAAAAGCGGGATTTTGGCGGGAAAAAAGGAAAGCCGAATCTCGGATTTGAACCGAGGCCCCTCTCATTACAAGTGAGATGCTCTACCCCTGAGCTAATTCGGCGTGTCATCGGCTGGCAATGCCCGAACCGAAGAGGCTATTATCTCAAAAGTTATGAAAAAAGTTCAAGCCGACAAGCCGCAAGTTTCCTTTGCCGATGATAAAAAATACACGGTTGAACAGGTTGCGAACGAACATCTGCACAAATCGACGAAGACGATTTACAACCTAATCAAAGACCGCAAGCTAAAAGCCTACCGGATTGGTAGGGAATTCGTCATCACGGCTAGTGCCTTGAACGAATTTGCGGAACCGAAACTACTGGAAAAATGGTTTCCCGCGTTCGCTAACCTTGACGAGCTAGACCCCGCATACCAACCTCCGGAAGAAGTCGATTTAGATTCGCTTAGTGATGACGAGTTCCGGCGTGCATACCTTTTGCCGTCCGAGCTAATCCAAAACCCGCAGAACGCCGCAGAATGGATTGAAATGGCACGGCTGGCTGGCTTGGATAGGGAAGGCGATTGACACACACGGCAGTTTAAGTGATACTTCGACCGTCTTAATGCGGTGACCCCAAAATCGCCAACTTATGACATATAAGGGCTGAACGGAGTGGGAGACGTTCAGCCTTTTCCTATTCGGCTTCCGCACCTCCCGCGAACAATCCGCTTTGCATCCCTGCCGTTTCACGTTTCGCCGCCTTCTTAGCAACTTCTTCCATTAAAGGCAGATTCATTCGAGCACCATCCAAAATCTCCTGCACCGTTACGATTTGCATTCGGTCGAACGCGGCAAAGTGTTCCGGCTTGAATTGTCCCGCCGCTTTAGCCTCTTGCATCATCGGCTTTGACGGTTCGTTTCGCGTGATTAGAATTCCGCACGCCGCACCTTCCCGTTCGACAACGCCTCGCAAATCCCGAATCATAGCCGCTCCCACATTCCCGCTCTTAACTGAAATCATCACGGGCAGAACTTCGTCTTTCGATTTGCGGGTATATGCAACGCCGTCGATGCCTCTATCCGCTCCCTTCTTTTCGTTGATGACCGCACGGTTATCCGAATAGGTAAGGATTGCCCACTTCTCAAATTCCTTACGAACGCGGTCGTCCTTTTTGTGTATCAAGGCATCGACGCCTTCCATATCACGCGGAACGCCGTGCAATTCCACGTTATCGACGGCTTCCTGACCGCCGCTGTCTTTTAGCCGCTTCAGGATTAGGGCAACACTCTGATATGTGATGTCCATACCTATCCATTGCCGCTTTAACTTGTCAGCCACGGCGACCGAAGTTCCGCAACCGCAAAAGGCATCGAGAACCGTATCGCCTTCGTTCGACGAGGCAGATATGATTCGTTCGAGCAACGCTTCGGGTTTTTGTGTCGGATAACCTAGAAGCTCCGCGTGCCAAGACCGCAATGCTTGAATGTCCGACCATAAATCTTGTGCGGGCATTCCGTTCGATTCGTCAAGATAACGCTTCCGTCTGGCTACACCGTTTCGCGTGTAGAATATCCGTCCTTCGTCGTGAAGCCGTTGCATTGTTTCCTTCGGGTATCGCCAAACTTTTGTATGTCCATTCCATTCGTACTCGTAACCGCCGCCCGATAAGCCAGCCGCACTTGCGTCGCCCGACATCCATTTGCGACCGTCAGGGTCTTCGCGGCTATAGTATTGTTCGACGTAAGCCTCGTCATATTTTTGGTACGGGTCGTTCCAAGTTGACTTGCCCGAAGCGGTATAGAAAAGAATGCGGTCGGTATTGCGTCCATATCGCGTGGAGTCACTATGTGCCGAGGTTCGCTTCCAGACAATTTCGTTTTTGAAATCGCCGCCGCGTGCCACGAATAACGAATCACATATCAGGCGAAGGTAAGAGTCCGCAACGTCATCACAATGAATATAGAAAGAACCCGTTTGTTTTAGAACACGGCGAATCTCTGCGATACGCACGGTCATCGATACGAGATATGCGAACAGCGAACCTTTGCCGAGCACCTTTTCGAGTCCGCTGATTAGGGCGATGCTTTGTTGTGTTTGCACCCCGTTTTCATTCCGCAGGATTTCGTCAAAGCAACGGTTCGCGTGGTCGTCCCAAGTCCAAGTATCAACAAACGCCTGAGCCTGTGCTCGGTCTTCCGTGCCTACGTTGTTATAGATTTGATTGTAGTTCCGTTGGGAATTGAACGGCGGGTCTATGTAACACAGGTCGACCGTTTCGTCGCGAATGAAACGCCGCAGGTTGTCTAGGTTGTCACCGTAGAAGAGTTTATTCATTGGCACTTAAAGTACCCCGAAAACCCTGCCGCTGTAAATGGAAGCCGACCGTTTCGCCGCGACCCTTTTTCCGAAAAGATTTCCTTATTTCGAAGATGATTTTCCAAAAGTCTTCCCTTTGTTACACACGAGAGTTATGCTCTAACTAGCACCCACTCACGCTTCCGCATCCGACCGCAAAAGCAAGGGAATGCTACCGGAATGGTAAGGAGTTAATCTCCTACCAGTCTGGTAAGTAAAACGGAAACCGGGAGACCCCCGATTTCGGGATTGCGGATGCGGTGTTGCATTGTTGACACGGTGCATTGCCGATGCCACGAAGTCGCTTTTTGGGTTTTTACTCAAGGTACCGCATAAGGGGTACGCAACGCGGTCAGGTCAAAGTGTAAGGCTGACTTGTCGAACAAAAGAATTGTGGGTGACGAACAAGGGGAAGGTAGATATTTGGGGAGAAAAAAATTCGGGCGGTCTGACGCTAATCAAAAACCGCCCGAAAACAATTAAATGTATAGAACGATTATAACACAGGGATTGGATAGGTCGAAGGAGATTTGGGAATGGTTTTCGGATAACCCGCCAAAGGTAAAAAAGCTAACGCGGGTATATGAAAAATCAACCTTTATCCCGAACGAAGTTATGGACAATATGCGGCATCTGTCGGCAACGGCATTCAAAGTTTATATGTATCTGATTCGGCACGATTGGGTCGATTCACCGAACTATCAAGGGTGCTTCGTCACGATGAAAACGCTGGCACGCGAAACGGGATATTCAAAGACCACGGTAAGCCGTGCGATTGAGGAGCTGCGAACGTTCGGCTGGCTGGAGCATCGGGAAGCCGGAACAAAGAAAATGCCGAACGGTGCGGAAGTCGATTTGGATTGTTACGAGTACACGTTCCTTTTTCCAGTTGACGAAGGCGACAAGGCCATCTTGTCACCGACGCGGGAACAAGCGGTTGCGTACAAGAAATGGAAAAACCGGAAGGATACCCGCACGGTCGAGGAGAAATTCGCGGACGTGAAAACGCATCCGATGCGGATGGAGTTAGCCGCGTGAGTTTCGGCTTTGAGGCGGGTCGGTTGCGGACGCTGAAACGGGTGTGTTTCGGACGCTGGTACATATAAGAAAACTAATTAGAAAAATACTAATTAGAAGAAGACCTAATGGAGAAAATACGAAACGTATTTTCTAACCATTGCGGATTTGCAATCCGCGAGGTTAAACGAAATTGAGATGGTGCGACATTGCGGCTACGCCGCTGCTGGTTAAGAAAAAAGCAATGCGGAGCTAAGGGAGTACAGATACCGGCTTCCGCACCTGTATTGAAAATTGAATTTTGAATTTTAGACCCGATTGCGGAAGGCAAGAATGAATCTTTTTTAAGAGCTTCTTTGGTTTTGGATTTTGATTCCCAAAAAGAAAAAAGTTCCGCTAAAAAAGAAAAAGGTAATTACCAGAATGGTAGTTCCGCAAACAGGTCGAAGATTCCCGAATGGCTTTTATGCTTTCGTCATTCGGAAAACCGCACGGGGAGGGTCTTGCAGAATATGCTCCCCGTGTCGGAATGGTTTTCGTCGCTAGGGATATATCCGCGAATAGACGAAGGGAGCTACAGAATGAGGCGATGCTTTTTGTAGCTCCCGCAATTTGAAAATTTGGACAAGGCTTCTAAACGCTCTTCCTATATCGCGTGTATCACCTTGTCCAAAGCGGTCGGGGAGTTTTCGCTCACATAGGCTCCCCGCCCGCAACCAAAACTTTTGGAGGAAAAATGCAGATGAAGAGGAACAACAAAAGCTGGTCGAAAATCTATCCGGTCAAACCGCCGGAGCCTAAGAAGCCGAAGCCCGCAGGCGAGACGAAGCCGAAAGGCAAGAAGTAAATTTAGCGGCATAGTGCGGAATCCGAATGGTGACGCTCGGTGCAAACGACCACGGGGAGGATAGGTATTGATATGGATTTTTCAGGAGACAAGGCGGTGGCCGTCTTAAAACGCGAAGTAGGGCTAGACCTAGACGACATCATAGCCGACAAAACGAACGAAGCCGACGAAACGGCGACCAAAGTGGCAACGGCAACGGACGCCGCGACACTCCGGCATCAGCAGTCTTTGCTCCAAGAGCAACTGAAGGCGTGTATGAATTCCGGCGATGCGGCTGGCGTGATTAGGATTCAAAATCTACTACGCGATATTCCGACCAGACTGGTAGCAATGGACGTTGCCGAAATTAACATCGGCATTTCAAACGCGACCGCACGGCTGGCAGAAGTGGAACAGGAAATCGACTACGTTACGGAAATGCGGAAGGCGAACAACAAGGTCTTAGCGGAAAAAATAATCGAGGCTGAAGCCGCACAGATGGACGTTCGGCGAAACGACTTCGCACTCGAAATTCTGAAAATGGAGAAAACAAGTCTGCATCAGGCACGCCGCGAATACAGATTGAAATTGGAACAAATTATCGAGGACACGGGAGGAAAATAATATGAATACAAACGAACAAAACTTCTTAAAGGATGTCGAGGAACGGGTGGGCTTCAGCCTATCGCCGGAACAAACGGATTACGCTCTAGGTGTATTGTCGAACTCGATGGCAAACGCATTTTTCGACTTTGCGGATGCCGATGAGAATGCTGAAAAGGAAGAGATACGGGCGAACTACCGCGAGCTGATAAGAAAGCAGAATAGGGTCGTCAAGGGATAACAAATAGTTTTTGAAAAAGTCGGTTTTATTACTTGACGGCTGGAGCGTGTGTCACAACGGATAACGCCGAAGGGACAAGGGCTTCAGGCGATGCGGCTAGCGAAGACCTGGAAATGTTACACGCAGGGTCATGGAGCTAATAAAGGGTAAGGTACTAAGTCCCAATGCAAAATGTTGATGAAAGTAAAATGACGGTGCGGATTCTTGTATGTCCGAAATGCCGGAGGCACGTGGGAAAGGTGATTGATGAAGTCTACCTTCGAATTGGTGACGCACTCATCTATAACGAGCTTCGCTTTTCGTGTTGCTGCGGCCGCAATTTGTACTTCAAGGAGAAGACCGTCGAAACAAAGTCTCTTACAGGTGAAAGTAAGAAAATATTGAATCGACTCGGACTTCAAAACAAATCATTAAGACAGGATAAGAAAAAGGGGTAAACATTATGTCGTATGGAAAAGTAGCGGGTCGGGTAGTCCGGCGAGCAAATAAAGATTCGGTCAGCTTTGCGTTTTCGATAGTGAAAAACAGACGCAACTATCACACGGGACAAAGCGAGCACGTTCAAGTCGCACGGATAGCCACAATCAAAGATTCGGACTTCGACCGAAAAGCAAAATCATTTTGGGACACTGTGGATACCACGCTAAACATACTTATCGACAGCGGCGAAATCGACAACTGCCGAAGTGAGATATGCGGAAAGTTCGAGTCCTACATTCCGAGACCTACCATTCCGGTAGCCGCTCCCGTTCCAGCCGCAAAGCCCGTTTCAAATTCTGATGTGTCGGTGCGGCTCCGCCGTAGGTTCCCGCACTTGTTGAAGGACTTGTAAAACGCCCGCTGATAGCCCTAGCCTCGCGTACACGCCCTCGTTACCCGCAACTGATACCTTAGACGCCACCTGCCCGATTTGATACCATTTTGGTATGGCAAGAGACGGCGTTTATTTCGTGAATGACACGGGCAAGTCTATTATCCAGCTACTTGATGAAGCCAAACAGCGGGAAGCCGAAAAGGTTAAAACGGGAAAACGCTTGTATCCGGCTTCGTCGCTAATGACAAGGGTTTGGGATACATTGGAAAGAGACCAAAACGGCAAGTTGATTAACAAACGGCTGGTTCATTTAGACGGTGCTGGATGGCTGAAAGACGAGGATTTAGCACAACTGCCGCCCGATGAGGAAGTACACGATTTTGACCGTAAATTTCCAAAGAAATGGAAATCCGTTACCAACGCGACAATTAGATTACGCGACCTTCAGATTTATAAATCCGCTAGACGAAAAGCGGGTTTGCCTCCATTGCCTCCATCGCCAGAAGCGGTTGCGAAAGCCGAAGCCGCAAGCCGAAAACGGAAGGTCGAAAAGGCTGAAGCTGAAGAAGTCGAAAAAGGGGTGGACGCCGCACAGAACTGGCTTAAACATTAAAAAAGCCGTCGAAATGACGGCTTCTTCCGTTTGAATTGTAACGGCGGCTTAACCTTTGATTGCCTTTAGCTCGGCTTCCGATACGACGAACCGCCCTGCTTCGAAATCCGCATCCACGCGGTCTTGCAATTTGTCGAAACTGCGGCTTTTTTCGATAACGTTCAGGTTCGTGTCCACTATGTAATACATCCGATTTGTAGCTCCTTTTTTCGATTACCGCCAACAGATAAAGACTACCATTCTGGTAGTAATCAGTCAACACCATAATTACCATTTTGGTAGTAGTTCTGATATAATCTTATTGATGAAAATTCGTATCTCGGAAATCGCCAAAGAACGCGGATTCAAGAACGCTTACGAACTTGCCAGCCGTTCGGGTCTAAACTATCCGACCGCCGACCGTGCGTTCCGCAATGACATTAAACAATTCACGCCGGACACGTTAGAGCGGCTTTGCAAGACGCTATTCTGCACGCCGAATGATATTTTCGGCATCGATGCGGCTGTTCCGTATCCGTCGCTTTCAGGGGAGCGTTCGGCTGATGAGATTTCGCCGGAACAATACAAACGTCTGTCGAAAGCGGCACAAAAGGAACACGAGAAGAACCGCAACACGTTCTTAGGGCGACAGCGAAGGGAACAAGCTAAACAAAAGGAAGCGGCGAAAACCGACGACCAGACTGCGGCAGGTAAAAAGGCAAAGGGAAAATCTATCGCGGGCTTCGAGGTGGGCTCGGATTCTTGGAATAGCTTTACCGAGGCCGAACAGAAGCAACTATACGAACAACAGCGATACCTTGAGGAAACTTTCGAAGAGCGTCAGGCGGCTTATAAGAAATACGAGGATGAGCACGCTGGCAAAACCTACTACAACAAAAGTGGCTTAAAACAACGCGGCTGGACGGATGCAATGATTCGGGACTTGGCAGATGGCATTGGATAC
>Ga0138256_10008661_pt1 | contig 10680 bp, 10 predicted proteins | sample KNB2016incub_MG_FD_105486 | JGI IMG/M metagenome (GOLD analysis project Ga0138256, IMG submission 105486) | Active sludge microbial communities from wastewater in Klosterneuburg, Austria - KNB2014incub_MG | ecosystem: Engineered > WWTP > Activated sludge > Unclassified | place: Austria... | reverse complement strand
TGGGTCGATGCAAGTCGATTAGCGGAAGCTACGCTTCGAGTTGTATCGCTTCAGCCAAATCAATAACCCTAATCAACCGCGCAACGATAGCGCGTTTAAGTAAATAGCTTCGGCGCAAGCCACGGATTTAAAACATTCGACTAAACCAGGAAATGACCCAGCATGAACTTAAAATTAGTTACCCACTGGCTCCTTACCTTTGCAATACTCTTCGTTTCATCAGTACAAGCCCAAGCCGCAGGCCCCATCAAGGTTCATGCGGAGTGTGCTCTTCGTTATTCGATCGTCAACTGCGAAGACTTTAAAAATTCTTTTTTTAGAGAATACGAAAAGCTCATAGAACGGACCGAGTCGGTCACAGACGTTGGACTCTTAGTCGAACTTCGTGACGAAAACTTAGGCAATAACCAAATCCGTTATTCGTTTTCTTGGGAATCTAATCTTAGCCAAACACGTGGATCTCCCATCATCGTTCCACTCATCTTAACGGATGGTTTGGACTCACTTGGAACGCTCACCGTACTCACCACCAATGCAGGTAAGGGTTTAGCGCTCTACCTAAAAATGGAATCTAAAATGATTGGTGATGATGGTACGATGGTTGTCGTCTATCGCGGCTCTGAAGATGACTCAAAACCTAAGAAGAAAACTTGGTTTGATCGACTCGAAAACAGTCCCGTCTATTTTGGACTCAGTGGATCAGGAAATGCATCTAAAAATGGAACCGGCGCCAGCCGATCATCCAACGGATATTTTTCAGGCGATACTGAATTGAGTTACCTAAAAGACAGATATAAATTAAAACTCACTGGCAGGGTCAGCCTAAATTCCGTTAAGACACCAGACGGTTCGGGCGGGCAACTCTCGGGTACGGTAAGTCAAAATAGTTATTCGGCTGTAGCTGTGTATTCACTCTCTCAGAAGTGGAGTGTTGCAGTTATCAATACGACCTGGTCCGATCCTGCTTCAAACATTGAAAATAAAAGTCGAACACAGTTGGGCATCGAATGGACACTTGTCCCTTTTCGAACCACCGAAAATAAAGAACTCGCGTTTCGTATCGGAAACGACCTGAATTACCTCACACTGTCACAGCCCAACGATTTAGATCATCTTCGTGAAAAGTACATGGGGGCGTTTGCTCAAATTTACTTTTATTGGGTGACGAACGAAAATCGAATCACACTCGATGCGACCGCCGATGTTCGACATAATTACAAATATCCTGAACGTTATCAGCTCAATTTAACAGGATCTTTACGATATCAGATCACAAAAGCACTCGCCGTTAATGGAATGCTTCAGTATAACTTTAATCCATTCAGCATGACCTACCCAAAAGAGCCCGATTATTCGAACCCGCTTCAAAGTCAGTTTTTAGGTGGGTCCTCGGGAAGCTCATTCTTCTACCAGGTCGGCGTGGACTTGCGCTTAGGAAATTCTTGGAAAAAGATGCGCGATCGACGTTGGGAATAAGCTAAAAATTCGATTTAGTATTCAATCCCTTTTTCATTCAATAGCGCTTTGATCTGATCCAATAAAACTTGATTTGAGTTTTTTGAGGTCTTTTGATCTCGAGTCGCACGAATGAATTCGGCAAAATAATAACGAGCAATCTGCATCGGTGTGATTTCTTCGCCGTGGAAAGTCCACTTCACATCACGGAACGGTCCTACTTGTGCGAGTAGCTCTTGGGAAGGATTCTCTTGGGTCGCATTTTCTGGGTTTTTTCCGTCAAACGAGAACGGACTCCGATTGTGTTGAGCAAAAGAAATGGCAATCACACCGTGCGCGATATTAGAAACGACCAGCTTGATCTGGTTTCTAAAAACCATGAAGTCAGCAGCACTTTGAGCAACACTGTAAATTTTAAGTTCTTGAAAGCGAGCGCCCGCTTCAGAGTAGGAATTAAATACTTTTGAAAATTCTGTGATCTTTTCTCGAAGCTCCATCAAAAAGCGCACAGTGCTTTCTTCAACCAATTGGTGGGGATCCAAACCGCCCCCTAAACCCAAAAGTCGTTCTGCTTCGGGATGCACTTCGGCTCTCGCCAAATCGTGAATCCAACCCGTATTGCTGCCTGAGATTAAATCTTGAGAACTCGCCATGTATTGATTCTCAATAACTAGTGGGGAAATGTCAAAAAAAAGACACTCTGGAGACCACCAATGCCAAATGGGACCCCGATGTTAAAGTGGGCGCCGTATGGCAGCTTTAGGCTTCCTGGTCGAACCAGGCTTGCACACCACTGCGGCAGGAACAGCCCCCGGGGTATTTGACTGTAGGGCCCAAATGTTTAAAAGATGGCCCCCAGAGCACCTTTCATTTTACAGACTTTTTGTTTTTGTAACATCTTTTTGAGGTCAAGCGTCTTTTTAGCCCTAGTTTGACCACAGAGCTTTACACTTTAAGTCGGAGATGCCACAATTTATTCAATAATATTATGAGTAAGAAACTCTTAGTGGCTGACGATAGTTTGACGATTCAAAAAGTGATCAAACTTGCGTTAAGCAATGATGATTACCAGATCCAAACCCTCTCGGATGGCAATGAAGCTCTCGAGCAAATTTCTTTATTTCGACCTGATGTCGTTTTGATCGATATCGCGCTTCAGGGTAAAAGCGCATTCGATATTAAAAAATTAGTGAACGCAAAAGAAGACTTAAAAAACGTTCCCTTTGTTTTGATGTCAAGCGCGTTTGAAAAAGTCGACGAAGCTAAAGTGGCACTTTTGCAATTTGATGGCCGCCTCACTAAACCTTTTGATCCTTCTCACCTTCGCAGCGTTTTAACGGCTGCAATGAATACGCGCCAAGGGAGTCAGACCGGAAAATTACCGCCGCCCGCTCCAACACCCGCCCCAAGCCACGAGCGCGTGAGTGAACCTAAATTTAATCCAAACATTTTCCAAGTGGAAGAACATCAAACCGGTGAAATCACTTTATCTGATCCCATTTGGTCTGATGCAACAACCGCAAAGGCAACTCCACCATCTTCTGCTCCGCGCTCTGCCCCCCCGGTAGAAAACGATGAATCGGATATTAAGAATCTGACAGAATCCACCGTGAAAATGAGTGGGCTTGATGATTTATCAGACTGGGATATTTCTGAAACTAAAAAATTACCCAATCCATCCGCACATGACTTAACGAACGACATGAGCTTTTTTTCTGATCCCGCAGGAGAAGCGACACCTTCCATTCCTGCACTCAGTGATCATTTCAGTGAAGCAGAGATCGAGCTGACTTCAAGCTTTCAAAGTCCAAGAAGCCTTAATCACGAAGCGGAAGTGAGCGCACTTCCATCGACGGCTGAAATTGAAGAGCTTGTCGAAAAACAGGTAAAAGCCCAGTTAGAAGAAATGCTTCGTCAAGCGATTCCAGAAATCGCCGAACGTGTGATCAAAGAAGAAATCAAACGTCTCCTAGACGGTTTGGTTTAGACGGATGGGTTTAAGTTTAATCTCTTCCGAATAGAGCGACTTAATCTCGCTTCCCATCTCGACACGTAATTCTCCCATCGGTCCTAATTCTAAAAAAATCCCAACATGATCCTGACCCATATGATCCTTCCATTCGAGAGGCGCTCCGCTCACCAGTACGGAGTGCTTTAAAAACCGTTCTCGAATCAAGTCCGGGAGAAGTAACCCTTCTTCATAGGGCTTTAAAATGGCTTCCAATATTTTAGGACGAATTTGATCCACATCTATGCCGAGCGACGTGGTCGGTTGATCTACATTGGGATGACTTTTACAATTGAGTCCTATTCCGATGACTACAAATGAAGAACCCTTTTGGCCAACTCCCTCACAGAGAATGCCGCCCACTTTTTTTAATACGCCACCTTCAACGACGACCAAGTCATTGGGCCATTTAATTTTAAGCGATGAAACTGAAGTGTTTTGTAAAACGGCGTCGACTACCGAGATCCCACTTTGAAGCGGAATCCAAGTGAGAGGGATGGGATCACTGATACGAACCAAAACAGATAGAAACAAATTTCCAGGTTTTGCTTCCCAGCTGCGGCCCATCCGTCCACGTCCATGGGTTTGCATTCGCGCTGAAATCCAGCTCCCATGTGGCGCTCCGTCTTCGCCTAATTTTTTTAGTGAGGCGTTTGTGGATTCGCATGCATCTAGAATCATGGATTCTCAATCATTTCTGCACGAGCAAAGATAAATCAATCGCGGTGACAGAATGGGTCAGGCTTCCCACAGAAATGACATCGACTCCGGGCATGACGAAGTTTTGAATATTTTCTGCATTCATGCCGCCCGAAACCTCAATCCAGGGGCGAGGTATGGTTTTATCTGCAGTTTTTTCTATGATTTTAATGGCAACCTTCACTTGTTCGGGGGTGAAATTATCAAGCATGATGATGTCAGCACCCGCCGATAATGCCTGTTTTAACTCGTCCATCTGAGTGACTTCGATTTCAATTTTTAATCCGTGAGGAGCTACTTTTTTAACTCCATCGATTGCACGTTTAATTGAACCACTTGCCTGAATATGATTTTCTTTAATGAGTACGCCACCTGATAAACTCACTCGATGGGCATGGCCTCGACCCGCCATGACCGCTAAAACCGAAAGATCGCGATAGTAAGGTAACGTCTTACGCGTCAGTGTGAGTCGCGGTGCAGGACTGCTTAGGCGATAACTTTTCCATTTAGATTCAATCAAGTCGACTAAGGTCCGCGTTTTTTGCGCGATTCCTCCCGAGAATCCACAAAGATTTAAAAAAGGACGCTCGAGCGCTAAAATTCCAGCCAGACTTCCTTTCCATTCACATACGACGTCTCCGGGAAGAAGACGCGCGCCTTCTTTGATGAGCATCTTAATGGTAAAAGGAGTTCCTAATTCTGAGGCCAAGGATTGCGTGGCTTCACAGAGCATTTCTCCAGCCCAGATTCCTTTTGATTTAGCGATAATCTTAGCTTTGCCTTGGGCATTTTTTTTTGCCGATAACGTTCCAAGAGAGGTCCAATCAAGGCCTGACCCATCTTCGTTAAGCGCTTGAACTAAAAGATCTTTAAAAATCAATGAAGCCATACTTTTTTCATGTCATAGATCCGTGTTATGCGAAAGGTATGACTACTGAAAACATCCTCCGTGAACCTAGCCATCGCACTGCTCATGACATCCGCCCGCTTAACCTAGAGCCATCCGTGACCCGGTACGCCGAAGGTTCGGTTTTAGTGAAAGCAGGACATACTCATATTTTGTGTACAGCAAGCGTGGATGAAAACGTCCCTTCTTGGCTGAAAGGAAAAGGACAAGGCTGGATTACAGCAGAATACTCCATGCTCCCGCGCGCCACACACACTCGCTCTAAACGGGATCGAGAAAAAATTTCAGGCCGCACCCAAGAAATCCAACGTCTCATTGGGCGTGCCATTCGTGGCTGTATTAACCTAAAAGCCTTAGGTGAAAGACAAATCATTTTGGACTGCGACGTATTACAAGCAGACGGCGGAACCCGCACGGCATCCATCACAGGAGCTTGCGTTGCGCTTTCTATGGCGATCCGAGGTTTAGAAAAACAAGGAAAGATACCACCCGGCGCATTTGTTGATACTGTGGCTGCAATTTCGGTAGGGATGAAAAAGGGGCAGGTCTTAGTAGACTTAGACTATAACGAAGACTCAAGTTGCGATGTGGACATGAACTTTGTCATGACCGGTTCAGGTAAATTTATCGAAATCCAAGGTACGGCCGAACATCAGGCCTTTTCTCAGGACGAAATGAAACTCATGACCGACGCTGCGGTCATTGCGCTAAAAAATGTTACGAAAATTCAAAAAGATTTGATCGCCAAGTTCTAACCTAGGCTCTCTAAAAGAAGAAAACCCCTCGAATCTCGGGAAGAGACCAAGGGGTTTTCGAGGAGTGGGTGGGTACAGCGCTTTTGCTACAGATCTAAAAATAGACCTTAAGCAACTTGGTGAGCATCACGACGTTTTTTAAACGACGCATAGTGCTCGAATTTTTTCTCGAAATCTGAGACGGGGAACCCGTCTTTTTTGATCAAACCAAACTTAAATTGATCGAAATGTTCATTACAAAAACTAAATCGTTGCTCGCTGCCTTTACAGCCTTGAGCTACACACTGACCACTGCCTGCTTCTTTTGCTTTTTTTTCTGCCATAAATCACACGTCTCCCTTAGACAATTAACCTATCGGAAAGGGCCACATATACTTGAGTGAATTAATAAAGTATTGAGATAGAGATTTGCTATGCCATCAAAATCACAGTCTTTTTGGCTGAGTGTGTCTTGTTTGACACCCTTTTTCTGCATAGGATTTCAGACATGAAAAATATTTTACTCTTTGGTGCTCTCGCTTTGTCTATTTCGGCATCTTCTGTGGCCCAAGCGGCGATCCACGCTCACGATGTAGACCCCTCTTTGGAACAACGATTCATCCAGGTCCAAGCCAAAGACAAATCTAAGCGTTCAAAAATTGCCAACACGGACATGAATATCGAATTTTTAAGATCCGATTCTGTTTGGGGTTTTGCTGATGCCCAAAGCATTCAAGAAATCACACAAAAAGGATTTAAAATTTTAGGAAACTTTGATCGAGAAGTGGCTCGCGGTGGTCACCAAGGAGTATTTTCTTTTCCGAGCAAAGACGATGCTTTCCATGACTATGCGGAGTTAACCAAAGCTCTAAACGATCTCGAAAAAGCAAATCCAGAACTGGCTAAAGTCCACGTCATCGGTAAATCTTTAGAAGGCCGAGATATGCTAGCCATCCAAATCAATTCAGAGCCTGCCTCTTTAGCCAAAGGCCAAAGTAATAAAGCCGGTGTGATTTTTATGGGTAACCATCACGCAAGAGAACACCTCTCCGTTGAAGTCCCTTTGATGCTTGCGCAACATCTTTTAAATAACAAAAAAGACGCTCAAATCCGTGCCTTATTAGAGTCTCGCGATATCTGGATTGTTCCTATGGTCAACCCAGACGGTGCAGAATACGACATCTCGGGTAGGAACTATAAAATGTGGCGAAAAAACCGCCGCAATAATGGTGACGGAACGTTTGGAGTCGATCTGAATCGTAACTACGGTTACCTCTGGGGCACGGGCGGAAGCTCAAAAAATACCAATAGCGAAACTTACATGGGATCTGCCCCATTTAGTGAACCCGAGACTCAGGTCATGAAGGCCTTTGTTGAGAACCATTTAAACGCAAAGGTTCTTCTTTCTTTTCACTCTTATAGCGAACTCATTCTTTACCCATGGGGTTCATCAAATGACCCCATTGTGAATCAACAAGACCATGGCGTGTTTACTAAAATGGCCAAAACAATGTCTGCTTGGAATGGATATAAACCCGAACAATCAAGCGACCTTTATATTACATCAGGTGACACCACGGACTGGGCTTACGGCGAACACGGCATTTTTGCATTTACGTTTAAACTCTCGCCAAGAGGAGGACTCTTTGGGGGCGGATTTTATCCGGGCGCCAAAGCGATTGAACCGACTTTTAAGGCAAATTTAAAGCCATGCCTTTATCTTTTAGAAGTGGCCCAAGACCCGTACCAAGTTTTAAACACGGCTTCAGCTCGTAGAATCCAAAATAAATTCGAATTGAACCCTCTCAATTTTTAAGGCTACTGATCCAGTTTACAGATCTAAAATATAAGGGATCACCACCGGCTTTTTGCCGATGATTCCGTGGACAAGGCGTCTTACATCCACTCGGATCAATTCTGCTAAGTCTTCGCGGTGATGTTTTTGACCCTGGGCAATCGCTTGTTTGTGATCGCGTAAAACCTTACGCATGAGTTTCATCACTTGTTCAAGTAATAGATTTTCTGTCTCTGGGCTCGCAATCCCCTTAAAAACAACTTCCGGTCCCGCCACGATATTTCCGGAGTCAGGCTCCATCGTAAATAAAACGAAAATGGCGCCGGTTTCGGCAAGTTTTCTACGCTCTTTTAAAACGCCTCGTGAGATCTCGTTGGCTTTGTGTCCGTCGATAAAAACTTTAGGCTCCCCATCCATGTGGTCTGCGATTTCAAAATGATCTTGGCTGAGCGAAATCACGTCACCGTTAACGGCCACTAAAATATTCTCTTCTTTCATTCCCGTTTCGACAGCAACTCGAGCATGGTGCACGAGATGACGGTACTCACCATGAATGGGGAGAAAAAATCGAGGTTTCGTCCATTCAATCATTTGTTTTAACTCAGGACGAGTGGCGTGTCCGGAGACATGAATATGGTGAGTTGCTTCGTAAAGCACATCAGCACCTTGTTTAAATAAGTTGTTGATCATTCGGCCCACGTCTTTTTCGTTCCCCGGAATAAAACGAGAACTCATCAACACGCGATCGCCATCTTCTAGTTGAACAGTGGAATGCTCCCCATTCGCGATGCGAACGAGTGCCGATCGGTACTCACCTTGAGTGCCTGTGGACATGACAATCGTTTTTTCTCTCGAGTGACGATCCAGGTCTCCTAGTCCTATCAAAGTTCCATCCACGTTTTGTAGGTAGCCTGCCTCGACAGCGAGCCTTACATTTTGCTCCATGCTCCGACCTGAGAGCGCGATTTTTTTATCCTGCTTTTTTGCTAACTCAAAAACTTGACCCATCCGTCCGACGTTCGAAGAAAACATCGCAACAACCGTTAACCCTTCGGCAGCTGCAAATAATTTCTCGAACGCTTGGTAAACCTGTTGATCACTTTGGCTATGCTCACATCGCTCAACGTTGGTCGAGTCCGATAAAAGTAGTAAAACGCCCTCTTCGCCCGCTTTTTTAAAAACAGACTCATCCATTTTTTTACCCATGGAAGGTGTTACATCGATTTTAAAATCACCCGTGTGAACAACACGTCCCAAAGGAGTATCTATTAAAAGTGCCGCAGCATCGACGATACTGTGGTTCACTGACGTGGTCGTTACTTTGAAGTCTTGGCCTGCCTGAAAACTAGTCCCTAGTTTAAATGTTTTGATCTCAGTCGAATGGATGAGGCCATGTTCGGTGAGTTTTTCTCGCAACATGAGCGAAGTAAAAGGGGAGGCAAAAAGTGGCGCTCTGATTCCCGCTTTTAATAGATAGGGGACCGCGCCGATATGATCCTCATGCCCGTGGGTCAAGATGATCGCTTTCACTTTATCTTTACGTTCGATGAGATAGGAAAAATCAGGAATCACAAACTCAATGCCAAAATGCTCGAGATCAGAAAACAAAACGCCACAGTCAATAACGATGATTTCGGATGGAGTTTCCAAAATCATGCAGTTCATCCCGATTTCGCCCAAACCCCCTAAGGGCAGGACACGTAAAGTATTAGGTTCCTGATCTTGAAACAACTTGAGCTCCTGAATCGTTGACGAGTTCTTTAATCCTAGCGGACAGAACTTCAGCGGCAATATCTGTCTCTTCACCTACAACGATATCTGCATACTTTCGGGTAGGCTCCAAATAAAGCACATGCATCGGTCGCACCGTATCGTAGTAACGACGAATGATATCATCATGAGTACGACCCCGTTCTTTTACGTCACGGTGAAGTCGGCGAATAAAACGAATGTCTGCTTCGACGTTGAGATAAACTTTCAAATCAAGAAGGTTGCGGATTTCTTCGTCCCAAAGTGTGTAAATGCCTTCTAAGATCACCACACGTGCCCGACTCGTGAGGTGAGTGTCGTTGGTTCTTTTTTCTGTATTGTAATCGTAAACGGGTACCGAGACTTGCTCTCCCGCATGGAGGCGTTTGAGATGATCGCGTAAGAGCGGCCAATCGAAGGCCGCTGGATGGTCAAAATTTGTTTCAGAATGCGTTTTTAAATCCGATGGGAGTGTCGGCAAATAGTAGGAATCTTGAGAAAGCAGAACGACGCTTGGATCATTTACTTTTTGAATAATTTTTTTGGCAAAGGTCGTTTTTCCAGAACCTGAGCCACCCGCAATTCCGATGAGATACATGGGAGAAACCCATAACAGAAAGAAGCAAAAGATGGAAGCGGCGCGTTCATTTGCCTTTGTAAGCCTTGGGAATCTTTGCAAAACCTGCTTTAAAGATACGCTCTTTACGTGCCGTATCCGCACGAGTCCCGGAACCTCGGGTGGCTAATCGTAATCGATACCCTTTGGGAAGACGAACTTTGGAGCGAATCCCATCGAGAGTAAAACCTGGATTGAGATCCAAAACCTCACTGCGCTTTAGACCCATAAAACTGATCAAGTCTTTAATTAAAATCGACTGCGGTAGTTTTACTTCATAAAATAAATGGGGTCGTTCGCGGTCAAGGTCTCCAAAATACGTTTTTACGTTACGCTCCACTTCGATGGCAGCTAAAAGACAGGCAAAAAAATTGCTGCTCGCAAAACCAAATGTTTTTGCTTTATTGAGAACAATCAAATCTTCAAGTGAGTCTGTCCCAAGCTTTCGAACGGCTTTCATTAAACTCGTTCGACCGTGATTATAAGCGGTCACCGCAAGCGGCCAGTGATGAAGTGACTTGTAATTCAGTTTAAGCAACTCACTTGCTGCTTCTGTCGCACGAAGGGGATCGTTTCTCTCGTCGACGGCTGGACCGATTTCGATAAAATGAAGGGCTGTTGTTGGCATAAACTGCCAAATTCCACTCGCTCCCACTTTTGAAACTGCGCGTGTATTGAAGCTGCTTTCTACAAAGGGCAGACGCGTGAGCTCAAAAG
>Ga0138256_10008660_pt1 | contig 10683 bp, 5 predicted proteins | sample KNB2016incub_MG_FD_105486 | JGI IMG/M metagenome (GOLD analysis project Ga0138256, IMG submission 105486) | Active sludge microbial communities from wastewater in Klosterneuburg, Austria - KNB2014incub_MG | ecosystem: Engineered > WWTP > Activated sludge > Unclassified | place: Austria... | reverse complement strand
GCTTTTTTGAATGCTGTCAAGGTGGCCAGTCCACTACAAAGTACAAGACCCATAATAAATAATTTTACTAATCTCATTTTTTAAAATTTTAATATTTAAATAAAAAATAAACAAAACAAACAATATAAATATACAATAAATTACATCAAAGTTTTATAAGTTATCAGCTGATTTGAAAAAATAAAGTAACTATTTAGATAAGCAAAATACATAAGATTAGGTTAGTGACTTCAAACTACTTACAATAATTTTAACATACCAAATGGAACACTTTGAACTACTATTTTAACTGCTAATCCTTAATACACCTGACCGCCCAGCCATGGGCTCGACTTGTGCTTAGAATTCCTGCTGTAGTGCCTCCAAAATATAGATAATATGAGTAAATTCCATGAAGTGTACTACACCTGTAATAACCATAAAGACCAACTTGGTTAAGAATTCCTGCGGCATAATCACGTGCTCCTGTCAATGTCAATTTCAACGGTGAAGCAAAGGCACCCGCAGGATTCTGGCTGCCCCAACTTAGTCGTTCTGCATCCAATTCAGCCTGTGTGGGTATTCTGTATCCATTTGGACACGGATTATTAATTCCGTTTACCCCTTGCCACATGCTATTGTTTTGTGGAGACCTCCAGTCCCATGGCATAGGAGTGGCTAAAATAAAATCACCATGCCCAGGGACATCCGTAAGCGATAATGTAGTTGTTGTCGCTGATGTTCTGATCTGGTGCCCATCATCCAGCCTTCCCCACTGGAATAAATCACCGTAAGCAGCAGCATTATTACCGCTTGTAGCTACTTGTGATGCCCCCAGATTACGGTCCAGCCAGCATTCATTGGTTGTAGTATTTAGCACTGTACCATAAGTGACAATATTTCCATTATATCTAAATGAAACCGTAGTGGTACCGCAAATAAATGAAGCAGCAGGACCACCAGTCAAATCCGTCCAAACCACGCCATTAAAGACCTGAAGTTGTCCATAATTTCCACAGTCAATACAGTAAATTACAAGACCGGAAGGTACAGGGCTGGTAATGGTATTTCGTTGTACTTCTGTCATGCGTGGGGGCAGGAAGCCTTTATTTGTTGATGTAAGATCCAAAACTGCTTTGGCATTGGGTGTAGTGGTGTTGATGCCTACCTGAGCATCAATGTAAAATTGAAAAATCATCAGGATGACAAGGGGTAAACAATTTCTATGCATAAGGTTTAGGTTTATAAAAAATTGATGGTTTAAATATTTGGGAGTTTTTGGGTACTTATAATTTTATATATTATTTTAGATTTTTTTGGTATTTATCAATTTCGCTAAAAAATATAAAAATCTTCTCTCCCCAGCTAAATGACCAAAAAAATTAAAGATCTAACTTTATGGATTTGTGGTTTTCGTTTTGCTGATTTTAATTATAAAGTTTTACCATGCTGGTTTTTGTTGGTGAAAAATAACTGAGGAGCAGAAGATATATCCAAACAATGTATAATTTACTTACGATTATTTTTTTTTGCTTTACGACTTATGTTTTGATCATAAGCTAATGAAATATGTCTTTAGTATCACATTAAATTTTTATGTCGATTTCAACTTGAAAAATATTTAATAGTTATTGCCTACTCCATCGGGTTTTCGGCTTTCCCTGTTTTTAGTTAAAATTTGTAACACAAAGATAGGGCTGGATCGAGCCATCTTTTTAGTAAAAAACAGGCTTCTTGTGTGAAAAATGCAGCATTTTAATAGTAAAAATCACGCACTGATAGTAAAAATCACGCATTTGTGTAAAAACTGAAAAAATAGAGTTGTGTTGGCGAATAATTTTAATGGTCTTTACCTTACTTTTACCAAATGAATTTCTTAAGAAAAAAATCCATCTTTTTTTTATTTGGCTGGATCACCTTGTTGGTTTTTGCCAGTTTTCATTTGTGTGGTCAAACCAAATATGAATCTATCACAACGGCAGATGGTTTATCCCAGGGAATGGTATTTGACATGCTGCAGGATAAAGAAGGATTTATTTGGATTGCTACAAAAGATGCCCTCAATAGATATGATGGATATGATTTTAAAGTTTTCACCAATGACCCATTTAATAATTTCAGTCTTAGTTATAATACAGTTGTCAGGTTATTTGAAGACAGTAAAGGCAGAATATGGGCCGGGACTGAAAATTCAGGTTTAAATATATATGACAAAAAAAAGGGTGTTTTCTTTAGATTAGAAAGCAGTCCAACCGACTCCAATAGCATTTCCGGGAATAATATCAGGGCAATAGAAGAGTTGCCGGATGGCAGGATGTTGATAGCCACAGTGGGCAATGGACTAAATATTATTACTTTGCCGGATGATTTTTTTGAAAAAAACGTGACACCTGTTATTACTAAACTCAAAATGCCTGAAAATACAGAAGTATATGGCATGGGTAAAGACAAACATGATCGGATTTTTATAGGAGGAATGGACGGATCTGTGTATGAGTTTAATTATAGAAGTCTTAGTTTTAAGCCAGTTTTACAAGGGAAATTATATAACAATGGATACCTTTTTGAAGATGGAAATGTGTCAATAAATAACAATCTTTTTTTGGATGATGGAAAAAACATAATCCCTTTATTTGATACCTTTAGAATACCTGCTGGCAATATTATATACAGACCAAATAGTGCTTTGTGGGATTTACATCATCGTGAATTGTACTTTTATGACATCAGCAGATGGGGAAAAAACAAATCACCCAACTGGAATGAAAACCTACCCATAGATAGATCAACAAGAATTAACTATCCGTTCATCATTGATAAATCAGGCATACTGTGGACCGGAACAGTTGGCTACGGTTTACGAAAATACAACACTGTCAAAAACAAATTTAAGACATTGGCGAAAGGTAATAGCATTAGGTTGGTTAAACCTTCCACAGAAAATGAGATTTTTTGCGTTGACTATGGATATCCATGGATGAAGTTAATACACGATGAGCTTGTGGATACAAATGTTTTTAAAAATATACCTTCGTTAAGTCAGATTGACAATATGATCATTTCTGATAGGAGTGATTTTTATTTGAAAAGCGACAACAAAGGTTATTTTAAATATAATCCGAAGTCAAATAAACTTATGTCTCTTCCCCGAATAAATGCAAAGCAGACTTTTGGAAAAAAACAACCTTTCATCGAGGATAGTCAAGGTTGGATTTGGTTTCCCGGGCTGGATGGCAATATTACCTTATTCAATACGCAGACAGAAATTTCGGATAGTTTTTCGATAAATCAGGATGGATCTAACCTGCTTTGTACTGCTTTATACGAAGATCGAAAGGAAATATTTTGGATAGGTACGGAGACTGGTTTTGCAAAAGTTAAGCTTAACCGAAATAAGTTATCATCTTCACAGGTTAGTTGGTTTTTTAATAATCCGAATGACCGAAATTCACTAAGTTATGATCATGTCACTTGTTTTTTGGATGATCCACATGAGCCTGATAAATATGTATGGATATCCACAAAAGGAGGTGGAATCAATCGTTTAGATAAACTTACCGGTACATTTTTGCATCTTTCGTCTGCAGATGGGTTACCTGACAATGTGGTCTATGGTTTGCTTCCGGATGAATCAGGCCATATTTGGGGGAGTACCAATAAAGGTATTTTTTGCATGTTGATTCAAAAAAATAAAGATAAAGTAAATTATAGTTTTCGTAATTTCACAAAAAGAGAAGGGCTTCAGGACGATGAATTTAATACGGGGGCATTTGCAAAACTACCCAATGGCAACCTGGCTTTTGGCGGTGTAAATGGTTTAAATATTTTTAATCCGAAATCTGTATTGGAAAATGTGTTTGTACCCAATGTATTTATTACAAAAATCATGGTTGGAAATAATCCTGTATTTCCAAATGATAATACAGGAGTACTTTCCGAAAGTATAGAGCAGGCAAAATCGATTACATTAAATCATCTTCAGGATATCCTTACCCTTGAATTTTCCTCTTTAGACTTTTCTAATTCCAATCAAAATAAATACCGTTATCAACTGGTCGGCATTGATCAGGAATGGGTTCAAAGTGGTACACGCCGCTCGGCAACTTATTTGCACCTGCCGGGTGGTAAGTATACTTTTAGAGTGCAAGGCAGCAATAGTGAAGGTATTTGGAGTGACAAGATGGTAGAATTGCAAGTCATTGTATTACCTCCCTGGTGGGCAACATGGTGGGCTTATTTGGCTTACATCTTAATATTTGGATACTTAATAAAAACTTATTTTCAGTACAAGTTAAATCAAACAAAAATAGAATCTCAACTGATTCTTGAGCAAAATGAAGCCAGACGGGTCAAAGAACTGGATACTATAAAAACTCAACTATATACCAATATTACGCACGAATTCCGAACGCCACTTACGGTCATACTTGGTATGGTGAAGCAAATAAAAAGTGACCCTAAAGACCATTTTAAAAATGGGCTCGATATGATAGAACGCAATGGTGAAAATTTGTTGAACCTGGTCAATGAAATGTTGGATCTTTCTAAACTGGAAGCTGGCAAGATGGAACTTCAGTTTGTGAATGGTGATGTTGTTCAATTTTTGAGATACATTGTAGAATCATTCCACTCTATGGCGGATAGCCAAAAAAAACAAATGCATTATCTGGCTTCATTGGACGCCATGCAGACCAAATATGATGCTGAAAAATTAAGACAAATACTTTCAAATCTCCTTTCTAATGCTTTAAAATTTACAGGAGAAAAAGGAAATATTTATATATCCATTTCCGCCATCGACACTGAAGCAGGCTCCGATACCAAGATGCTGATTATAAAAATTAAAGATACAGGATCAGGCATACCGGAAGATCATATTCTTCATATTTTTGACAGATTTTACCAGGCAGACAATAGCCATACCCGTAAAGCCGAAGGTACGGGAATAGGACTTGCATTGACCAAAGAATTGGTCCAGCTCATGAATGGAACTATAGATGTGAAAAGCCCACCAGTTGGTGCAAGAAATGGAACAGAATTTACAGTCACCTTACCTATGAAAACTAATATCGATATAGAAGAAAATGTATTCCCAAAATCGCACTACAAGGTCGAATCCTATTCTAAGATACAAACAGAAAAGTCTATTAATTCAGAAGAATCAATCTTGCATTCCAATATTCAAAATGACCTCATACTACTGGTAGAAGATAATGCCGATGTAGTGGCTTACACAGCCAGTTGCCTGTCGGAATACAGACTTGCTGTAGGAAAAGATGGTAGGGAAGGGTTTGATATTGCTTGTCAGATCATACCCGACTTGATCATAACCGATGTGATGATGCCGTTTGTAGATGGTTTTGAGATGTGTAAACGATTGCGACAAGACGAGCGAACCAGCCACATTCCTATCATCATGCTCACTGCCAAAGCGGATATGGAAAGTAAACTGGAAGGACTGGAGCATGGTGCCGACGCCTATCTGGAAAAGCCTTTTTACAAGGATGAACTCAAACTAAGAATTAAAAAATTGCTCGAACAAAGAAAACTTTTGCAAAAAGTATATTCAAAAATTGCCGGCCTGTTAAAATCAACGGATAATCAGACTGACGAGGCGGAAGAAATTTCAGATGTACTTTACCACGAAGAAGTACCGCAAATAGAAGATGTTTTTGTAAAAAAAGTGAGAATGGAGATTGAGTTACATCTGAATGACGAAAATTTTAGTGTAGAGCAGTTGTCAAAAAATATTTTTATGAGTACCTCACAGTTACAAAGAAAGCTGACTGCCCTCACAGGTAATTCCCCCAACCAATTCATCCGGGTATTGAGAGTACAAAAAGCAAAAAAACTGCTGAAAACATCCAACGAATCCATAAACAATATAGCTTCTGGTTGCGGATTTACTGATGCCAGTTATTTTGGAAAAGTGTTCCGACAAGAATGTGGAATGACACCTCAGGAATATAGGAATAGTTGAAATTTCTATATTATAAAAGAATTTTTTTCTCTTCTGTAATTACTTACATCCTTGTCCTCCACAAGCATGTTGATTATAAGACATAATATTTCCATATACATCAGAATGAATATGGCAGCAATCAGTAAAAAGGTCTTTCAGTTTTTGTCTGGCCCGTTGTACCCGTGACTTTGCGGCGGGATAGGATATTTTGAGTTGTTCTGCCAATTGGGTTTGTGACAAACCTTTGATGTCAGTAAGCAGGAGTGCTTCCCTATATTTTTGGGGCAATTGATGTATAAATGGCAGCACACACTTTTCCAATCCTTGTTCATTAGCTATTGGTAATTCGGTGACATCATACGGAATTTCTGTTTCACCATTTACTACCACAAGCTTTCGATAGTAGTCATAGATGGTGTTGCGTGTCAGTTGATAGATCCATGCAGTAATTTTTGATTGGTCTTTGATAGTATGCTGGTGCAGATGGATTTTGATAAAAACATCTTGTAGGATATCCTGTGAGATCACTTTATCCTTTACTTTTTTAACAATAAAATTTTCCAGTTCATGGTGAAACTGTCTGTATATATCTCCGGTAATTGCCGACATATTTATTCAGTATTAGATTCAACCTTAGTATGACGTTATTATAACGTTTTGGATGCAAATAAAGATTAAGGATAAGACTAAGGATAAGTATTAGATTGAGACTAAGGTTAAAAACTAATTATCAAATCCACAACCCAGCCAGATCGCTAGATGACCAGACCCGCCTGTTTTCTACGGAGTAGGCAGGTCACAGATCACCAGATCTTACGTTTTGCATCTTTTTTAGACATCCTCGTCTATTCATTACAAACGATGTTGTTTGGATCATAAAATAATATAAAATGAAGAAAAGTTTGTTGTTGATTTTTGGTGTATTGGGATTGGTATCTCTGATGGCGGAGGGTGGTCCTAAACGAAGCAGTATTATGTCTATGTTAGGTATGGAAGATGAGCCAATCTGCTGCGACAAGACTATTTGCTGTGTTGACAATGACACCAGCTGTTGTGACCTTAGCTCTTGTTGTGCTACAGCAAGTGGATGTTGTGCTCCAACGACCTCCACAGTTGATGCCAATGTGACTTCAGAAAACACGGTCACTCAATGTGTTGTGCAGTGCAAAAAGTAAATTGAGTACAACTGCAGCTTAAAAAACTAAAAGGGTGGTCAGAATCATTGTCTGATGGCCCTTTTTACGTTTTCAACTGATCGGGTGTATGAACATGGTTAGTCGGCTTTTCGACATTTCACCACCATCTTTGGGCTCATTTCATCGATTTCTGGTGGGATGTCATGGAGTCATCCGACCGGATAATGTAACGCAGTTCATTTTCTTTTTTTAACTTTGTATCATTTAATACTTAAGCCAATAGTTTATGGTGGTATCACTATTCCATACACTAAATCAAACTTAAACAAAAATGATCAGACTGAAAATATTTTATACACTTTTTATATTATTGGTGATGAACTGGTTTGTTATGGCTCAGGATGATAACCATGTTTGTAGCACTACATTTCCAACACTGGAATGGGAAAATGAATTTCAGAAATTGATCTCTGATTTTGTTGGGAATCAATCCAACAGAGAAGTTTCAGCAATGGCTTATACCATTCCGGTCGTTTTTCACATAATCCACAGTGGCGAGGACGTTGGTACATATCCTAACATAACGCACGAACAAATTATGTCGCAGATCGATGTATTAAATCAGGATTTCGGAGGAAATGCACACAACGTTGCGGATTATCCTGCCAATGCTTTTGTCCATTGGGCCGCCAATCAGGCGCTGCCTGAAGCAAATAAAGACAACAACGGAAGGGTGAAGATTGCCAATTTTAATATTCAGTTTTGTTTGGCGACCAAGGATGCACTCGGTCAATCGTTAGCTGAACCCGGAATCGACAGAATTAATTACCATACAAAAGGATGGCCGGACCCGACAAACTTCAGTACACAAATGACATTTAAAAACTACCTGGACAATATTGTAAAGCCAAATTCGATATGGGACGTTAAAAAATATTTGAATGTATGGATTACGGACAAAAGCACTTTACTGATGAATGGTGGTGTCTCTTCAGTACCGCCGATGAGCACCTTGCCTGGCATTCCCAATACAGCTACCGATTCTACAGATGGTATATGGTGTTATACCAAAAGTATCGGTTCATATGCCTTGTTTCCTTTCGGACAATACTTTTCCAGCAATATCGACGGCAGAACACTCACCCACGAGGTTGGTCACTATTTAGGACTTCGCCATATTTGGGGTGATGCCAACTGTGGGAATGATTTTTGTGGGGACACGCCCCCTGCTTCTGCACAAAATGGAGGTATGCCAGTTTATCCTCACAAAGCAGGTTCATGTAGTGTGCCTTCCAATCATCCAGATGGGGAGATGTTTATGAATTTTATGGACTACACCATGGGGCCGGGCAAGTATATGTTTACTACAGATCAAATGATCAGAGCACAAACTGCCATGGCAAATAGCCCATTCAGAAACCAGTTGGGAAACCACGATCTTTGTACGGCGGTAAGCAATCTGGATGAGCAAAAACAAACCACTACACTAATCATCTACCCGAATCCTGCTTCAGGTGATGTGTACGTAAATCTTTCCGGGCAGAAATTGAAACGGATTGACATCTACAATCAGACAGGATCATTTATTCAGTCTTTTGGTACATCTGTATTTTCTGTGGAACATCTTCCTCAAGGCATATATTTTTTCATTATACATACGGACAAGGTGATTTTTAGCGCAAAATTTATTAAAGACTAATTTCGCCTTTTATTTATACTTAAAATATATTGGTTTGAGAAAGAAGCTTTAACCAATGTATTGATTTTGAGTTAGAACGAAGCTTAGTTTACCCAAAGCGGTAATATGTAGCTTGCCTTTAAAGTAATTTATTCTCAGGACATATATCGTCCTGAACATTTATCTTCGAAATATAATAAAGACAAGTAAAACATCGTTGAATTTATAAAGACATTTATCGTCTTTATAATAATAATAGAATTTTTTGTCTCGATGATGACATGAGTATCATCGTCTTTGAAAAATAAATTCCAGTCGGGATAGAAAAACAATGACTATTTTTAATTGGGTAACAAAATAGCAAAACATTTTTCACTTGATGATGCAAACCTTAAAAATCACAGTCAGCTTTCATCCACATGAACATGTCGACGAATGACAAGGAAAAAAATGTCTAGTAATAAATGCCATAAACCATTTTTATTGACGATAACAAATCAAACACTTAAATAAATATAAAATGAAAACAAAATCAACAGTAGCCATTTTAATTGGAGTAATCTTTGTATTTGCTCTACTATCTTTTACACCAAGTACTGACGAGAACATAGTGGTTATTAGAATGTATGAAGGTTGCAAAACATGTTCGGGTTCAGTTTCTAAAATTGTTGTTCAGGATAACGAAACTAAAGTGATTGAACTTGAAAAGTATAATGTTAAGTCCCCTGAAAATAATGACAACTTGCAAAAATTCAGGACTGTTATAAAACAATATATTAACAATGGTTATAAAATTGAAAGTTCGGTTTCTGTTGCCTCACAATATCAGGAGATAACGACTTATATTTTATCTAATTAAATTAGCACAACTAAGTTTCACGGGTGAGTGGAGCCAAAGCCATAAAAACCTTATTGAATTCGACTTTGAGATTAAGCATAATCTGCCGAAGGTGGATAATGAAACCAGATTTTCACATCGATGGATTGATTAATCCTGCGATATCTTGCGTGTTGCAGTGGATACAAAATATTCAAAAATCATACGGGAATAAAATATCCTGACTATATTTGGCATTATATTAAATCGAAAGACACCATTGAGCGCCCATTCAATTGAAAGCATTACCCTTTTTCCTGATTTCAGCCTTCAGCCGAAGGACGGACAGGCTTTCATCAAATTTCCTCTGTGTAACGAAGCCATTACCATAAAACAACAACCAGACAAATGAACAAACTGTTAAACAACAAAATATGCCAGGAGAATTCTTATCAAACAATGAAAACAAAAAGACTCTTTGGCTAATTTTGGGACTATGTTTATTGCTAAATTCAGTGGGACTAATTCTTTCTGTAGTAAAATGAAGATAATGAAAAGACAAAAATGGTGGAAAATCTTTAAGATTATTTGGTTTAGCTTTGTGCTAATTTTCTTTGTTTGGAATTGGACGACATTCCAATCTCACAACCTTCCCAAAGACACATTTATAAATTCTGACATTGTTTCTATTGTTGAGACTGATGACCAAATCACTTTTAAATCGGACACTACCAAATGTAAAATTGAAATTATTTTTTTTCAAGGTGGCTTAACTGATCCCAAAGCATATGCACCACTTTGCAGAAAATTAGCAGAAAATGGGTTAACTTGTCATCTGATAAAAATGGATTGGAGGCTTCCACAATATGACTATCAAAAAATATTCAAATTATTCGATCTGAAAAAAAGGAATTATATTATTGGCGGACATTCGCAAGGAGGTAAAATGGCTGCCCAATTTGTCTATGAAAATCCAAACCTGATGAAAGGTCTTTTTCTAATGGGAACATCACACCCAAGAGACATAGATTTGTCGGGTCAAAACATTCCGTGTATAAAATTATATGCCGAAAACGATGGGCTAGCAAGTGTTGATGAAGTAATTACGAAT
>Ga0138256_10008659_pt1 | contig 10684 bp, 9 predicted proteins | sample KNB2016incub_MG_FD_105486 | JGI IMG/M metagenome (GOLD analysis project Ga0138256, IMG submission 105486) | Active sludge microbial communities from wastewater in Klosterneuburg, Austria - KNB2014incub_MG | ecosystem: Engineered > WWTP > Activated sludge > Unclassified | place: Austria... | reverse complement strand
GCTTCTCATAGATTTTTACTTCCAGGGGTCTTGAAATAGAAAAGGATATAATTAGAGCAACGGCCAACCTAAAAATAATCGGAATTAAATTTCGTAATCTATCATAAATTGAAGGATCTTCGATTTTGGATTTACGCATGGTTTTAATAAGTCCCCAGTCAATTGTAAAAATTGCAAAGGCCCAAAAGAGAGAAAACATAATTGCACCTATTTCACTTTTTAATGAATCTATATTCCAGATAGAATGTGTTGCAAACATCATTGAAATAAAAGCAAGTGATGCAGTCACGATTACGCCTAATCCAATGGGATAAAACTTATGTCTTTCATTAGGACAATTTTCTCTTAAAAACTTGACATTGGCTCCGCCGCAAAAGAGAACAATATTTGATAATAATTCTTTCATCTATAAAATGAATTTATCTGTTTATGAATAAAAAAATGATGAACAATAGGATTAGAAATACTGGAATCAACATTACCCATAAAATAAGTCTGTTAGTCCTAATGTATAGGGCTAAATTTTGAACTTCTTCCATGCCTGTTTTTTTATTTTCTTTTTTTCTTGTTTCTGTTTTCCTGAATCGTTCATTTAATATTTCTTCTGTTCTATATTTTATTGCTTGTTTGTTTTCTTCAATCAGATCCTTCATAAATTCTGACTGCCGTTGGAGTATTTCTTCTGTGGATGCTACTTCAAATATTGAATTTACTTTCAAGTTTACTTTTGCATTTGCATAAAAACCCTTATTCGCAATTTTCAATGCTGTCATTTCTTTCAGTAACTGAATAGGTTTTTTTATAGTTATAAATCTTGTTCCAACAATCCGATTCAGCATTAATAGTAAAGTATCAAACGAATCTATTACTTTTACTTTTAATGGTCGTGGATAACCGGCTAATATGGTTTTTTCTTTTCGTTTCATTGCTTAGCAAGATTATTAAGCCTTTCACCTATTTGTTTCATATTTAAAATATCAAAAATTGGAAGCAAATGATTATTGCTTTTTAAATCTTCTAATCGACTTTTAACTCTCATGCCACAGTCATTGTCATTTGTAATAAAGAGGATTGACTTTCTTTTTTGATATTCTTCACTTGCAAACTCATAAATATCTTTGTCTGCGTAGGCATCTTTGTCGTGTGTTGATTTTAATCCGGGTATTCTCACAATGTTTTCTTTATAAAATCTTTTTAACAACGAAAAACCTTTAGAGCCACAGTATTCCTTGGGATGAATCTTCGGATTAAGACCCTTATCTTTTTCTTCAATTTTTTTCCAGTAGGCATCCGAAAATTTCTTCAACTCCTCATGAGTTGAGCCGTGCGCTACCAGCTTATTCCCATTTTGTTTGTAATAGTTCTTCAAATCTTCAAGGCACTTATGATGCGTTTTAATGTCATGCGTTTCCATCCAAATGTTTGTATCAATTATACAGTAGTCGTAAAGTAATTGGTTTATTGCTGTTTCTAATGAGGTGGATGTTTTTGGAGTTTCTTTTATTACCTCTTTAACTTCAAGTGGCTTTGCTGGTGAGGTTAAAACTATTTCTTGTTTTGAAACTACTGGTATTACTTTTTGTTGGTTTGGTAATGTTGAGCAATTGAAATCTATTTGGTCATGTATGGCATTATTTAGAACCTTCATTGCATCCCGAATATCACTTAGAATGAGTATTTGTTTCCGCAATGAAATTTCTTCATTTGATAAAATATTTTCTTTTCTTTCAGAGTTTAATCTTTTCTGCTGTTGTTTAATCGCTTCATTGAAAAATTTCCTTACTGCTCTACTGTTTGAAAAACTTTCACCATCTCTTTGTTTTAATAGATTGAAGTATTGAAGTAAAATACATTTATAGTTCTTGTCCGTTTTAACATTTTTCTCTAAACAAAACAGATTGAACACAAGAAATAATTCTTCATCCGTATTGCTGTGAAATAAGATTCGTTGATTAAATCTGTCGTTCAATCCCGGGTTTGATTGCAGGAATTGATTCATGTTGCTTTCATACCCTGCTGCAATCACTACAAATTTTTCTCTGTCGTTTTCCATTATAGGCAAAAGTGTATCAATTGCCTCTCTACCAAAATCGTTTGGACCGCCATTAGCTAAAGTGTATGCTTCATCTATAAACAAAACGCCTCCCATCGCCTTGTCAATTACTTCTTTTGTTTTGATGGCAGTTTGACCAACAAACCCCGCTACTAATTTTTCTCTGTTGGCTTCTTCTGTATGTCCGCTAGTTAGGATTCCAAGATTTTTAAGTAACACTCCAAACAACCGTGCAACGGTTGTTTTGCCTGTGCCGGGTGGACCAGAAAAAACTAAGTGCAAAGGTTGAATGGATTTTTCAACCTGCATTCCATTCTCAATTTGGTATTGCTCAAATTCTATCGCTTCAATTAGGTCATTGATTGTGGCTTTTACATTCTGTAAGCCAATTAATTTATTGAGTTCAATGTATTCTTGAGTTTGCTTAATATCAGTTACAGAATTGCCACTTACAATTGAAGTTAGGTTTTCAGGAACGTCTAGCACTTCAATTACAGCAGATTTTCTTTTTCTAAGATTGGAAAAAATTAATTTGAAAATGTTTTCTACTCGCCTTGCATTATCCCAATGTTTGTTGTCCTTATTTGATTGAAGAAGTTTTGAAAAAATATTTTCAAGCAAAAACTTTGCATCGGCTGAAATTGAAAGACGATTCTTTTTTGCATTGAGTTCAAATATTTGAAGTAACTCTTTTGCTTTGTAGTTTTCAAAAGTCAAATAATGGTCGTCTGTGAATCTTCCTCTTAAACCTTTGTTTGATTTTTTGAAAAGTTCGTTAATTTCATCAGGGTATCCTGCTAAAATTACAATGGTTTCCTTTTGCCATTTTTTATCTTCTAACCATGCAATCAATTCAGTTACGGCACTATCACCATAAACTTTTGTTCCCTCCTCAATGAAAGCATAGGCTTCATCAATAAAGAGAATTCCTCCAGTTGCCTCACCACATTTATTCTTTACCAATGCTGCTGCTTCGCCTACGTACTGACCCATCAACTCGGTTGCTTTTGTTGATGTATAATGACCCATTGGAACTATTCCTTCTTCTTTAAAAATTTCAGCCACGATACTGGCAACAGTTGTTTTACCTGTGCCGGGGTTTCCTAAGAAACATAAATGAGGTCTGAAAGTAAACTCCATTTGTTGCTCACGTTTATACTTCAAATCTTCTACAATGTCTTTTACCTTTGTTTTTACTGATTCCAAACCAATCATTTCATTCAGTTTGTCCCAACCTGACTTTGTGCTGATGTCTCGAATGAATTTTGGAACGTCATAATTTTCAAAATCTGTTAAGCGTTTTCTTTCCTGAATGAATCTCAATGTGATTTTGTCTAATGGAACAGAGTTGAAAAGATGAAGACCGTTTTTCAATCTTTTTCTGTTCAGCCAATTCCTTATTTCGATTTGGTCAGGTATAGCGGTTTGAAAAGTTGTTTCGGGTTTTACTTTGTAAGAATCAATTTCAGCATTTAAGAAAAGTGATTTAAAATAGTTATTAACGAAAAGATAATTGCTCTGTCTATTCAAATTTTCAATAAGTGATTCCGAATTGCTGCAACCATAGGCAATAATAATTTTGTTTTCAGATTCATCTATTTTATAGTTGGCGTTTAACCCTCTGAATAAGGTAAGATACTGGTCAACAAAATCAAAAGAGGAATTGTCGGGATACTTTATTATGACTGCTACTTTTCGGTTTGTGTTTGCTAAAAACTTTTTGAAGAATGTAAGTAGAATATCGTTTGAGTTAAGAGTTGTCCTGTAGTAATTATTTGAAGGACCATATTCTGTTACAAGTTGAATGGATTGATGAACTGGGTTTTCATCAACTGGTGGGATTGGCTTAGCTGCTGCTGCATTCAGGCGTTGCTGTCTTAATGGACTTTTGATATGACTTGCAACATATTTTTCCTTCTGAACAATTCCGCCTGCTGATTTGTGATTGATGTTTAGGTTTAAGAATTTGATTAAGTCTGATTGACTGTAAGAGTGAAAATTGTTTGTTGTGTCGTAAAACAATACAATTTCATAACCCTCTTCTTTGAGATATGAATATAGTTGAGACCACAAACTGTATTTCTTCAAATCATCGTCAACAAAGAATTCATCTTCATTCACATTGCCATATATAGCAGTGAACAATCCTCTTTGTGAGATGTTTATTTCAGAAATTCTTTTTACTGACATTACTTTTTCGTTGTTACTATTTTAGAGAGTCCCAACCGTTCTTTTAGTTCTTTATTGATTCCTGTTTTTGCTAAAGCATTTGCATCAACTAATTCCTTTTGCTTATTGTCGCCTGTGCCTTGTGGTGAAGCAACGCCACCCATTTTGTAGCCTTTCGCTTCAATAATTTGTTTGACACCTTCAATACTTCTTTTTAACTCATCAGGAGTAAGGTTGCTTTCATCATTTCTTTGAAATACAATATGATTATTTGTTAGTGTTTCATCAGGGTGAATGATGATTGAAATTTCAGTGCCAACACCGTTTTTCAAAACAGCGAATACGCCTTCTCTTTGGTCGCCTTCCATTTCACCTTTTAAATAGTTGTGTGCAGGGTCTCCGTTTTGCAATGTGTTTAATGAAAATCCTTGTTCCATTAAAGCATTGATAATTTCTTCACTAATTTTTATTCTTTCCTCTGATGCAATCCCCCTTTTCAATGCAAGTTCTACCAAACGTGTTTGTTCTTGTTTAATATCATTCAACTCATGTCTGATGTCTTTTAATCTTTCTTCAGTTAGGTTCGGATGGTCTTTCTTTGTTTCAAGTTCAGTTTTCAAATCATTGGCTTTCTCTTCCAGTTTTTTGTAATCATCTTTAGTCCAAAAATCAATTTCAACTTTTATATCTTTGCCTTCTTCGTCCTTCATATTTATTCCTGCATCATCCTTGTAATAAACATCAGTTCTATTTTTAGCCATTGTTTGAAGTAACTCTGTGGCTTCATTTAGAACCAAATTATGGACTACTTCAAATTTCAATTGTGCTTTTAAAACATCTTCTTCCAAATCCCAAATGTCATTTGTAAGATTCATAACTTCACTAATGATAGAACCAGATGGAACATTGGCTTTAGATATATTTTCAACTCTGCGTTTTAATTGATTCCATTTATCTTCGGCAAATTTGCTATGGTGAGTTCTTTGTCCACTGGCAGAAACTAAAAGTTTTAAATCTTTCAACATCAACTGTGCTTGTCTATTTTCGTCTGCATCCTTTTGATAGAGGTGGTTTATGCTTTTTCTTTGCTCATCAATTTGCTGTTGTTGCTTTTCAAAGGATTTATTTACTTTGGTTTCTAAGCCACCGATTGTTGATTCAGTCCAATCTTTTAAGTTCGTTAAGTTGTGATAGAATTCATCCGACTGGTGTTTCAAGGCTTGTTGGTGGTTCCTATCCATTTCCGCTAAATCACTTTCCAAGCCGTCAATCTGAAAATTGAAATTGTCTTCCATACTTTCCATTTCTCTACGTAATGCATTTACGCGTTTTTCTGCTTCATGCTTTGCAGCTTGTTTGGCTTCATGAGAAACAGAACTCAATTGAGATTGTAAGCTATTCAATTGATTTCTTTGTCGGTTAATGTAGTCTTCCGCTTGGTCTATGGTTGAAATTTTTATTGATCTGCTCATGTTATTTATTTAGACTTTTACTGCCCTGTTTGGTATTCCGATTATTGTTTGATGCTGATTGTAAACATGAATTTCAATACTCCTTTCTCTTTCTTTAAAGTAGTGCTTGTGTTGTTTTAGATTTTCTGTCAAATAGTTGATTTTCTGATTGGATGAACCTCTCAAACCGATATTGTCATTTAGCTTTTCTACATATTTTCCATCAATCAAAACATCAATCAATTTAAGAAACTCTTTTGCTTCTAGCCAATCTAGTTCTATTAGTTTGAAACCTGAAAAAACAATCACATCAAGTTCAGGTCTGATTGTTTTAACTGCCGTTAAAATCTTAACAAGTTTTGAGGCTTGCAGAAAGGGTTCTCCACCACTTATTGTAATTCCTGTGATTTTTATGTTGGCACAAATTGTGATAATAATCTGGTTTATTTCAACCAAATTATTTTCAACTATTGGTATGCCTTCGGGTGTAATACACCCATTGCAATTGAAAGGGCAGCCTTGCACCCAAATAACATAGCGGTTGCCAGGACCCAATTCCTTTGTTCCCGTTTCACACAAATCCAATATGTTGATATACTCTGCCACTACTGATATTTTCTTGCTTCTGCTAATTGGTAAATTGGTAATTGGTCTCTTTTTTCTATCAATGTCTTGATTTCTGAATCATATTGTTTTAACTTCTGAGAAATTTCGTTGCTAATATTTTGGACATGTTGCAAAACTCCTTCTCGGTTTTTCAAGGCACCAAAAATGCTTTCATTCTCTAAGTGATGAGTATTAAAATCTTTAATTACTTTATCATATTCCTTTGAGATAATTTCAAGGTCTGCGACAACAGTTGTGATTTTATTTACATGTAAGTTGTGATCCGTAATTAAATCATTAACATTTTTAGCCAATACTGGAAACTTTGCTTTGAATTGAGTAGTGTCAAGGCTGACTAAGGTTGCATTAAGATTATTAACTGCTTCTTTAGTTTTAGAGGCAAGTTGTTTTTCCAAATCGTTGTTGGTGTTAGCCAAGACTTGATTTAGTGCAATAAGTTTTTCAATGTGCTTCTTAATTAGAGCATCTTTTTCATCTGTTGCTGTTGAAACTTCTGCTTGAACAGTTGACAGGTTTTTGAGCGCTTCTTTTTTCTTTTTGAGTTCCTCCAATTTATTCTGCTCATCGGTTAATTGTCTATGCTTTGCTTCAATTTCTTCTATATCCTTACTTAGAGTTTGATTAGCTTTAATTGAAATTTCAATTTGAGAAACATTTTGCTGATAATTTTCAATTTCAATTTTGAGTGAAGGAGCAAGTTTTGAAAATTGCCTTTGAAATTCTTCTGTATTAAGAAGGTCATAAACCTTCTTTCCAATGTTATGCAGTTGGATTGCTTTCCATTGAAATGCTTTATCGGAATTTAGTATTTGATTAATTTCGTCGTCAATCATTTGATTTGGTATTGAGGATGTAATAAAATTCTTCCTTATCCACGTTTGTTATTTTGAAAAGTATGTTGTTGCAAATATCCATTTCAAAGACTATAAAATACTTTACAAGTTTCTTATTATTTATGGAGAAAAATGTAGGTGAAAGTTTATCTTTTAATTCAATGCAGTTGATTAGGAATGTTTTATTTTCATTTATAAGTTCAATTGATAAGTTATCAGTATCAGATAATATCCATGATGAGTAAGGAAAATTTATTATTTTGTTTGATGGGTAGCACTTTAATTCGAATCCCGCATTTAGGTTTTTACATTTGATAGAATTTGTAGCGTTCGATTCATTCAGAACGTCTAACTCATTGATAACTTTAATTATTATGTTGGAAGTCAAAATCTTCTTAAGGGGATGAAATCCTGTTAAAGCTGATTTTATTATGAGGAGTTTGTTTTCAGTATTGTACTCGTTGCTGAAATCTTGTATTGATAAGGATAGAAAATTAAAAAAGTCTGAAAAATATATGTCCTGAAGAATTGTTCCCAGGGAAATTTCTGATAGAGTGTAAGTTGAAAAATCCTCTTCTGTTATTTCATTATTTGCAAGAAACTGATTTGCTTCAATCACATTGGAATAATTGCAAAGAGAGTGGAAAAGGACATCACTTTGAATACCTGGGAATTTATTTGCAAGAACTTGTTTAAATTTGCTGTTGTCAAGTTTTATTTTGTTATGGATGCAATATTGATTATTTTCTATTTCAAAATTATATTTATAAGATTCGTTTTCACAAATATCAATGAGTGAATACTCCCCTGAGTCTAAGCCTTGAGAACAAATTGCATGTTCCAAGCCGGATTCGATTTTGGTTGTGCTACCTATTTTGTCTTCTAATGTATTAGTTAAACCTGGATAACTTAAAAGTTGGGAGTGGAGAATTAAAGTATCAAGTTCATTCTCTGTTCTGTTGCTTTTAAGTGTGTCAGAGATAGAGGAAACTGCGGGATGAAAATGGTTCTTATTTATGAAGGCAGGTAATGTGTTGCTTAAAGTTAAAGCCTGGTCTATCTTATTGCATTTTAGGTGCCCTGTTTTGTCTTTGAAAATAAGGTTATTTCCTTGTACAAAATATTTCATTTGGTGGTTTTATTGAGTATATAATTGAATTACATTTATCTACTTTAAAATAGGTCTAAGGTAGCATATACCAATTCCTAATAATTTTGGAATTATATATGAAATTTTATTTCTTACTAATCTAACAATTATATTCTTAGCGAGGGTTTTGATGAGAGATTTTCGTATAACAAATGGAATATGGAAGGATATAGCTGGTGAGAATGATTACAATTATCTTTTATTTCATGTTTTGTGGGTTTAAAGCATTAGGCTTTTTGATGCAGGTTAGGTAAAGATTCTCTAAACGTTAAGCACTTTTTTTAGTTACTACTAAAACTTTCTTTGGCAGGCTAAGGCAATGCAATGAGCAAAATGCCATGTCTCTGCAAGTAGGGGCAGAAAGTTAAAGATTATTTTGTATTTTTCTTAAGTTTCTATACAAATAGTTTTAGAAAATTTATAAATGTCGTATGCAGGAAAGATATAATATTCAATTCATTGAAAGGGAGGACAATCAAAGCCAGCTTTGGTTATGTGAAATATCTGATAGTGTAACTGGATTGAAGTCTTCAGGAAATGGCATTACAAAGGGTGCGGCCCAGGAAAGTGCGTTTCGTATCTTAAATGCTGAAATTCAAAGAATTCAAGTTTCTGAGCAAGAGGAGGCGGCTTTGACCACACCTTCTGGCCCTTCAGGAGCATTAGGTCAGAATGAAAGATCTACTTTTTCAGTTTCAAGGGCAATTATAATTGGACTTGTTTTGGCTGTTGCTTCTATTGCCGGGCTCTTTGCTTATAGAACATGGGGAAATGCTGAGTCTATCGTTGGGCGAAGAGACCAGATCCAGTTGAATAGAAATTCGGCTCCTTCACCTCCCCAATCAAGGGCTGGCCAAGGGACTACTGCTCAGAAGGGTGCCCCAGAGAGCCAGGGTTATGAAACTGAGACCAATGCTGGTATTATAAAGCCAATCGATAATCTTTTTAGGGCATGGGCTGATTTGAATCTCGACCTTTATATGAACCAGTGGGATCTCCAGGGTGCCCAATATTCAAAGAAATTTGCCGCCAGGTCATATAAGGATATCTACTCACGGAGAAAGTCGCTTTTCGGGAGGTTGAAATCCGTTCAGGTGGAAAGTTATGAAATACAAAACCTTCAGAGTCAGGGAAGTAATAAAGCCTCCTTAAATGTTGTGTATTCAATGGTTTACGACTTCAAGGATGGTAAACAGATCAAAGAGACCAGCATAATGGAGAAATATGATCTCGTATACGATCAATCCCGGAGTGAATGGTTAATCTCTGCCAATTATGATTATATCGACTAAGTAAGTCTAACATGCAGATTAGTCGTCCTATTGTTATTTGGTTAGTTTTTTTGACCATTTCTCTTATTTCGATCTATGGATGTCGTAAGGCTCGAAAAGGGATGGATTTGGTTCTAGCATATTCACAATCTGATGTTGATACTTGTGTTTATGACTTCCCTGAAAAACAAATCATCATAGTTAGAGCTCTTGATGGCGCTAAGGCTGAGGGGATACTATATGGAAAAAGCCTTATCGGGACAAAATGGACCTTGTCCTTTGATACCATCCCCTGCACCTTCGGTAAAGCAGGATTAGCAGCGAAAGACATGAAGGTTGAAGGGGATATGAAAAGCCCTTCTGGAATTTACCAACTTGGACCGGTATTTGGCTATAAGCAGGATGTTTTCTCTTTTTTGAAATTTATTGAGCTGAAAAACAATCACTTTTGGATTGACGATGACCATTCACCCGATTATAACCTGTTAGTTAATTACAGGCCAAAAGGGTTCAGCGCTGAAAGAATGAAAAGAGCAGATCATCTTTATGAGTACGGAATTGTGATACAGTACAATTCAAATCCAGTCGTAAAGGGGAAGGGAAGTGCAATATTTATCCATGTACAGAGAGATGACAAAGCACCAACAGCAGGATGCATTGCCATTTCTAAAGCTGGCATTAAAAACTTAATTGAGTGGTTTCAAACGGATAGTGCTTTCATTCTGATTGGTATGGAAGAAGACAGTATTTATTCAAATGTTTTGAAAGTAAATAGATAAGGAGGTCTAAGGGAGTAATCGGCTTTGAGAATTATATTTAATCACGTAAGTTGTTAATGTTTTCTTCCCCAATTTCAAATGATTTGTCAATCTGCTCCAAAGCATTTAAGTACGCATGAAATTCGGATGGAATCACATGGATGTATTGGGTATAGAATTTTTGCTGGATAATATCTGTCCAACTTTCACTCGTTGAATTTGCTTGCTGTTTGAGGATATCAAATGATATCGACAATTTCGATTTGTTTTGATTAAAGCTCATTGATCATCTTTTTCATAAACTTCTGCTGGCAATGATATTATTTTACCAGTTTGAAAGTAGTAAGTTTGAGCTGCTGCAATACGATGTCG
>Ga0138256_10008658_pt1 | contig 10684 bp, 13 predicted proteins | sample KNB2016incub_MG_FD_105486 | JGI IMG/M metagenome (GOLD analysis project Ga0138256, IMG submission 105486) | Active sludge microbial communities from wastewater in Klosterneuburg, Austria - KNB2014incub_MG | ecosystem: Engineered > WWTP > Activated sludge > Unclassified | place: Austria... | reverse complement strand
TCAGGCACACTCACTTATGAAGCGGCAGATCAGGTAGTAAAAGCCGGTCTGGGCATCAGTACCGCCATAGGTATCGGTGGTGATCCGATCATCGGCACGACCACAAAGCAAGCGCTTCAACTCTTCATGGACGATCCTGAAACAGACGGGATAGTGATGATTGGTGAGATCGGTGGAAACCTCGAGGCTGACGCAGCCCGTTGGTATAAAGTGAATTCCAATAAACCTGTCGTGGGCTTTATCGCCGGTCAGACTGCACCCAAAGGGCGTAAAATGGGTCATGCCGGTGCGATCATTGGTGGTAAAGACGATACAGCCGAAGCGAAGATGAAGATCATGAGTGAATGTGGCATACACGTAGTTAAGTCACCGGCTGACATCGGAGCTACAATGGCGCAGGTGATGGGGCAATAATTGAATTGTGAATTGTGAATTGTGAATTGTGAATTGTGAATTGTGAATTGTGAATTCGGCAATTTTAATTTGTCATTAAAAGAATTATCCTCTCTCTCTTTCAACTATCACACAGGAAGTTTGCTGAAAGATTGATTGAAGATTGCTGAAAGATTGCTCTGAGCATTCGTAATTCGTAATTGTCAAATTTGTAATTGAATCCACTTCTCCCTATTGACAGACACATTTCCCGCAGATAAACGCAGAATCGCGTTGCATTCATAATTCGTAATTGACTCATTTGTAATTGAATCCGGTTTCTGCTTTCAATTATCACCCAGGAAGATTGCTTGGAGATTGTCTTCAGATTTAGGGCAACTCATATTAGAAAAAGTATTAATGGTCATTGTCCCTGTCCGGCTTTAGTCCATAGTATTCTATTACGATGCTAAATCTTAGTTTGCTGTTGATCTCCGATATTTTCATTTGAAGAGAAGTTTAAACTTATTTTACGTCCACTTTTTCGCACAATTGTAAACTAATGTTCTCAATTAGGCAAACAACTATACTTTCTTATTATGCACTATTATTGACTATCTTTGTGTTATTAAATAAAGTTTAATACTCAAAAGAGCTTTATTATGGACTTAGGAGGCAGGATATCCGAACTAAGAAAGGCTAAGGACTGGTCACAAAGCCAGTTGATAAAAAATATTGAGGTCTCCCGGGAGATTGTGGGAAGATATGAGCACAATGATGGTATACCGTCCATTGATATAGCTAAGTTTATTGCAAATGCCTTGGACGAATCGTTAGACTACCTTTTGGGCAATGTCGGACGGAAGATTGACAAAATATCCTCGGGAAGGGTACAAGAAATCAACAAGCTAAAGGATGCGGATAAAAACCTGGTCTATGTCTTTTGGGATGCATTTTTTACAAAATCTAAATTACAGAGTGTATTATGAAAGTTTTATTGGACATTAAAGAGAACAAGGTTTCGTTTGTTATGGAATTGCTTAGTAGTTTAAATTTTGTAAAAGCTAAACCGTTATCGGATGAAAAAGCTGAGTTGATAAGTAATATCCGTGAAGCTGTGGAAGAATTGAAGCTGGTCAGGCAAGGAAAACTAAAAGGGATCCCCGCAAAAGAGCTTTTAGATGAGTTATAGCATCATCGCCCTACCCAAGTTCAAAAAGGAACTAAAAAAACTGTCTAAAAAATAAACCTCACTAAAAAGTGATTTTGCGAGTTTGCTCGAAAGCCTTGAAATTGCCCCCGAACAAGGAACATCCCTTGGCAGAAACTGCTATAAAATACGGCTCGCTATAAAATCGAAGGGAAATGGAAAATCAGGTGGTACAAGGGTCATAACCAATATCGTGGTTGCCGAGACTACCGTCTATCTGCTCTCCATCTACGATAAAACCGATAAAGATAACCTTACGGACAAGGAACTTAAAGAACTCCTTAAAGATGTTCCGGGTTGATTAAGTTCAACCATGAACGTAATTCAGACATCGACTATCGTCACACTCTCCACCCTCCACTTTCAAGTTTCAACAATTCCCTTCTATCTTCTCACAAAAGTTATTCCTTCAGAATCCGCAGTTCACCACAGATGAAACATCAATTCGTCATTCGTCATTGAATCAAAATACTTTTAGTACCGGATAGCGATTCGCCCAGGGTTCATCATAGATTGAATTCTCATACAGGAAATTGAGTTGGGCAAAACCATTGTTTTTCATCTCAGGATGGGCCGATAGCCATTTATCGAGTTTTGTTTTAATACTTGAATCTTTTTGCACCATATCAGCCAACATATCTTCATAGACATAGTCGGAAAAACCTTCCTTTCTATTCAGGATAGCATCGAAGAAATTCCAACTAAAATAACTGTCCATTGCACGCGGTTCGAGCGCCTCTACGATTAACCGGCGGGATGCCTGATGTGTAGAAATGATAAAATCACCTTTGTGTACCGGATAGTTTGATTTCTCTGCGTGTGTCTTAGTGCCAAAATGAATAAAATGACCTTCATAAGGTCGCGGAAAAGCTTTTACATCATCGATATATTCAGCAGTAGCCACGATCACCGAATCACGTGTGATACTGTTCATTTCCACACCATTGGCACTCAGCCTTTCCAACACCCGATACCAACCCTGTGGTACAATGTAATATTCAGGCACATCAACAGAGTCAGTGACATAGGCATAATTGTAGTATGGCACCATCTTCTGAAACGGTCTGTCTCTTCGATATCTCAACCTGGGTAATCCAGTCACCACGGAGGGCACATACTCATAGTCATAGGCTCTGAAGAACACACTGTCTGCCTTGAGTGTATCCAGCTCCCATCGAACAGGCATCACCCGATCACGCATCATTGCTGAAACAGCCAGTTCCCGACTATGAAGTAAAGAAGATTTTTTCTCCAGGGCAAATTCACAGAAACTCTGCAATAAGGCACGGGTAGCTTTGACCCGTTGGCCATAGGGCTTCAGCATGTGGCTCTCCGGCACGAAGCTGTATGTCTGGAACAATGCTGCGTAGCCACTGGAATATCTGGGTGTATCCATAAATCCGGGCAAACCCTTATCCGGTGTAGAACCCCACACATTAATATATGGTGCCATCGGAAAACCCTTGATTTCCATCTTATGAAACAATGAGGGCATGAAAGTATGACGCAGGAAATCAATCTGATTATATCCTAGTTTGTCCGGCTGTGTAGGGAGAAGCGTCATGACGTGTTGATAATCAGCGCCATCTGAGACGTGATTGTCAATAAATATATCAGGGTTCCATTTTGTAAACAAACGAACAAAGGACTGTGCATTACGGGAATCACATTTGATAAAATCACGATTCAGGTCGAGATTTTGCCCATTACCACGAAAACCATACTCTTCCGGACCATTCTGCGTGAAGCGTAATGTGCTGTTTCTTACCAATGCTCCATCGATATTATATACCGGAATAATTACAAAAACTACATTTTTCAGCAGTTCCGGATCCTTACTCATGAGAATGTCCTGTAGCCACCAGAGCGTGGCGTCGATGCCATCCGGCTCACCCGGATGAATACCATTATTTATAAAAATGACCACTTTACCTTCGGCTCTGGCTGCCTCTGGGGTAAACTTCCGGCTACCATCCACTACAACCTCATTCAATCGATAATAACAATCAGTAGGGCCGCCATCGTTGATCTTCACCCGGTTATCGGCTGCTGCAATCTGTTGATAATATTTGATAACATCCGTATAAATCGGTGTCTTGTTTGCCTCAGTATATGATTTTACATCGATGAGTTGCTTACTCAATTGTTGACCAAAACCATTGGTGCAGAATAGTACACAAAGGCTGAATAGTAGAATACTTCGCATCATTATTGATTTATAAACCGATGGGCCAGGTACACAGCCTTCGCACCATCTTCTTTTCTATTTTCTTTTAAAGCTTGTTTTGCATAATTTATTAACTCAGTCACCTTAGCTTCTTTTGCAATCAAGGCAGCTATTTCATCGGTGTGGCTGAATTCATCCACCTCAGCATCAGTAGGTAAGGCCAATAAACCGGCCAGTGTACCTACGTCATTAGCGGACAAGTGTTCACTATGACGAATAAAATCCGGCAATGCGGCATATCCGACAGGAATCGGTGAATAAGCCTGTATGATCTCATGAATGCTTTCACCGGACGCCCGGGTATAATACATCCGACCCATACGCCCCATCAGGTCAATTTTATCCGGATCAATCCGATGTCGTTCATTGACGATATCATCATGAACATGAATACAAAGCACCTGGCAGATAATCAGATTCCCGGCTCCGCCCTGATCACCAAGTGGAAGAATCTGTATCACTTCACACTCCAGCGCTGCTGGGCTCTCCGCTACTCTGGGTGGTGCTACATGCGTGGACTGTACCGGTGTCAGGCCGGCCATCTCAAACTCATCTACCTCCCGTGCGAAGTCACAACTGCATATCGCAACCTGACGAACGATCTCATGGGAAACTGCATTGATGACACATTGCCTGCTTGCCTCGATATTGGCTAAGGTATCTTTAGTTGTGTTATTGGCGACACGACGGTTGGCACTGAAAACCACGATGGGTGGATTTGAACTAAAGCAATTAAAAAAACTGAATGGTGCCAGGTTGGTGATTCCCTGAGCATCCAGGGTGCTGACAAAGGCAATCGGGCGTGGCGCCACGATAGCGAGCAGATATTGATGCAAATCTTTAGTAGGAATCTCTCCCGGGATAATTACAGCCATAGACACAAATCAGTTAAAAAATGCAATGCAAGTTAGCGAATTTTAGGTTTTGCATGTACTAATAATGAAAGCGGGATTGTCTCATTTCATCCTACGGCTTCCATGACCGTTAATAGAAGGTCCCAGATTAATATATGCCTTATAATACCAATACACACTTAGTGTCATAAAAATATGGCTGATATCATTGTAGTTGAAATTGCGGTCCAGACTCCATTTCATCGCATGACAGAGCGCTGCGATCAGGCCCCAGCCGGTAGCTATGAACAGGTTTGTAAATGCCTTATCTTTACTATGTACATAGATATATAATGCAAAACAAAAAACGACAATGAACAAACCGTAAAAGGCATGCATCTCCACAAACAGGAAATCAAAAGTGATTACAGATAAAATCATGAATGTAGCGATCTCAAAATAATTGAATATGCTGAAAAACCGTCCGATGGAAGGACGCATATACAATTGTCCCTGATAGATAGCGGCACGCTCCAGCATAGCAACTCCCGCCATACAGATATACCATCCCGGTATCTTACCCCAGATACCGGTATAATGCAATAAAGCATGTCCGATGACGCCACCAGCCAATGTTCCGATCGCTATAAAAAGGAAAAATAATCGGGCAAAATAAAAGATTCTGTCTTCCTTTACCCTGGACTTAAGTTTCCATGCGGCCCACCAGGACACTGCTGCCATGACAAAATTAGTCAGTACTGTGACAGGTTCCAGGATTACAATACCTCCGATCTGCATGCTGGTCATCGCAGATGTATCCAAAACAGTTCGTGCCAGACTAAATAAAAACATTTAAGGTTTATCTTAATACTTGATTAATATTTTACTACTGATGCATCATGCTTTAAAATGATGGTAATCAGCCGCCAAATGTATAAAATCCGACCCATTGTAATGTATTAATGGCTGTCAGAATAATGAAAAGACATACTAAATGGACTAGGGAATGACCATCTGATATCCTTGCCTGACCCCTTCACCCCTCCTGGGACAAGGATATCAAATGGTCATTTCTTCATGCGACTGGTATAAATAATACAGAAATAGAGTTATACAAAATGTCGAGAAATCATAATTATTCTACAAATTATCACACAGGTTTTACACCAGTAATCTGAAGACGATAATGACTATGATGGTCATTACAACTACAGGTGTAGAAACCCGATCCACCCAGAGTTCAGCATCATTAAGTTTCAGACCCCGGTAGGCGCCCATCGTGGTGAAATAGGACATCGGCATACATATTCCGGGCAATAGACTGGGCCAGTGCGGCGCAGGTAGATTGGCCAGTGTGCCGGCGATAATGAGAAAAAATATTGGAAAATTGAAGAGTTGGCGTGAATTTTCAATCTGATTAAAAACCGCCGTCGCTTTATATCTTGAGAATTCGGGTGCCAACCAGCTCAACAACCAGATCATAAATACGGTGCTCACCACTAAAATGACTATCTGCCAGATCATGGGTACTGCGAAATACGCCATTACCTTCCCCGTATCTCCTTCCTTTATAAAAGGTGCGATTAATAAATATCCGAAAAAACTGATCCATCCCATGATGCCAAACCATAAGAAAAAGAGATTGGCGAGAGAAGCCCGCGAAGACAACAGTGCAATGACAAGGCCAATAATCCCAAGGATCAGCGAAAAAAGGGGCCCTGCCGCCGCTATCATCATTTGTTGTTCCGGAGTCCCTCCCTGATGATCTACATAATTGTGATGCAATGTGGCAGTCAGCCCCATTGATATCGCCGTGAAATAATGTGCACTTTCATGCAGTATAGTGATGAGCAATGATGCTGCCAACATTATCAATCCACTGTTGATCGCCAATGCGTATTTCTGTATTTTCATCAGGATAGTTTTCAATAAAGTTACAAAAAATATTAGTTCGTACTGATGCTTATTTTCAGACTAGAGAGAGTTAGCGCACCGGCACCGGCTATGGCAAGGCTGGTGGATTTTTTATGCAGGTTTATTTTTGTTAAAAATGTGGGATGATGGATATGATGCATGATTGCAAGGTGATCATTTATTTGCATACTTATAAATACTGGATAACAAAACCAGAATGTGCCAATTCATTTTGATTACACAACATCAGTATTATTTCCTTCATTGACCAATCTCATAAATTCAAATTTAAAGTCTGAATAAATAGATAATAGTTCACCTAAGATCTCTTTAAAATCTTGTTCATTCTTATAAACTATTGGGTGCAGTTCCAAATCTAAATTATCAATCAAATACCTATAAATGAAATAAATATTCTCTGGGCTTTCCACTTTCTCATTTTTATTATACACATAAGTATATTGGACAATTGCCCCGCCTTTAATATTTAGTGAAAAGACAAACCCAATTTCATCCAATTGCTCATAAAACTCAAAATCTCTTCCAGGTTGCAAAATTTCAACCTTAAATCCAAAATTATTAAATATACGTTTAGCAATATTATTTTCAATTTTTTTCATTCTATTGTCGAAATCATCATGCCGATTATAAAGCCCTTCAAACCGATTAATATAATCAATATTTCTATACGCCTTTAATATATTTTCTAAATAATTCATAATTTATTCTGCTCTTAATTTAATTTCAATATTATATTCCTTCCCTTTATAATTAAACTTTTATGCTATTTGTTTATATTCTGCTAATTTTGGGAAATTTTTATTAAGGTCAGGGATTTCTAATATAAAACTCCCTTTGAGTTCATCCCCTATTCTTTTGTTTATAATTTTTGATCCTTCAGGATACTTTGTAACGATTTCTTAAAGATATTTAATGAATGTGCTTTCTTTTATTTCTGCTAATGTCGTAGCTTTTCTTGATACAATTTTCCTTTTACTATAAGAGTCCAATCTAAGCTTTCTTTGTTTAGGTGTGTATCTATTTGCCGTTTTAATCTCTTCAATTAAATTGGCTACTTTTGGGTTGACAATGGTTTTAATACTTTCTGTGCCTTCTTCTAAGGCATCATCCAATGATTCATAATAAAAAGTGAATATGTATTTTCCTTTTGTTAAAAAGTGTAATTTCGTGCGCCAATTATTCAAGGATTGATTAGCGTAATGATGAAACTGCTTGCATTTTGCCAGATTCACCATTCTGATTACCCTGAGTAAAATAGATATTGTTTCATTTCAAAACCAATGCCAATGACCAATATTCAGGATAAACACCCGGCAGATATCGCAGAGCAATTAGCTGCATTGGATGAGAGAGAGCGGGATATTTCATTTCTCATGCTTTCCGGCCATAAAATGGCTGAAGTATTTCCTTATTTTGAACCGGAGGTACAGCAACAGATTGTAATGTCACTGGGAGACAATAAGCTCTCTGATGTGTTAAATAAAATGGACCCGGATGACCGTACACATCTGTTTGAGAATTTCCCGGATGAAATAATCAAGCACTGTATCAATCTGCTCGGCGTAAAAGAAAGAGAAATAGCACTGAATCTTATCGGCTACCATAAGGACAGCATCGCGCGACTTATGACACCACTCTATATCCAGGTAAGTCCGGGATGGACTGTGGAAGATGTATTCAGACACATCAAGAAATATGGGAAGAAGGCTGAGACACTAACTTATGTGTATGTGGTAGATAAGAACAACAAATTGATTGATGATTTGAAAATCGGCCAATTGTTGCTTGCCGAACCAACTACCCGCCTTGAGCAATTGATGGATTATAATTTTGTTTCGATCAAATCCACCACACCACTGGAAGAAGGCTTCCAGATCTTTGAAAAATATGATCGCTCTGCGATGCCGATTACTACTGAGAGCGGCATTCTGGTAGGTATTGTCACCTTCGATGATATACTGGATAAGATAAAAGAGCGTGACACTGAAGATATTCAGAAGTTTGGTGGTATGGAAGGTTTGGAATTTTCATATACGAAAACACCCCTTATTTCTCTGGTACGAAAGCGCGCAGGCTGGCTGATTATCCTCTTCCTGGGCGAAATGCTTACTGCTTCTGCAATGGGCTATTTTGATGGAGAAATAGAAAAAGCTGTCGTATTAGCGCTCTTTGTACCTTTAATCATATCCAGTGGTGGTAATTCCGGTTCACAGGCTGCATCACTCATCATCCGTGCGATGGCGCTACAGGAGCTCAAATTGCGGGATTGGTGGTATGTCATGCGAAAAGAAATATTGTCCGGGCTGATGCTGGGTTCTATCCTGGGAGCCATTGGCTTCATCCGTATCATGACCTGGCAACTCACCGGTATATACGATTATGGTGATTATTGGGTATCCGTCGCCCTGGCTGTATCTGTGTCATTGATCTTCATAGTGCTCTGGGGTACACTTTCAGGGTCACTGATTCCATTTATATTGAGAAAAATAGGACTTGACCCGGCGACAGCCTCTGCACCCTTTGTGGCTACCTTGGTAGATGTGACCGGACTGATTATTTATTTCAGCATAGCTGCACTATTTCTTTCAGGAAAATTATTGTAATTATTTAGCAACAATGCCTGTTTAATAGCGGAAAGCAGTACTTTCAGATATTATTCAGTGTCTAACTTAAACAAAATTTATTATGGAATGGCTAATCAATGCACTTATGCTCATCGTCATTGTTTCACACGTGTATTTTCTGGTACTTGAAATGTTTTTGTGGACAAAACCTATCGGGTTAAAGATATTCGGACAATCCAAAGCTCAAGCAGAAAGTTCGAAAGTCCTGGCTGCTAATCAGGGGCTGTACAATGGTTTTCTGGCTGCAGGATTACTGTATGGATTCATACAGGGAGAAGAAGGGCTGGAGTTCAAGTATTTCTTTTTGATCTGTATAGTCATTGCCGGAATCTATGGTGGCCTGACGGCAAATCGGAAAATAATTACATTTCAAGCGCTACCGGCTTTAATTTGTCTGTTGTTATTGTATTTTACTATGTAATAACATTGAAATTGTAACTAAAAATGCGACCAATTTCAAATGATTCAGAGCAATTTACCGCATAGCCAGCACCTTGCCCTCATCCAGCTCGAAGGCTAACTGGCGTATTGATTTTTCCTCAAACAGCCGAACCAATTCAGGCTTTATGTTCTTATAATGTACGTGCATTGGACAGGGATTCTTATCTGAACAGCGATGCAAACCTAACACGCAGGATTCAATCCTGTCGCGCTCTCCCATGGCTTCAATGATCTTCATGACCGGCTTGTCGAGTGAATTATCGGTAAAGTAAAATCCACCGCCCGGCCCGGTAATTGAGATAATCAGGTCATTCTTCCGACATAATATCTGCAGGATCTTGGCTGTAAAACTTTTCGGTGATCCGATAGCATCAGAGATCTGAGTGATATTTACCTTGTTGTCAATACTGCCATTCCTGGCAATATAAATCGCTGCTCGCAGCGCATATTCTGTGGACTTTGAAAACATATCTGATGCAATTATAATCTAATTTGAATTAATATTCTATCTGTCTGGTAGGCTGCAAAGAAAAAAATTTACCGCTATAGGTATCTTTCTTTTAATATTCAGTAGTTATTGTGTTTACCGAAATGGATTAATCTTTTGTAACTTATTAATATAGTTAATATTACAAATATTTGATAGTTATTATATTTTATCACTGTTTGTTGATTTAATGATGCATTGAAGTTGATGGCGCAACAAAGGAAAAAGCAATGAAAGCAGCCCGGTAAACAAAACACATCCTGCGACAAAAAAGACTATAAACCAGGGTCTGAGTGAAATGGTCATAGTGCTGAATGGTTCACCCGGTGGTGACATTTGCCACAGTGAGCGCATCACACCAGCTCCGATCAGACCGATCCAGAAGGTAAAGAGCGCTAACTGTGTGATCCAGAAAATGGGATTAAATCTCCGGGAGATTCGCAGCGGTATGCTTGATTCTTTCAAAATCTCGAATGAGAAAGCGAGCAGCAAAAAGCTATTGATACCAATAGTCGCCCCCATCGTATGCGCCACAGTGATATGTGTGCCATGCGT
>Ga0138256_10008657_pt1 | contig 10684 bp, 9 predicted proteins | sample KNB2016incub_MG_FD_105486 | JGI IMG/M metagenome (GOLD analysis project Ga0138256, IMG submission 105486) | Active sludge microbial communities from wastewater in Klosterneuburg, Austria - KNB2014incub_MG | ecosystem: Engineered > WWTP > Activated sludge > Unclassified | place: Austria... | reverse complement strand
TGGATTGTGGACCGCAAAACGAAAGCAAGAAATCCTAGAATCTAGAACCCAAGCTATAGATGTTTTGGTAAAAAGGCTCCAGTCCTGCAATAACCGTCCCCAACTTATTATTAATGGCAGTGCTATTGGCTATTATGGCTCACAACCTTTAGCAAAACTTGATGAATCGAGCTCCCCCGGATCCAATGATATCCTTAGCCAAATCGTCAAAAAATGGGAAGCAAAAGCTGAAGATTTATCCTCCTATACCGAACGCTTGGTTATAGCTCGTACAGGACTTGTGCTGAGTAATAAAGGAGGATTGTGGACAAAATTATTGATGACTAAAGTTATCAGATTGTTTAATTGGTTTGGGAATGGCCATCAAATGTATTCTTGGATACACATTGACGATTATTGTAAGGCTATATCTTTTATCATAACACACCAATCCATATGCGGACCTGTTAATCTCACTTCACCCAACCCTTGTTCTCAAAAAAATTTGATACAAAGCATTAGAGCCAACTTGTATTCTATATCTTTTGGTTTTGCCATTCCAGTTTTTGCCCTCAAAATGTTTCTTGGTGATCTAGCTTCGATGTTGATGACTGATGCTTGTGTGTTGCCCAACAAATTGGTCCAACAGGGATTTCAATTCGATTATCCAACTATTGATCAAGCTGTTCAGAAATTAATGAAATCCATATACTAATTTAACTGTGGTTGAAACCATATTAATTCAAAGGTTTGATTCATCAAGTATTTGATTTCATTTTGAAAATCATATTATAAATTATTTTTATTTATAATACTCTGGTTACAAATTTACTATTTTTGAATTTGATTCTCTGGAACTGTTTTATATTTTTATTGCTACATTCGATCAAATATAACTTAAAAAAAATGATTTATAAAAAATTAGCCTTCCAGTTATTTTGGATGATAGTTCCCCTCAGTTGGTGTGTGTCTCAGGATTGGAAAGACCATTACCATTTTAACCCCCAACAAACCTTAAATAGAATCAAATTTTTAGATGGCATGACGGGCTTTACTGCTGGTAGTCTTTATAATGGTTCCACGGAAAATATTCATATAACGCATGATGGAGGGAAGACTTGGACCGATGCTAGTTCAGGATATACGGCCATGCGTTTCATGGATATTTTCATTCAGGATCAATCCACTATTTTTATGAGTGGCAATGAAGGTTTGGTGATCAGATCCAAAGATGGTGGTAAGAGTTGGCAAACGATGAATACGAATACCAAAGAACAACTCTGGGGTATATACTTTATAAGTTCTGAAATTGGTTTTGCTGTCGGGTCAAACGGAATTATAATACGTACTAAAAATGGCGGGAACGATTGGGAGACTATACCCATCGGAATAAATAATTTGTTTTATGATGTGTATTTTACACCAAAAGGTATTGGATTTGCATCCGGATCAAACACCTTGTGGAAAACTGATGATCTGGGTCTGAGTTGGTATCCAATTGCAGATTTTCCATTTGAAGCACCGGCAGATTGGATCAGATGCATTAAGATGGTGAATGAAAAAGTAGGTTTTGCTTGCGCTGATATTGGTAGAATATATAAAACCGAAGATGGTGGGGATCATTGGGAACGATTGGCATCCGGTGTACAAGAACCTTTATTTGATCTCGATTTTGTGGATGAATTACATGGCATTGTTTGTGGTTTCAACGGTACTATATTGAAGACTGATGATGGTGGACTTTCGTGGACTCCAATGATAAGCCCATTAGGCATCGAACATTTATATTCCATTGATTTAATTTCAAAAGACTTAGGATTTATTTGTACACATACAGGACGAATATTAAAACTAAATATGGCAAGTGGAACTCATTTGGCAAATAAAGACTTAATAACCATGTATCCCAATCCATGCACAAATTATATTAAGTTACAATTAAACAATGTAACGCAATCTGAAGTAAAACAAATAAATATTTGCACAATAAACGGATCTATTAATCCAGTTCAAGGTCTCTGGTTAAATGATCGCGAATTACAGATCAATATTCCCATAGGATGTGTTGGAATGGCTACAATTCAAATAGAGTCAGAGCATAAAATTATTACGGTCCCTATAATCATTTTAAATGCTGAATAACAATATTGGAAAGTTAGATTATTGTTAAACATTTATTAGTTTGTACCTTAAAATATATCAATAAAAAAGGACCTTGAATTAAATCAAAATTCAAGGTCCATTAGTATTTAAAAATAAATGAAATAGAATATTTTAACTTCAGTAAAACAATCTATTGTTTTTCAATTTATCAATGACTTAATTCTTTATTCCAATTGGTCCGTAATATATTTTCCAAGAACCTTACCAGCTTTAGCATAACTCTCTGCAACTCGACTCGTGACATCATAATCATTTCCACCAAACTGTGATCCGGGAACATTCTTCAAAAAGCCAGATGCCAAAACGGCTTTCGTTTTATTGTCAATAAATTTAATGATGAAATCACAGTATGCCGGTTTCTTCATGACCCCAATGTTGAATCCAGGTTCGAATTTTGTTGTTTCCAATACGACTGTAATATTGGTATTTTCCTTTTTCAAAAATAACTTATCCAATTTTTCAACATGTTTATTGAGTAACTCTTCAAATTTAGGTTCGAAAGATGCTTTGCGGTCGGCTTTCCAATTGACTAACCATTTATCACCTTTCCCTTTTTCCTTTTTATTTTGTTCTGCTACTTTTTCTTGAATATAATCTTCTTCTTTGTCGAATTTGCCCACAGACATATTGCTATAATCATATTCGGTATTAATGAATTTTTCATTTTTTAAAAATTTCAAATCCTTCCCTGATTCCCATCTGATTTTTTGGGCTTCAACCATTAGGCTACAACTTAAAATAAGTGTTACGAGTGCAAATAATTTCATTTTATTTAGTTTTAGTGAGTTGCTAAATTACGAAGAAATCTTAAGAAAACATTAAATCCAGCTCAAATCTATAATTTGAAGTTTTATTTACATATTAATTTTTTATCTTGTAGCGTTAAATGATTTATATGAAGCGATCAGAATTTTTAAATAAGTTCCGCCCTACGCTGGAACAAGCCCCAATGCCTCCAGCTTCGCTGGATCCCTATTCCGGACCGTGGACTAGGACACAGGTAACCCATCTTTTAAGGAGAACTCAGTTTGGACTTCGCAAAACAGATGTGGATGCTTTCTTAGCTTTAGGCGTAAATGGCGCAGTTGGTAAACTTTTAGATGCGTCTAATGATGCTTTACCCTCACTTCCATTAAATGTCTACAGCACAGCGCAAGATCCTGATCCCAGTACACCTTTTGGCCAGACCTGGGTAAATGCCCCAGTTACTACAGTTATACCACCACAATATTATCAAGCACGAACCGATACTTTGAAAGCCTGGTGGGTTGGTAATATGATCAATCAAAAGACTACCCTTACAGAAAAGATGACTCTCTTCCTATTTAACCTGATCCCTGTAGAAGCAGATTCTGTTCAAATAGCACAGGTTACTTATGATTATTATAAATTGATGCGGGATAACAGTTTAGGCGATTACAAAAAAATATTAAAACTCATTTCTGTTCATCCTGCAATGCTTAAATACTTGAATGGTAGTTTAAATGCTAAAGGCGCTCCTGATGAAAATTTTGGAAGAGAGTTACAAGAATTATTCACAATCGGAAAGGGTCCGGATTCTAAATACACAGAAGATGATGTAAAGGCAGCAGCCAAAATTTTAACCGGATATAGAATCAATCCACTCACGAATCCGGTCAGCTATTACTTTGATTTTAATGCGCATGATTTATCTGTTAAGCGCTTTTCTTCATTTTACAATAATACCACGATCAATGGGAAGTTCGGCCCTGCAGGTGAACAAGAATTGGATGAACTCATCACCATGTTGACGAATCATATTGAGACATCCAGACATTTTTGTAGAAAATTATATCAATTTTTTATTTATTATGATATTACTCCGGATGCTGAACAAAATTTTATTCGTCCCCTTGCAGATTTTTTTAAATCATCAGGTTTTGATATTAAAAAAACTATAGAAACATTATTTAAATCTCAGCATTTCTACGATTCATTGAATACTGCTTGTGTCATAAAGAGTCCTTTAGATTATGCTATAGGTATATGCAAAGAATTTAGTGTTCAATTTCCAAACAACACTATCCCATTAGATCAATATATCGCTTGGGGAACAATAACCAGTTTAGCTGCGTATCAGGGATTAAACATAGCAGATCCTCCTGCAGTTGCCGGATGGCAGGCATGGTACCAAGCACCACAGTTTCATGAGATTTGGATTAATGCTGACTCATTGGCAAGTAGAAACAGGGTGGCTGAAAATATTACGAGCGCTAAAGGGATACAATATAATGCCGTGACCATATTAAAAATGGATCCGACCATACTAACAGCTCAATTTTCTAATCCGGAAAATGCGCTAGAATTGGTCAAAGAAGCGGTAGATTTTATTTATAATTTTAAACTCTCAGATACTTCCTATCTGTATTTTAAAAACTTCTTGATATCAGGACTTCCAAATGATTCTTATTGGACCGAAGCATGGTTGGATTTCAAAGGCAATCCGAATGATCCGGTCAAAAAGAATACCGTGAGTACACGTTTAAGTGCAATGTATCGCGAAATAATCAGTCAGGCAGAATATCATCTATCTTAATTAAGAGTAAAAATTAAAAAAATGAAACGTCGTAAATTTATAAAAAGTGCAGCTGCAGCAGGTATTGTAGTTCCTACGATGATCAATGGGATTCCCCTTCAGGCACACAGCACGAATCAATGGTTAAGTACTGTGCTTAATCCAAGTGTAGAAACGGACCATGTGTTGGTTATCATCCAAATGAATGGTGGAAATGATGGATTGAATACAGTAGTTCCTTTAGATCAATTATCTAAACTAAATGTGGCCCGTCCGAACGTAGTACTTAAGGATGCAAATATTCTCAAATTAAATGGAACAACTAAAGTTGGCTTGCATCCATCGCTCACCGGATTTCAAACTTTATACAATGAAGGCAAACTCAATATACTTCAATCAGTAGGTTATCCTTCACCCAATTTTTCCCATTTTGCTTCTACAGATATTTGGGCAAGTGGTCGTGATTCAGATCAATTTCTGGATACCGGTTGGGTAGGACGATATCTCAATGAAGAGTTTCCCGGTTTTCCATTAGACTATCCAAATGCTGTCAATCCGGATCCTTTAGCTGTTCAAATTGGCGGTAATATTCCATTAATGTTTCAGGGACCGGTGGCTCAAATGTCAATGAATGTGGGCAATCCTGATATTTTCGGAGCATGGCCCAATGGTATCAGTGATCCAACTGATGGTACACCAAAAGGAAAAGAGCTCAATTTCATTCGTACCATTTCACGACAATCTAAATCATTTGCTGATGCGTTGATACAAGGATATTTAAAAGGAAATAATGTAGCTAACTACCCTACCAATAATTATTTGGCAGACACGCTTAAAGTGGTCGCCAGAGTTGTAAAAGGTGGTATGAAAACACGAATGTTTTTAGTAAGTATTGGTAATTTTGATACACATGCTGATCAGGTTGATAGTGCAGGAACTCACATTGGCGCACATGCTAATTTATTAAAATTATTGGGAGATGCCGTATTAGCTTTTCAACGTGATCTAGAAGCCATGAATCTTGCGGATCGGGTTATAGGTATGACATTCTCAGAATTTGGTCGTAGAATCAAATCCAATGATAGTAATGGTACGGATCATGGAGCTGCTGCTCCTTTGTTTGTATTTGGTAAAAAAATCCAGGGCGGTGTTGTGGGTGCCAATCCTATACTTCCGGCTGTAGCCACGGTGGATGATAATGTACCCATGCAATATGATTTTAGATCGGTGTATTCATCCATATTGAAAGATTGGTTTTGTGTCAAGGAACCAGAATTACAAAACATTATGTTGAAACCCTATCAGAATCTTCCAATCGTCAAAAATGAATGTTCCAATGTATCCATCGATGAACATCAAAAACTAGAGTCCGAGCTTACTATAATTGCTTACCCTAATCCAATGGTCACACATACAGAGATCAAAGTAAAAACTGCACGAGGATACACCCAAATACAATTAATAGATGCCTTAGGTCGCTTGTGTAAAATCGTTCATGCTGGCCGATTAGATGAGGGATCACATGCCTTCAGATTAAATAGTGATAATTTCGCTCCGGGAAATTATTATTTAAGAATCCAACAAGGTAATGCCCAAAAAGTAGAACCCTTGATGATCGTATTATAATGTATAAAACGAAAGCATCATTTTTTTATAAACTTAAACCTACTATATGAATTTAATAAAAAACATGTTTTTGATTTTTGGTCTTTTTGTATTCATTGGAAATAATGAGGTCCGTGCCCAATTGAATTCTAATCTAATGCCAGTAGCCAGTATTGATCGTGAAATTTCTCTATCCAATTATGCCCCACCTTCACTGATGGAAAAAGATAAATGTTCCAAATTTAAAAAAATGAAAGGCATTGGTATGGGATTGATGATCGGAGGCGGTGCCTCATTAGTTCTTGGAACAACGCTATTTGTAATTGGTGTAGCAAGTGCAATTGATGATCCCAACGACCCCAATATTGAAGTTAGTGATGAAAACATTGGCTTGCTCGCAGTAGGTTATGTAGGTATGGTATTCGGTGTTGCTGGACTGGCTTCAGGAATTCCATTAACCATCATAGGAAAAAATAAATCGAAACAATATTGTGATAAAAAAACAAGCAGCTTGAATTTAGTCCCAACTCAGAAAGGAGTCGGTTTACAACTGTCTTTTTAAAAAAAAATCATATTGCAACGCCCTTTGCAATATCGAAAGATATTTTTAACCTTTTAATAATAAACACTATGAGAAACCTAAAACTTACCTTATCCGTATTTTACTTTATTTTATTTACTTTTTTAAATTATGTAAATGCTCAGTCTTTGTTTACAAGTAAAAATAAGATTGAAGATCATTTGAATATTTATTCCTATCAGCATCAAGACAACTTGAAAGTTATAGACAACAAATGTAAGTTCTATAAAAGGATTAAATATATAGGTGCTGGATTAATAGTTTCAGGAAGTTTAGTTTTAATTACTGGTATAGTAAGAGCCGAACGAGCTGATCCTGTTTTTAATTTTTTTTCAGAAACAGAATTAACACCTGATGAAAAACATGAAAATAGTTTGTTTGTGGCTGGAGTAGGAATTTCATTACTTGGCGTAGCTTGTCTCGGAGTAGGCATACCCTTTGCCATAGTTGGAAAAAGAAAATCCAAGCAATATTGTAATCCAAAAACAAATAGCTTGAGTTTAATTACTACCTCTAAGGGTCTGGGATTGCATTTGTCGTTTTAGGAGGATATTCTCCTTGAATTTCTGTGCATGACATTGTAATTGTTTCCTATAATTATAGATTAGTCTCGAATTCAATCTCAATTCGTGAATTATTATCATTCTTTTTATATATTTGAATTGTCAAAGACAATATATAAATTAATTTGATTGATTAGTTCATTAACGAAACGAAATATACTTATAATTATAGGCACTTCTATAATGCTTAAGTTATCTTATTTGATGTTTGCTTATACTTTAAATGGCAATGCCGAAATTATTTCAATTAATGGGTATATAGACATTATAAAAAGAAATGATGTTGGGTGGTATGAACGAATATCATCAAATTGGTATCCAAAGATAAGTGACATTCGAGATTTAGGCTATAGTGAAGGAGCGAATTTCAAACAAAGTGAATGGGCTTTTTTCCCTTTTTATCCAGGATTAAATCGGTTTACAAGTAATGTTCTTCATATTCCATTTAATATTAGTGGGCTATTATGGTCTCTGATATTTTCCACTTTAACCTTTATTGGTTTTTATTGGTTTTGTGAGTTATTGATAAAAGATATTTCTAAAGCGTTTTATGCTACCTTGATCTTCATGATTTACCCATTTCATTACTATTTTTCAATGATGTATACAGAAGCTTTATTTTTAACTTTTCTAATTTATTCATTTATTGCAATATATTATAAAAAGGAATTGGTATTACTTGTGTTATTGATTCCATTAACCTTGGTCAGGCCAAATGGAATTTTTATGGTAATTCCTCTGTACTTATTTTTTTTGGAAACACGCAAAGGGATCATAGACAGACATATAATTTGGCAAACATTAATTAACAAGGAAATCATGATTCGATCGTTAATATTTTTAATGGCACCTATTTGTTTTATTTTGTATTGTTTATATCAAAAATATGTGACAGGTCAGTATTTTGCATTCTCAATAGCACAGATTGGATGGTATAAAAAATTAACATTCCCACTATTATCTTTTTTTAGATCAGGTGATTTTCAAAGTCAGTTCAACTCAATGTACACTTTGGTTGTTTGTAGTATATCATTCTTTAGTTTCAAAAAAATTTCATTAAGTCTTAATGTGCTGATATGGCTGAGTCTCTTGATCCCATTAAGCAGTGGATCGATGATATCAATGCAACGGTATATAAGTGTTATTTTTCCAATTACAATTTTAGTTAGCAGTTATTTTTATCAATTTAAATTCAAGTATGCTGTTGTTGCTATATTTTTTGCATTACATTTATTTGTATTTAGTTATTGGTTGAATTCTAATCCCTTTAGTTATTAGTTGTTGCGCAATAATAGTATTTGATATATTTTCAAAATGAAAATCAAACATTACACTATAACATATTATAGAAAGTAGATTACATATGGAAAAAATCGAAGCATCAGAGTCAGCTTATTTATACATCGCACTTTCCCAAATTCCATCAGCTGGTCATGGCCTTTATACTTTGATTGATATTTATAAAGAAGAAATCATTGCAAAATATAAAGGACGCATTTTAACTTCAGATCAAATTAAATTTAGAGTTGAACGAGGTCGAGATCAGTATTTTATCAATTTGCCTAATGGTAGTATTCTGGATTCTATGGATCATAAGTGTTTTTCAAAATATGCCAATGATGCAACTGGCAAATCCGTTTCTTCTTTTAAAAATAATGCAAAAATAACTTTAGATGATGAAGATCATGTGTGTTTAATAGCCCTTAGGAATATAAAATCCGGAGAAGAAATATTCTGCAGCTATGGCTCCTCTTATTGGAAAAAACATGGTAAATAATCCCGATTGACCAAACATTGGATACTAAATTTTATGTTCAGTATGATTCAATCGGTATCTAAATAATTTCTACTACCTTTGTTAGCAAACAAACATATCATGCGTAAATTGTTCATAATTATTACTTTTATATTCGTTTTTGGATTAGGATATAGTTCTAATCTACTTTTTTCAAAATCATCAAAAATAAATACTCCTATGAAAAGAGTTACAGGTATTGGCGGAATATTTTTTAAATGCAATGATCCAAATACCTTAAAGGAATGGTATCAAAAACATTTGGGACTCCAAACTGATGAATATGGAACCAATTTTGAATGGTTCCAAGGGGCAGATAGTACAAAAAAAGGAAGCACGCAATGGAGCCCTTTTACTGAAGCTACCACTTATTTTGAACCTTCGAAGAAAGATTATATGATCAATTACAGAGTAGAAAATCTGGAGTGGTTGGTAGAACAATTAAAAAACGAGGGCGTTACCATTTTAGATAAAATTGAATCCTTTGACTATGGAAAATTTGTTCATATTCTGGATGGGGAAGGTAATAAAATTGAATTATGGGAACCCAAAGATGAGGAATACGATAAGATAATTATAGGGCGAACTAAGTAATAGGTTTGTTTATCCCAATGTTTTGGAGAATAATTGTTGATCAAACTTAGATTTAATTTATTCTTTTTGGGCTAATATAATTTGAGTCATTGATCTTGAATTTTTTCATTTAATTTTCGGTAATTATGTCTTATCCATTTCAAATAAAGTCCCTTGAGGAATACCACTTGGCATACCAAAAAAGCATTGAAGATCCTTCTGATTTTTGGGCAGATGTTGCATCTCATTTTGTTTGGAAAAAAAAATGGGATCATGTTTTAGAATGGAATTTCGAAGAACCAAATATTAAATGGTTTATCAGTGGCAAACTCAACATAACAGAGAATTGTTTGGATCGTCATTTAGAGTCCAGGGGCGATCAGGTCGCATTGATTTGGGAACCGAATGATCCTAATGAACCTCATCGAAGTTTTACTTATCGAGAACTTCACTTTAGAGTCATGCAATTTGCCCATGTTTTGAAGAATAATGGAGTTAAAAAATCAGACCGCATTTGTATTTACATGGGCATGGTTCCTGAACTTGCCATTGCCGTTTTAGCATGTGCAAGAATAGGAGCTATACATTCTGTTATTTTTGGTGGGTTCAGCGCTCAGAGTATAGCTGATCGATTACAAGACGCACAAGCCACATGCATTATAACTTGCGATGGTGCTTTCAGGGGCAATAAAATCATTCCATTAAAAAACATCATTGATGAGGCACTCATTGAATGCGATTTTGTAAAAAAAGTTATAGTCCTTTCTCGAACCCAAACTCCTGTTTCTATGATTAAGGGTCGCGATGAATGGTGGGAAGATGAAATCTCTAAAATCGAGGCACTAGGTAATCCTTATTTTCCTGCTGAAGAAATGGATGCAGAAGATATG
>Ga0138256_10008654_pt1 | contig 10687 bp, 5 predicted proteins | sample KNB2016incub_MG_FD_105486 | JGI IMG/M metagenome (GOLD analysis project Ga0138256, IMG submission 105486) | Active sludge microbial communities from wastewater in Klosterneuburg, Austria - KNB2014incub_MG | ecosystem: Engineered > WWTP > Activated sludge > Unclassified | place: Austria... | reverse complement strand
GTCAGTTTCCGCGGACGGCCGGACGGCTTGGCGCCGCGAACCTGCGTATCGGTCAGCATTTAGGGCATCTCCCACAGCCACCGGCGCGAGATCGGAGATTGGTGGAAAGGGAGGGACTCGAACTCCACGATAACCGATTGTTCCAACTACCCTAACTCTAGGCTGTGAATTGAGATACCTCGATATGTACCTCAAAAACTCAAGGCTAGTGCGCTGGCAGACTTGCCGGTTCAGGCACCTCTCGGCGCCAATAGCCATAGTAACTCAGAGCGCCAGAGCGACCGCGTGCAAATAGGTGCGCAACCGCTCAAGCACGAGAAACTTGCCAGCGCAAAGCTGAATAACGATATCAAACCGACCTGGCCGCTTCGGGCACCCGCAGGATCGAGAACGGAACGTGCCGGCCGTTTGGAATGTAGGCTTTCCAGCCCGAGGTCAGGAACATCGTCGGTCATGGGGCGCTAAGCCGCCTGCTTCTTCAGGTCTGGCCACGATCGCGCCGCCGACGAGTCCGCTCAGGGATATACTAGCGCAGCCTGGTTAGCGCTTCGCTTATAGGCGACACCCGACATATAAGTCCATGACTTAGCTGGACTTCTATCGGCAGTAGACAGACAGAGGGTGCTAATGAACGCAGAGATTTTGCGGCGAGTTGTCCGCGCAATTCACCTCGGCTCACAGCCCGACCTCGACCGCCTCGCGTCAAAGATTGTAGACAGTGAGCGGCGTAGTGGCCACGGGCGTCTCGCCGACGAACTGCAGGCCATTCTGAAACAGCCGCGGCCTACATCCAGCGTGTCGCCGTCCCCGAACGAAATAACGAACAGCTTTCGGACACTCCCGACGAGTCGACGTCATGGAGAGCTCCTCACTACCCTTCACGAAAGGCGCACGCTCGAACATCACATGGTTCTGCCGGAGCAGACGGAGGCGCGGTTTGCGCGCATCGAGGCAGAATTCGCGGCGCGCGACAGACTGGCCGCCTTCGGACTTAAGCCGCGGAAGACCATCCTCCTCTACGGACCTCCGGGATGTGGCAAGTCACTCGGCGCCAAACGCTTGGCGTGGAATACCGGACTTCCACTACTCAAGGTTCGCTTCGATGTCTTGATCTCCTCCTATTTTGGCGAATCCGCAGCTAATCTGCGCTCCGTATTCACTGCCGCAAAGGAACGTCCTTGCGTTCTGTTACTCGACGAATGCGACTTCATCGCTCGTTCGCGCGTCAATTCGAAAGACATTGGAGAAGCATCACGCATCGTGAATGCGCTGTTGCAGCTAATGGAGGAATACGACGCTCCAGGGCTGTTGGTAGCTACTACAAATATTGAATCATCACTTGACCCGGCACTCTTCCGTCGCTTTGATGACGTTTTTCAGGTGCCCCTGCCGGGAACCCATGAAATCGAGGAGTTGCTTAGACTCACTCTTTCAGGAGTCCAATTCGAATCTCAAATGCCTTGGGAACAATTCGCAGGGCAACTTGCTGGCGCTTCGGCAGCAACCGTGGTTAAGGCCGCCCAAGATGCCGCTAAAGCAGCCGTTCTCGTGGGGCGACACTCCGTTACACAAGCTCAAATAGACCAATCAGTCGCCGAACTGCAGAGGCGAGGTGCAGAGGAATAAGGCATTCGCAAGGGAGGGCTAAATGCCGGGGGAGCACAACTTTGAACATCTCCAACTAATAAGAAGTTATCGAGGTCCAGCTAAGCTGAGGGGCAGCGGCAATCCGTCTCCGCAGACGATCGCGAATAAGAATGCCGAGCGACACGCGCATAGCGATGCGTTGCGAACGTCGTCGCAGAAATGGTCGACGACATGGCAGGAATTGCAGCAAAGCCGTCAGCTTGCCGGGCTACCGAACATACCGGCCGGGATGCCGATACTTCTCCAGGTCGATCCAGATCTCGACATTGATGTCTTGCGCGCGAAATTTGCCTTTGAGATCGTGGCCGAGCAGGAAGAGGGCTATGTCATTGTCGCCTCGGAGGACATCGATGCAGCATCGTTTCTGGAGATGGTCGAAGCTTTTTCTGTGCAAGTACATGGCTCAGCCACGATCGCGTCCGTACATAGGCTTTTTGACAATCCCCTCGACCGCCTACGCCGGTTGCTGTCGGAATATCTTCTGACCATTTGGGATGCAATTCCCGATGATCAGATCTGTACCGTCGACATTGGCATCGCCTGCACAGGCACAACGGATATTCCGAAGCCAATCAAGCGTTACAAGCGGGACACGGACGCTGACTGGGGAGCGCGGCAGCGTGTTTGGTCGGAGGCGCGGATTGCAGCCTACGATGCTTGGGACAGTATCAAGAGTGAGCGAGAACAAGAAATCTTCGCTTTTTTTGCCTCATATCAGGGACAGATTCTCAACATCATCGACGGCTTCGATTTTGCCGGCGGCGTCTTGCCCGACAGCTTCTCAATCCGGGTGAAGATTAGCGGAAAAGGTCTCAAGGACTTCGTTCTCAATTACCCTTACGTCTTCGAAGTACTCGAACCGGAAGACATCGATCTTGGGGAGGGCGCACTGGCGCCGACGATCGTTCCCGATCTTCAGGTTCAGCCAACTGCGCCAGACGCTGAAGCACCTTCAGTTTGCGTCATCGACAGCGGCATTCAGCACGGACATGTTTTCCTGCAGCCCGCGATCGACGACGCCACCGCTTTCTGTTTTGTTCCGGGCAAAGCGCCGACTGACATAGCAGACCATGTTCAGCCAGGCGGACATGGAACGCGCGTCGCAGGCGCCATTCTTTATGGCGAGGCAATTCCAACAACGGGACATCCGCAGTTAGCCTTCTGGATCGAGAATGCGCGCGTCCTCGACGAACACAACCGAATGCCCGAAGACCTCTTTCCACCAGAGGCCATACGTCTGGCGGTACAGCGATTTCATAAGGGACCTCGCAATACGCGAGTATTCAATCATTCAATCAACGCCAACAGCTATTGTCGGGTTCGCTATATGTCGGCCTGGGCGGCGGAAATCGACGCTCTATCGGCGGAGTTTGATGTTCTGATAGTTCAGAGTGCCGGGAATCTTCCGACGACGGGCTTAGTTCCCAATCTCGGTGTCAAGGATCACCTCGATGCGGAACGCCCATATCCAGCCTACTTACTTGAGCAATCCTGCCGAATCGCCAATCCGGGCCAAAGTCTGCAAGCGCTGACAGTCGGATCAGTTGCTTATGGCTACTTTACGAGCGGCCATTGGAAGACATTTGCTACAGAGCCCGCTCACCCTTCCGCCTTCTCGCGATCCGGGCCCGGGATCTGGGGCGTCATAAAGCCCGAACTCGTCGAGTATGGAGGCGATGACCTACGGACAAGCAATATTCCCATCGATGTTCAGGCTGGCGGAACGATAGCAGGTGCGTGCCCAGAGCTAGTTCGATCAACCATGTATCCGCCGGGTCCGGCCGTAGACCGCGATGAGACTGGCACATCCTTTTCTGCGCCTAAGGTTTCGCGCATCGCCGCACGACTGCAAACCGTTCTGGCCGATGAGCCCACGCTCCTTTACCGTGCACTCATCGTTCAGTCGGCACACTGGCCGGAATGGGCCGAGACGGTCCTGAGTCAGCTGAGGGGGAACAACGGCTTGTCCAAGGCTCAACGCGACGCGCTTCTTGAACAAGCGACTGCCGCAATGCGCAGCATCGGCTATGGAGTTCCTGATGAAGCGCGGGCGACTCAAAACACTGACTTCCGTACAACATTCATTACCACTGGCAGGATCGCGCTCCGCGCCGGCCAGTGCCATTTCTATCAGGTACCGATCCCCGAAGCGCTGAGGCAACCTGGCGACGAATACGACATTCGGATCGACGTAACTCTTTCCTACGTTGCGCAGCCGCGACGTACGCGCCGGCATCTTCGCCGTTACCTCTCGACATGGCTCGACTGGAAGACGAGTAATCTAGGGGAGGGGCTGAACGACTTTCGCAAACGCGTCATTAAGAACGTTGCGGCAAATGGCGCCCCGCTTCCTGGCACGACGCTTCCTTGGACACTCCACGAGATGCCGCACGCAGGTATTGTCCGAGACTATAAGCGTAATGGCGGCACTGTTCAGAAGGACTGGGCGATCGTGAAATCCAACACCTTGCCCAATGACTTCTGCATCGCTGTCATAGGTCACCAAGGATGGAGCAAGGATCCGGATTCGGAGGCCCACTACACACTCGCTGTCACGATCGAGATCGTCGGACAGGAAATCAACATATACGACCCTTTGCGTTCTGCAGTTCTCGAACTTCAGGCGCAAATTGAGACTCAGGCTGGCGAAGCTGAAGTTGAGATCGAGGATTGAACTTCTTCGTCCTCGACACCACGGTTGCAGAAAAGTGCAAAGATGAACCTCAACATGCTCAAGGATAATGTTGGCTGGCGGGTGCAGCTTGCCCCCCCAAGTGACTCACCTTGACACGCTCGGTCGCGAGCTTCCAACCAAGAACGGGGGACTCGATCATTCGCGGCGTTACTTTGGCTCGATGACGGGAATGTTCCTGATGATAGGAACCGGCGACGCCTCGCTGATGACAGGGAAGAAGTCGAATCAGATGCCCCCGTCGGCATAGACCCCCGCGTTTCGCTCCGGGTAGCTTTCGTATACGTGCTCGAACAGTGCCGAGCACTTCTGCGCGAACAACGGCCGATCGTAAGCTGCCGGCAGGGTGTCCAGCGTATCTTCGATCGCAAGCTTGAGCGTGGACCTCGCCGCAGCCTTCTGCCGCCAGTTGAGTACCAGCAGGCTCGTGAGTCGTGAAAGCAGGTCCTTGGCGACCTTTTTGACCTCGTCGCGTTCGGCAGTGTTCAGCTCCGGGGCGGGGCGCGTCAGGATGTCGAAGATCACCAACTCTTCTTCGGTCAGATTTTCGCGGACGTGGCGCTCCTGCTCTGCGTCGAGGCTATTAGAGAGCTTCAGCAATTCCTCGAAGAGCTGCTCGATGTTGCGGCTGCCGTTGTTGTAGCTCTCGATCAGGGCCTCGAACTTCTCCGCGAAGTCGGCTCGCGTGCGGTTGAGGCGCACGAGCTTCGAAAGCCTCGCGGCGATGGCCGCCTTGAGCGCTTCGAGGTCGGTGTTCTTGTGCTGCGATTCCTTGAAGCGTTTCGCCAGCGCCTCGAAGTTGATTTTCGAGAGGTCAATGGCCGGGGGACCCGCTTCGCGGATCTCGTGGCCGGTGATTGACTCATCGAGCAGGCCGGAAATCTGCTGCAGGATGGTGGCGATGTCCGGCGGATCGGGACTGAGCTTGGCGCGGATCGAGGCTGCCAAGGTGGCGATGCCGGCCACGCGCACCGAGAACGCGATTGCCGCCGGGTCCGGCTTCACGGCACTGTAGAGCGTGCCGACGAACTTCTCGTGGCCGAGGAAATCGCGGCGGATGGAATCGGGACCGATCAGCGCATTGATGGCATCTTCGATGGCGGCAAGCCGCGCCATGCCACCCTGTGGTAGCGCCTCCATTGCAGCGAGGTCCACACCCTTCGCGACACAGAACGCTGTGGCCGCCGTGATCGCCTCCCTGAGCGCCGCGACGAGCTGCGCCTTGTCCTTGACCGGGTTGGTGCCACCCTTGCCCGCACCGTAGATCGCCAGCGCCTTCTCCAGCGAGGCGAACACGTTGGCGTAGTCCACGATCATACCGGAGTGCTTGCCCGGGAACACGCGGTTGGCGCGGGCGATGGTCTGCATCAGCGTGTGGTTGCGCATGGGCTTGTCGAGATAGACCGTCGAGCAGCTCGGCGCGTCGAAGCCCGTGAGCCACATGGCGCAGACGAAAACCAAGCGCAGCGGGTCGGTCGTATCCTTGAACCTCTCGTCAAGCCCCGGCTGGCTCTCGTTCATGCGCTTGCGGTGCGGCTCGATGTCGAGGCCGAGCTTCTTCATCTGCTCGATCTCGTTCTGCCCCGGCGAGACGATCACCGCCATGTCGGTGGTGTTCAGCACCCCTAACCTCGTCTTCAGCTCGGCCCTGCGTGCATCGCGCCGCGCCTGCTCCGGCGTCATGCCGGCACCGGGCTGATAAGCCAGCTCGCCCAGTTCCTTCTGCACCCGCGCCGTTTCAGCGGCCCACAGCTTCTTCACCTTGTCGTGCATCCTGAGCGCCGTGGCCTTGTCGATGGACACCACCATCGCCTTGCCGACGAACCCCCTCCCCAGGAAATGCCGCACGATGTCCCGCGCGACCGTCTCCAGCCGGTCGTCGCGGGTGATGAGGTGGTATTGCCGCCCCAGCACCCGTTCCAGCTTCTCTTCCTGCTCGGCGTCGAGGTCAGCGGCCTCGACCAGCGCGTAGATGTCGTCGTTGAGGTCCGGGTTGATCAGTTGCAGCTCTGGCGTGCGGTTCTCGTAGAACAGCGGCACGGTGGCGCCATCCTCGATCGATTGCTGGAAGTCGTAGATCGAAACGTAGTCGCCGAAGACCTCCCTGGTGCGTTCCTCCCCTGCGATCAGCGGCGTGCCGGTGAAGGCCAGGAACAGCGCTTTGGGCAGTGCCGAGCGCATGTTGAGCGCCAGCGTGTCGTACTGGCTGCGATGCGCCTCGTCCGTCAGTACGATCACATCCGACCGATCAGTGAGCATCTCCGGCGTCTGGAACTTGTGTACCAGCGTGAAGATATAGCGGTGGTTGCCGCGCAGGAGGTCGCGCAGATGCGCGCCGCTGCCGGCGTGGCACTGGTCGCCCTCGGCTTCGCTCACCGCGCCCACGGTCTTGAAGGTCTTGGCGATCTGCTCGTCCAGCTCCACCCGGTCGGTGACGACCACGAAGGTCCAGTTGCCGGCTAGGTTGCGCAGCACCTTCTGCGCGAAGAACACCATCGAGAAGCTCTTGCCGCTGCCCTGCGTCTGCCAGAACACGCCGCCGCGTCCGTGACCCAGCTTGCGCGCCTCCAACATCGAGGCGATGGCGTTGTTCACGCCGAGGAACTGGTGATTCTGCCCGAGGATCTTCACCAGGCCGGCCTTGTGCTCGGAGAACAGCGTGAAGTTCTCCACCAAGTCGAGCAGGCGGCCACGGTCGCAGGTGCCGCGCAGCATCACCTCCAGCGACACGCGGCGCGGCTCGTCTTCCCGCTCGATGCGCTTCCACTCGAAGAACCGCTCCCAGTCTGCTGTGAGCGAGCCCACGCGGCTGTCGGTGCCGTTACTGGCGATGAGAAGCGCATTGAACCAGAAGAGCTGCGGAATCTGACTCTTGTAGTGCTTCAGGTTTTCATCGAACGCCGCCCGCGCCGGCACGCCGGGCTTCTTCAGTTCGATCACTACCCAGGGCAGTCCGTTGACGAAACCGACCAAGTCGGGCCGGCAGGTGTAGAGGCTGCCAACCACGCTGAACTGGCTGACCAGCAGGAAGTCATTGCGTTCCGGCTGCGCCCAGTCCACCACGCGCAGGCGCTCGGTCTTCTGCCCGCCGCGCTCGCGATCGGGGATGGACACCGGGATGCCGTCCTTCAGCAACCGGTAGGTCTCACGATTTGCGGCTTCCAGGCTCATGGCCGAGCGGTCGCGGACGAGTTCGTCGATGGCGGTGTGGATCGCCTCGGGCGGAAGGCCGGAGTTAAGCGCGGTGAGCGCGGCGCGCAGACGATCGACCAGCACCACCTCGCCCTTGGTTTCTCGGCCGAGCGTGCCACCCGCGCCGAAGGTCTCCTCCGTTGCCGACACCGTTTGCCAGCCAAGCGCAGCAAACAGCCCGATGGCGGGCTGCTCGACGAGCTGGTCTTCGGTATAGGCGTGGGCGGTCATGAGGCGATAGCCTCCACGTCGATCTGGCCGGAGAGCAGACGCGGCAACAGCAGGTCCCGGGTGCGACGGAGGTTGCCTAGTGCAAAGAATGACTGCCCAAGCCGTTCGATCAAAGGCGCCACAACGGTCTCAAACCGGTGCAATAACGCGGGCGATGGCAAAACAAGCGGCATCTCCGAGAGGGAACCATCCCACACCGCATAGGGAATTGTCGCGCCTTGACTGTGAGCACTAGCGAAGGCAACCGTTGCCTCGTCAAACGCGGTCATCGTCGCAAAGGCATGCCACTCAGGCCGCACGGGCTTGAACACGAAGCAAGTTGTCCGAGTGACTCCGGGGAACGGCGCGACAACAACCTTGTGAAAGTAGGGACGCATGGCGCCGAAAAGAATGTCGCCCTTTTCGAAGAGTTGCAGACTGCTTTGCGCTTCCTCAATGGCCTTGGCCTCCAACAATGCCAGGCTCCTTGGTGGTAGGCAGTCAATCGGAACGTATCGCCTATCTTCAAGGTGAGGCCCTGGCTTCGTTGCTCGGCGGCTAGACGTGACGAGCGCCCCCAGCTTCTTCACTTCCCACCCCTTTGGGATGTCGCCGAGGGGAGACGGGGCACAGGGGACGGCTTCGTGGCCAGGGAAGCGGAAATGGACGAACCACTCGCGGTAGAGGCCGCGCGCAATCATCTCCAGAATCTTGATGCGCCTCTGGCTGTTCTCGATCAGCTTGTCATAGGCCGACAGGATGGCCGCGATGCGACGTTGGATCGCGAGTGGCGGGATCGGCATCACCATCCGTTTGAGGTGTGTAGGGCCAAAATTAGGCTGCGCGGAGCCGATCACAAACGATTCAACTTGATTCTTAAATACTTCGGATCGCAAGAAAGCGTAGAGGAAATCGTCGTTTAATCGATTCGGATCAGAAGATCGAAAACGGATCACGCTTGTATTCATCATTAACGGCAGATCTTTCTCAGAGATTCGGCCGACCTTCCCATAGGTGTTGCCGGAACTGGCGACGACAATGTCGCCCGCATCGACTTTAAAATGCCGATAAGTTTTCTCGTACTCCTCGATAGAGATGAAGCGGGTTGTATTGTTGGTATCAACACTTCCATCGCCAAGTATGTTGGTTACGTTGATCACCTTCATTCCAGAATCAGTCCATTGCCACTTACGAAGCCCGGGGCCCTCCTGAAAGAAAACTGCTTCTGGAAGGGTGATCGCCTCCCAATTGCCAGGGATGCTGCCGTATCCGTTCAAGTCTTTGGCTGCCATCCTCATCCTGCCAAAATCCCCGCCACATTAGCGGCGATGGCTTGCTCCAGCGTTCGCGCTTGGGCGTTGAGGGTTTCCAGTTCCTCGTTCAGCGTTTCGAGCTGCGCTTTGAAGTCCTCATCGCTCACCTCCTCGCCCGGGGCCGCGCCCACATAGCGCCCGGGGTTGAGCGACCAGCCCTGCGCCTCGATCCCGGCAATCGTCGCCGCCTTGCACAGGCCCGGGATGTCGGCATACGCGGGCTTCTTGCCAAAAACCTCTTTCAGCTTGGCCGCCGTCTCCTCGCCGCCCACGGTCAGGTCGGGGGCTTCGCCGCGATAGAGCCGCACCAGGTTGGCGATGAATCCGATCTGCGCTGGGATCCATTCACGGTGGGCGCGGTCCACTTGCCGGTAGATGTGACGGGCGTCGACGAACAGCACGGTGTCGGCGCGCTTCGTCTTCGCCTTGCCACGGTCAAGGAACCACAGCGTGCACGGCAGCGTGACGGTGTAGAACATGTTGGGGCCGACGGCCACCATCACATCTACCGCGCGCGCCTCGATCAGCTTTTGCCGCAGCTCCTGCTCGGAGGAGCGGGCATCGGAGGCGGAGTTGGCCATGACGAAGCCGGCGCGGCCCTTGGCATTGAGCGCCGAGTAGAAGAGCTGGATCCAGAGGTAGTTGGCGTTATCGGTGCGCGGCAGGCCGAAGGGGAAGCGGCGCCCAGCGCCCACCATGTCTTTGATCCGCTCCTTGTCCACCGCGTTCACGTTGAAGGGTGGATTGGCGAGCACGAAGTCGAAGGCGCCGATGGCCGCGTGCGGGTCGTCGTAGTAGCTGTTGACGTTGCCGCCGTGGCGGATGTCGCCCTCCAGCCCATGCACGGCAAGGTTCAGGCGCGCGAGGCGGCCGGTTTCGTCGGTCTTCTCCACGCCGCAGATGGCGAGTTCTGCGGCGGGGTTCTTGTGGTGCTCGGCCACGAAGCGCGCCGACTGCACGAACATGCCGCCCGAGCCGCAGGCGGGGTCGAGGATGCGGCCGTGGAAGGGCTCGATCACCTGCGCGAGCAACTGCACGATGCTGCTCGGGGTGTAGAACTCGCCGCCGCCCTGGCCCTCGCTCATGGCGAATTCGCCGAGGAAGTACTCGTAGATTCGGCCGAAGGCGTCGAAGTCGAGCGTGGCGGGTATCTCGGAGATCTTCTTCAGCAGCTCCTTTAGCAGTGTGCCGGTGAAGAGGTTGAAGGTCTTGGGCAGCACGCCGGCGAGCTGCGGATTGTGCTTCTCCACATCGCGCATGGCGGCGTTGACCTTGGCGCCGACGTCGGCCGCCTCGGGCAGCTTCAGCAGGAAATCGAAGCGCGCCTCAGGTGCGAGGTAGAGCACGTTGTCGGCGTGGTAGGCGGCTGGCTCATCCACTCTGCTGCCACGACGCGAGGAACCGCCAGCCTTCTCCAGCTTCGCCCGCTGGGCGGCGAAGCGCACCTCGGCGAAGCGAAGGAAGATCAGGCCGAGGATGGGACCGGAGTATTCCTGGGCCTTCAGGCCGGAATTGGCGCGGAACTGGTCAGCAGCGTCCCACAGGCGCTTTTCGAGCGAGGCCGAGGTGGAGTCCTTTTCGGTGGGGGCAATCCAGTGCAAGTGTTCGACTCCTAGGTTCGTTTTGTTTTCGC
>Ga0138256_10008653_pt1 | contig 10687 bp, 12 predicted proteins | sample KNB2016incub_MG_FD_105486 | JGI IMG/M metagenome (GOLD analysis project Ga0138256, IMG submission 105486) | Active sludge microbial communities from wastewater in Klosterneuburg, Austria - KNB2014incub_MG | ecosystem: Engineered > WWTP > Activated sludge > Unclassified | place: Austria... | reverse complement strand
CGATGAAATACGGCGACTCGTCAAGGAATTTGGCTCGCCTCTCCTGATCGTCGATTGCCAGCGGGTGCGCGAGCAGTACCGCAAGTTGCACAAGGCCTTGCCGGGTGTCGATCTGCACTATGCGCTCAAGCCACTGCCGCATCCGGCGGTGGTCGAAACGATCGCCGAGCTGGGCGGCTGGCTCGATCTGGCGACCACCGGCGAGGTGCAGTTGATCGAGCGGTCGGGGATGGATCCCGCGCGCTGTATCCACACTCATCCGATCAAGCGCGACATCGACATCCGCAATGCGCTGGCGGCCGGCGTGCGAGTGTTCGTCGCTGACAACCCGGACGAGGTACGCAAGTTCGTGCCGTATCGCGATGAGCTCGAGATACTGCTGCGCGTGTCTTTTCGCAGTCCCGGTGCGGTGTGCGATCTATCACGCAAGTTCGGTTGTGATCCCGAGGACGCAATCGAATTGGCGCGGCTCGCGCGACAGCTCGGGATCGAGGTGCGCGGTGTGTCATTCCATGTGGGTTCGCAGGCCGCAGATGCCGCCAAGCACGTCGAAGCGATCGACGCCTGCAAGTCGATCATTGCGGCTGCACGGCGCGAGAAGTTAGGTCGATTCGATACGCTCGATATTGGCGGTGGCTTCCCGATCAGTTACGGCAGACGAGTCGCCGACATCGCGCGCTTCTGTGCGCCGATTCGCGCTGCGCTCGCGAAGTTGCCGGCGAGAATACGCGTGATCGCCGAGCCCGGTCGGTATATTGCCGGCCCCGCCGCGATCGGGGTGGCCTCGGTCATGGGCCGCGCGCGGCGCGAAGGGCACTGGTGGTACTACCTCGATGATGGACTGTACGGGTCTTACAGCGGGCAGTTGTTCGATCACGCACGTTACCCCGTGGAAGCGTTGCGCCAGGGCAAAGAGAAGCTGCCGTCCGTGTTGGCCGGGCCCACCTGCGACAGCATCGATGTCATCGCGGAGAATCTGCTGCTGCCGGAGCTGAAGGCGGGCGATCTGGTCGTGGGCCGCGCAATGGGCGCCTACACCTGGGCCAGTGCCTCGGAATTCAACTTTTTCCCCAAAGCCACCGTGGTTTCGGTCAATCGCAGCCCAGGCGATCGTGGGACTGTGATGGCGGTCGACTGACAGGCGACCGAAGCGCTTGCGCGCGCACCGCCGTTTCGGCGACGATGGGCGTATGAGTTCCGTTCGTCAGTGGTCGCGGCGCCGCATTCTGCTCAGTGTTGCTGCCGGCACCGTGCTGGCGCCGCTGTCTGGACTCGCGTCTGCAGCAAATGCCAAGAGCGCACCGCGCCGCGCGGCCGAACGGTGGCTCGAGCTGTTCAATACCCACACCGGTGAAACCGCTGCCGTCGCCTTTCGGGCAACCACCGGCTTTGTGGCCGAGTCGCTTGTCACGCTGGCGCGCTTGCTGCGTGACCATCGCAACGGCGAGCAGCATCCCATCGATCCGATGCTTTACGATCAGCTCGCTGATCTTGCGATCGCGGCCAAAGTCGAGCCACGGTTTGAAGTGATTTCCGGGTATCGGTCACCGCGCACCAATGCGCGCCTCGCGGCTAACAGCTCAGGCGTCGCCAAGCACTCACTTCACCTCGAGGGCCGCGCAATCGACGTGCGGCTCAAGTCCGTCTCGTGCGCGACCCTGCGCGATCTCGCGCTGGAGGCGGGGCGGGGTGGCGTTGGTTATTATCGCCATTCGGATTTCGTGCATCTCGATACCGGCCGATTCAGGACCTGGGCCGGTTAGGGCTTACTGCCGAACGCAGCAACCAAGTTCGAGCGGGGCCCGCGATGCAGTGCCCATTCACTCGTATTGAGAATCAGTCCAGACCGCTATTGCAAGCGTGCTGCCCAACCAAAGGGAGCAATTGAGGCGTTATCCGACGCGTGCTGTAGTCAGACCAAGATGTTGCAGCGAAAACACCACGTTGTTAGCCGTGGCGAATTCTGACAAGAGGTGTCCTTATGGCAGTCATTGCTCGATTCATCTACGAGGTGAAACCTGGGCGCTTCGATGATTTTATGGCGAAGCTTCAAGAAGCCGCCGGCCGGCGGTTTAATAGCGACGTGATGCCAAAGTCGGTACGACTATTCCGGAATTCCGTACCTGGCCCCGACACAGCGCAGATAATTCTGCATATCGAATACAACGATATGGGGGCATACGGTGCAAGAACCGCGTTTGAAACTGCCAACACCGAATGGCGCAAATTGTTTGCGGCGACTCCCGATTCACCGGAAAGGCTGGTATCGGTCGAATTGCTTACCGAGTTGTAGGGAATCGAGTGATACCTAACAAGCCAATCGAGCCGACGCGGTGACGGTCTGGCATCTTGGTTTTGGTTCGGGGGCCCGCGCGGCTCATCGGCGAGGTTAGCCGCCATGAAGAACCCACGCCCAATGCCACGTATATATCTCATCGAAGGGCCCGTCGGCGCGGGAAAGTCGACATTCGCCGCATCACTCGTAACTCGCGTCGGTGCTGCTGTGCACATTGCCTTGGACGAGTGGTTCACGAGGCTCTTCAGCCCGGATCGACCGCGCGCAGACCTGATGTCGTGGTACGTCGAGCGCAAGACTCGCCTGATCGACCATATTTGGAGGCATGTTCAGTCACTCCTTGCGTGCGGCGTGTCGCCAGTCCTGGAGCTTGGTCTCGTCCAGCGGCAGAGCCGTGAAGAGTTCTATATGCGGGCACGCGAAGTCGGAGTGGATGTGATCGTGTACCTGCTCCAAGCGTCCCGCGAAGTTCGGCGTGACAGAGTCATGCGAAGAAACACCGAAATGGGCCCTACGTTCTCCATGGTAGTGCCCGCCGCAGTCTTCGAGATGGCGAGCGATGTGTGGGAGGAACCAGACGAAGTCGAGATTGTTGAGAATCGAATTGAGAGAATCTCAACGGAGGCTTGAGTGCGATGCCGGTTAACCCGTCGTTCCAGCCGACCGACACCGGCGGCAACAGGACTCCAAACTAGGCAGCGGTTTGACGAACCGCGGCATTCCGCTACCTGGTGACGCTGCGTTGCGGTCGGACCATCCCCGGCAGCCGCGGCGCTCCGCTCAGCCGTTAGGGCGCACGATCATGCCTGGAGGTGCATATGGCTCAATCCGATGGTGACCGAATCTTCGCTGGCTCAATTCCTCTGCTCTACGACCAGTACATGGTTCCCTTGATCTTCGAGCCCTATGCGGCCGACCTTGCGTCTCGCATTGCGCTACGGCAGCCCTCGTTCGTGCTCGAAATTGCAGCTGGAACGGGAGCGGTGACCCGACGCCTTGCGAGTGAGCTTCCGTCCACAACTGCAATCGTCGCGACAGACCTCAATCAGGCAATGATCGATCATGCGGCGGCAGTAGGTACGAGCCGTACCGTTGAGTGGCGTCAGGCTGATGCAAGTCAACTGCCGTTCTCCGACGAGAGTTTCGACGTCGTCGTTTGTCAGTTCGGCGCGATGTTCTTCCCCGACAAGCCGAGGGCATTCTCGGAGGCCAGGCGCGTTCTCCGCCCTGGAGGGACATTCATCTTCAACGTGTGGGATACAATCGAACACAATGAGATCGCCGAGACTGTGACGCTGGCACTCGAGAAGATGTTTCCTGAAGATCCACCCCGTTTCATGGCGCGCGTTCCTCATGGCTACTGCGACGGCGGGTTGATCGCCAGGCACTTGGCCGAAGGAGGGTTTGCTCGGAGGCCCGTCATATCGACGCTGGCGGCAAGAAGCCGCGCACCGTCCTCCAGCATTGCTGCGGTCGCCTATTGCCAAGGGACGCCACTCAGAAGCGAAATCGAAGCCCGAGGTCCAGCGCGCCTACTCGAGGCTACGGACGTAGCCGCAGCGGCGATCCGCGACCGGTTCGGCAGCGGTGCAGTAGACGGCAAGATTCAGGCAAAAATTGTCGTCGCTGAACGTTAGGCTGCGTGGGTAGAGGAGTGGGGATGCCTGCAGCACAAGCCGTCCAGCGTCGCCCTCAGTCACTCGGGGAAGAGCTCGCTAACAGCATTAGCCACGGCACGGGCTTTCTCGCTGCCCTGATCGCGTTTCCGGTTCTCGTGATCGGTGCGGTCCCGCACGGCGCGGCCGCGATCGTTGGCGCAGTGGTGTTTGCTACGACCATGATTCTCTTGTATCTCACGTCGACTCTGTACCACGCGCTGGCGCCGAATCGAGCGAAGCGGATCCTGAAGGTGCTAGATCACGGAGCGATCTATCTCCTCATCGCCGGGACCTACACGCCTTTCACCCTGGGCGTATTGCGGGGCCGCTGGGGGTGGACGCTCTTCGGATTCATCTGGGCCCTCGCCATCGCCGGCGTGGCCCTCAAGTCCAGCCGGCGCATTCGTCACCCGCGACTCTCAACTGGACTGTATGTCGCCATGGGTTGGCTGATTCTCATCGCGGCAAAGCCCTTATGGGATGCGATGGCGGGGTGGGGCCTGTTTTGGCTCGCGGCTGGCGGCGTCGCCTACACAGCGGGAATAGGGTTCTACGCAGCTCCTAAAATGCGGTACGCCCACTTCGTATGGCACCTGTTTGTACTCACGGGGACCGCATGCCACTTCATCGCCGTGTTCTGGTACGCGGCCTAACAGGCGCGCGGCATCGACGGGACCGCAGCGGCCCCGCAACTCACGCGCCGGGCGTTACGTGCACACAACCGATCGAGGCAATATATGAGTCACCATGAAGTTCACCGATCACATCGTGTTGGTTGGCTGCGTGCAGCTGTATTGGGCGCCAACGACGGCATTGTATCCACGGCCAGTCTCATCATTGGTGTTGCCGCAGCTAGTGCGACTCGGGAGAGTATTCTCTTGGCAGGAGTTGCGGGACTGGTTGCCGGGGCGATGTCTATGGCTGCGGGCGAATATGTGTCCGTCAGCTCACAGTCAGATACCGAGAAGGCTGACATAGCAATTGAAAAGCGTTCGCTAGAGAATAATTTCGAAGCTGAGAAAGATGAGCTAGCGCAGATCTACGAGAATAGAGGGCTCGGGCCAGTTTTGGCCAGGCAAGTCGCAGAAGAACTGATGGCTCATGACGCGCTCGGCGCCCACGTCCGAGATGACATAGGATTGTCGGCAAGCGCTGGCGCTCAACCCGTACAGGCCGCATTGTTTTCAGCAGGAACGTTTACTATCGGTGCTGCGCTTCCCTTGCTGGTGACTTGGGTCGTGCATGGGCCTCGATTGATCGCGATGGTTGCTGGTTCCTCTCTGCTATTTCTGGCAGCTCTCGGCTCTCTTGCCGCGCGAGCTGGCGGTGCCTCGATTTCCATTGGAGCGATACGTGTGACTTTTTGGGGTGCATTGGCTATGGCACTAACCGCCGGTGTTGGTCGCATATTTGGCGTAGTTGACTAGTGGCACCTCAATCGGCCGCTACTACATTCGAGATACACATGACAGGCGTGAATTCTGTGACTGACACCTACATCGACATGGCTGGCAACAATCATGAGTGACCAAGTCGAACCGGACTGGGATCCGCGATCGGAAGAGTTCCTTCGTGACCAGCGCCTGACCTACGACCGAATGCGTGAATGTTGTCCTGTTGCGTATAGCGAGTTCATGGGGTGGTCGCTGTTTCGGCATGAGGACGTAACCCGCGTGCTCCAGGATCACGAGACGTTCAGCAATTCGGTGTCCAAGCATCGCTCCGTACCCAACGGAATGGACCCTCCAGAACACACCGCCTATCGCCGTATCATCGAGCCCTATTTCGATCCGGAACGAATGGACGCCTTTGAACCCGTGTGCCGGGAAATCGTTTCAACTCTGGTACGGAACACGCTGGAACGTGATGAGATAGAACTGATCGCCGACTTTGCTCAGCCTTTCGCGGTGCGAGTCCAATGTGCCTTTCTCGGTTGGCCGGAGGCTTTGCACGAACCACTCATCCGCTGGACTGTCAAGAACCACGAGGCGACCCTCGCGCAGGATCGGCAGTCGATGTCAGAACTCGCGCGCGAGTTCGAAGGCATTATCGACGGCATACTGGAGACTCGCCGCCGGTCCGGGGCGAAGCCTGAAGACGACGTTACCACCGCGCTGATGCACGAAAGAGTCGACGGGCGACCGTTCAAGCGCGAGGAAATTGCCAGCATTTTGCGGAACTGGAATGCCGGAGAAATCGGCACGATTTCCGCAGCGGTCGGCATCCTTGTCCACTATCTTGCGGTGCAAGTCGGGCTGCAGATGCAGTTGCGCGATGAACCGTCGCTGTTGCTCGCCGCAATCGACGAAATACTCCGAATTCACGGCCCCTTGGTTGCCAATCGGCGTATTACGACCCGCCCGGTGGAAATCGGCGGTCGGGCGTTCGACACCGGCGAGCGAATCTCGCTCAACTGGATATCGGCCAATCGTGACGGTCGGGTCTTTGAAACTCCGGATGCTTTTCGCCTGGACCGTGACCCATCCAAGAATCTCCTCTATGGCTTAGGGATCCACGTCTGCCCAGGCGCGCCGCTGGCGCGGTTGGAATTGCGAGTCGTTATGGAAGAACTGCTGGGACAAACCTCTGCGATCGAGCTTGCAGCGGATAAATTGCCGACCAACGCTGCCTATCCTGCGAGCGGATTCTCCGCATTGCCGCTAAGGCTCCGGCGGGCCTCGTAACGAACGGCGCGACGCGCCACGGCTCAACCGGAACGCCGCAGAGCAATCGGCTCACCCATGCCGCAATTGTCTGGCATGCTCGAGTTGTTGGAGCCAATGCTCTTGTTGCGAGCGGTGTCCGACTCAGGCGAGACTCTCGTGTCTCCAAACATGATTTGGTCCAATCCATCCGCGCATCGCGACGAAGCGCTGCAAATACGGCTGCTGGAGGTAGAGCATGAACGAGGTACTTCGACTTCGGACGCACGCTAACAACCACATGGAGCTCACGCATGGACCAGATAGCGTCTAAATGCTGCGTCCCGGTTCGCGTCGCTCACGCGGGACGTTAGGCATCGGAAACAACGCCTATGCAACTCGCGCGCACCATCAGGCTATTAAGCGCTCAACCGTGGGCCTGCGTGTTTCTGGCTACGCTGTTCGCTCTTGTTGGCGTCGCCTTTGCCGCTGGGTGGGTACCGGTTTCCTCCGTCCGGCGATACCTCCCCGGCCACGAATGGATCATGGCTGCCATTTGCGGCGTCGTAGCTGCCTTCTTTGCTTACTGTGCGCTCACCGGACTTCGAAGCCGGAACAAGACGCGGATCACATGATGGGTCGCACAGCGGCGGGTTCGACTGTCGGGGCGGCGAACGTCGTTCTATTCTTGCGAAGGGGAGTTTGCACTCAGCGAGTGCCGCCACCTAACCAGTCGGCGGAGCCGCTCTGCGACGGCAGGCCGTGTTGTGTAGCACGTCGCCAACGTCGGGCTGCGGATTTGTAGCCGTGCGATGGCGCGCTGCTCTAGGACTTGTCGTCGCACATGCGGCATTGGTCGCCAGCGCCCGATATCTTCCCGAGTCGCTTCAGCCAGCGATTGCGGCTACGGTGTATCTGCCGCTATGGCCGTTGGCGTCACTCGGACTGCCCGTCTTTGGAAGCGCCGAGTCCGGCGGATGGCCGGGCCCGAGCATCTTCGGGTGGCTGATCGTGCTGCTCATCTGGTCAGCGATATGGACAATACTGGTGTTCGGCATAGCCAAGGCTCGAAGATCACCATTGAACTAATTCGGGAATGTCGCGGCCGGTGCGCTCGGTCGTTCGGCGACTCGGTCGGGCAATTTGGTGTTTGTCCGCCCGTCGAAGCGGACGCCGGACTCAAGTCTGCGCGTCTCCCGTACGCTCACGAAAAGGGTAGCCTGGGCTTTCTGTTCACCGAGCCAGTTCCGTATCGACTCATCGATAGGGTGGCCGCTGCCATGGCCTGTCGATACGCTTGGCCGCGATTCCTGCGAGCGACACAAGGGGCTGACGCGAATTCCGCGTGCCTCGCCCGTTAGCGCTTGCGATCCTTGCGAAACGGCTTCTTGGCTCTCGTCGGCGCCGACGAATCGAGCTTGAGACTCAGCGGCTGCCCGCGGACGACCACCTTCGACAGTCTGTCGATCACTTGTGCAGGTAGCCCAGCGGGTAGTCGCACGAGACTGTAGAACGCACGGATGTCGAGGCCGTTGATTTGCGAGCCATCGAGGTTCGCCTCGTTGGCGATCGCCCCGACGATGTTGCCCGGCTGCACGCCATGACGCTTGCCCACGTGCAGTCGGTAGGTCACTTGTTTGCCATCATCCTCGAAGCTTGCAGCCTTGTCGCGTAAATGCACGTTCCGTTCCCGGCGCGGCCCGCGATCGGAATCGGGTTGCAATGGGGCCGGTTCCCCCTGGGATGAGCCGCGATCCTTGATCGGCACCGGCGCATCGCCTTCAACCAGGGAAGCAATCGCAGCCGCGACGTTCAGCAGGTCGGCGCCGGTCTCGAGCGCGACTTCCTGCACGGCCTTGCGGTAGAACTCGGCTGGGCCAGACGTGATCGCTTCCCCGATCCGCGCTTTGAATTTGGCGAGACGACGCGTATTGACGTCCTCGACGGTAGGTAGTTTGAGCGGCTCGATGGTCTGACGTGTGGCACGTTCGATCAGCCGTAGCAGATTGCGCTCGCGGGGGGCAATGAAAAGGATCGCTTCGCCACTGCGACCCGCGCGGCCGGTGCGGCCGATACGATGCACGTACGATTCGGTGTCGTAGGGAACATCGAAGTTCACCACATGCGTGATCCGCTCCACATCGAGGCCGCGCGCGGCGACGTCGGTGGCAACGAGAATATCGATCTTGCCGCTCTTGAGCTGGGCAACAGTCTTTTCGCGTAGCGCCTGCGGCACGTCGCCGTTCAACGCCACGGCTGCAAATCCGCGCGCCTGCAGTTTGTCGGCCAACTCGACGGTCGATTGCTTGGTACGAACAAAAACCAGCATGGCGTCGAAGTCCGCGACTTCGACGATGCGTGTCAGCGCATCGAGTTTATGCAGGCCGCTCACCATCCAGTAGGTCTGGGTGATGTTAGCAGCCGTACCCGTTTTCCCCTTGATCACGATCTCGAGGGGCTTCTTCAGATGTCGTTGCGCGATGGCGCGGATCCTGGGCGCGATGGTGGCGGAGAACAGCGCGACCTGGCGCTCCGGCGGTGTCTGGGAGAGGATGGCGTCCATCGCGTCGGCGAAGCCCATGTCTAGCATCTCGTCCGCCTCGTCGAGCACGACGGTGCGCACGGTCGCGAGTGACAGGGTGCCGCGATCCAGATGATCGATAATGCGCCCCGGTGTGCCCACGATAACCTGTGGGCCGCGCTTGAGCGCTGTCAACTGCGGCGTATAGCTCTGGCCGCCGTAGATCGGTAGCACATGAAAGCCTGGCAGCCCGCCGGCATATTTCTGGAACGCCTCCGCGACCTGAATGGCGAGTTCCCGCGTGGGCACCAGCACGAGCGCCTGCGGCGCGCGTTGCTTGAGATCCAGTTTGCTGAGTATCGGCAGGGCAAAAGCCGCCGTCTTGCCCGTACCGGTCTGCGCTTGTCCCAGAATGTCCTGGCCGGCGAGCAGCGCTGGAATGGTGGCTGCCTGGATGGGTGTGGCGGCTTCATAGCCGATCGTCTGGACAGATCGTAGGACTGCCTCCGACAGACCCAAATCGGAAAAGGCAACAGCGTCAACGTCGGCGGCGGATTTCATCCGCTGGATTGTAAGCGTTTGGACGAGCCTGCTTGGGGTTTTTGACGGCAATTGCGCCGCGTCGCGCCGCGGAGCAGTCTATCCGCTACCTCGGCAACCGTCTAACGGAGGTGTGTGATGACTCGTCTTCGCGTTTCTTCTTTCCTGCTCGTGTTCGCGGCCGGCCTGTTAGTCGGGATCGCGATTCCGCTACTGAGCTATGCGGCCAAGAGCAAAGTCACGAATTTACTGACGACCGCCCTGTCAACCGAGTTCACACCTGAGCGCGAGGTGTTGATCGACATCGTTGAGATTCCGCCCAATCAGAAGCTGGATTGGCACTGGCATCCCGGCGAAGAGTTTCACTATTACCTCGAAGGGAATCCCGTTATTGAGTTAGCCGACGCGGCGCCAATCGTTGGCAAGCCAGGTACCGTGGGGCACGTAAAGTTCAAGCAGCGACATCAGGCAACTGCCGGCGACCAAGGCGCCAAGATCCTGGTGTTCCGTGTGCACACGAAGGGGCAAGCTTGGCGCTACCTAGATGCGGCGCACGATCACGACGTCGATAAGTAGTGGTACGCGAAAAGCTCAATGCACCGTCGCTGCCAGTGCGCTCGCAAGCCGCGCATCGTGACCATAGATATCATCGAAGAACAGCACACGACCGTCTTCGAGCGCGAGAGCGGTGGCGTAGATCAAGAACACACGCACGGGCCGTTGGAGCGTGATGCGAGTCGGTGTCGATCGCGCCAGAGCGGCATCGATTTGCGCGGCTCGCGCCGCCGCGTCCTGCCAGCCTGCCTCATTGGCCAATAGCTGATCCGCGAGTGCGCGTGGGTCCTCGATGCGCACACAGCCATGGCTTGCGGCGCGCTGCGCGCGCGCGAACGTGCCGCGTGTGGGCGTATCGTGCAGGTAGACGTTATAGACATTGGGAAACAGAAACTTGAAATTGCCGAGTGAGTTGTCGGCGCCCGGCCTCTGACGCAGCCGGGCAGCGCCGCTTGCGAGCGCTTCGATGTTCTCG
>Ga0138256_10008652_pt1 | contig 10689 bp, 7 predicted proteins | sample KNB2016incub_MG_FD_105486 | JGI IMG/M metagenome (GOLD analysis project Ga0138256, IMG submission 105486) | Active sludge microbial communities from wastewater in Klosterneuburg, Austria - KNB2014incub_MG | ecosystem: Engineered > WWTP > Activated sludge > Unclassified | place: Austria... | reverse complement strand
CCACCGCAGGACGGCGAAGGAGATGAAGCTCGCCAACGCGCTGACCTTCATGGCCAACGAGCGCGTGGCGAGCGAGGACGCCGTGGCCGGCGACATCATCGGCATCCACAACCACGGCCAGTTACAGATCGGCGACACGCTCACCGAGGGCGAGGCGCTCGGCTTCAAGGGCATCCCCTACTTCGCGCCCGAGTTGTTCCGCGTGGCAAGGCCGCGCGACCCATTCAAGTCGAAGCAACTCGAGAAGGGCTTGCAGGAGCTGGGCGAGGAAGGCGCCATCCAGGTGTTCCAGGCGACCATCAGCAACAACCTGCTGCTCGGCGCCGTCGGCGTGCTGCAGTTCGAGATCGTCGCCCAGCGCCTCGCCACGGAATACAAGGTCGACGCCATTTACGACGCCGCCAGCATCTCCACCGCGCGCTGGCTGACCTACCCCGACGAGGCCACGCGGCGCGACTTCGAGCGCGAGCAGGCCGCCGCGCTCGCCAGCGACGTCGACGGCAACCCGGTGTTCCTCGCCACCAACAAGTACAACCTGCAGGTCACCATGGAGCGCTGGACCAAGGTCGGCTTCCACACCACGCGCGAGCACGGGCAGCGCCTGTAGTTCTCCCTCTCCCTGCTTGCGGGGAAAGGGTTGGGGTGAGGGGTGAATTCCAGCAAAAGTCAGTCCCCACAACACGGCGGTTATTCCCTCCGCATGGCGCTAGAATAGGCGCCGGGCCCACGCAGACAGGCGGCCGGCTAGACCGCCTGCACAACAATGACCGCACCCGAAGCGCTCGCTCGTCAGCAGATCGACACCCAGCTCGCCGCCTGCGGCTGGGTGGTGCAGGACTATCGCCAGTTCAATCCCGCAACAGCCCGCGGCATCGCCCTGCGCGAGGTGCCGCTCAAGTCCGGCCCTTGCGACTACCTGCTGCTGGTGGATCGCAAACCCGTCGGCGTCATCGAAGCCAAGAAGACCGGCACCACGCTTTCCACCGTCGCCCAGCAGACCGCCGACTACGCCGTAAACCTGCCGGACTTCCTCGCCACCGACCGTGGCAGCCTGCCCTTCCTCTACGAATCCACCGGCGTCGAAACCCTCTTTCGCGACGCCCGCGACCCCGAGCCGAAAAGCCGCCGCGTCTTCGCCTTCCACCGGCCGGAGACCCTGGCCGAATGGATCGCCCAGCCGGACACCCTGCGCGCCCGCCTGTGCCAGCTTCCCCCGTTCGCCAGCGCCGGCATGCGCGCCTGCCAGATCGAAGCCATCGCCAACCTCGAAGCCTCCTTCGCCGCCGACCGCCCGCGCGCCCTCATCCAGATGGCCACCGGCGCCGGAAAGACCTTCACCGCCGTCTCCTTCATCTACCGGCTCATCAAGCACGCCGGTGCACGGCGCGTGCTGTTCCTGGTGGATCGCTCCAACCTCGGCGAGCAAACCAAGGGCGAGTTCGACCAGTACGTGCTGCCCGACGACGGCCGCAAGTTCACGCAGGTCTACAACCTACAGCACCTCACCTCGAACTCGCTCGACTCCGTCGCCCGCGTCACCGTCGCCACCATCCAGCGCGTCTATTCCATCCTGCGTGGCGAAGAACTGCCCGAAGACGCCGACGAACTCTCCGGCTTCGAAGCGGCAAAAGCCCTCGGCGAGGGCCGCACGAAGGATGTCGCCTACAACCCCGCCTTCCCCGTCGAAACCTTCGATTTCATCGTCACCGACGAGTGCCACCGCTCCATCTACAACCTCTGGCGCCAGGTGCTGGAATACTTCGACGCCAGCCTCATCGGCCTCACCGCCACGCCGAGCAAGCAGACCATCGGTTTCTTCGACCAGAACCTGGTCATGGAATACGGCCACGACCGCGCCGTGGCCGACGGCGTGAACGTCGGCTACGACGTCTACCGCATCCGCACCCAGGTCACCGAGGCCGGCGGCAAGGTGGAAAAGGGCTGGTACGTCGACAAGCGCAGCAAGCTCGACCGCAAGACGCGCTGGGAGCAGCTCGACGAAGACCTCGACTACGAAGGCCGCGACCTCGACCGCTCGGTGGTGGTGAAAAGCCAGATCCGCACCGTGCTCAAGGCCTTCCGGGACGCCCTGCCCGAACTCTTCCCCGGCCGCGCCATGACGCCGAAGACGCTGATCTTCGCCAAGGACGACTCACACGCCGAGGACATCGTCGAGATCGCCCGCGAAGTCTTCGGCAAGGGCAACGACTTCTGCCAGAAGATCACCTACCGCAGCTTCGACGCCGAGACGCGGCAGTACAAGAAGCCCAAGGACATGATTGCCGCCTTCCGCAACTCTCCGCAGATGCGCATCGCCGTCACGGTGGACATGATCGCCACCGGCACCGACATCCGCCCGCTGGAATGCCTGGTCTTCATGCGCGACGTGAAAAGCCGCGTCTACTTCGAGCAGATGAAGGGCCGCGGCACTCGCGTGCTCTCGCCCACCGAACTGCAGGCCGTCAGCGGCGCCGACGCCAAGACCAAGGACCGCTTCGTCATCGTGGACGCCGTCGGCGTCTGCGAGAGCGACAAGACCGACTCGCGCCCGCTGGAGAAGAAGCCCGGCGTCTCCTTTCGCGACCTCATGCTGCAGGTCGCCTTCGGCAAGCGCGACGAGGCCGCCCTCTCCTCGCTCGCCTCGCGCCTGGCCCGGCTCGACCGCGACATCGACCCGGCGCAACGCAAGCGCGTGCAGGAAGCCAGCGGCGGCCGGAACCTCGCCGAGATGGCCGAGGCGCTGCTCGCCGCCTTCGACCCCGACCGCATCCACGCGGCGGCTGCCCGCAACGCCAACACCGGCGCGCCCACCGAAGCCGACCTCGCCGAGGCCCGCGCCCGGCTGGCCGCCGAGGCCTGCGCCCCCTTCGACGCGCCCGCCGTGCGCGAAGTGCTGGAGCGCCTCAAGCAGGAGAACGAGCAGGTCATCGACACCACCACCCTCGACGTGCTGCTCGCCAGCGAACTGAGCGAAGAGGCCAAGCGCGAGGCCGAGCACCTCATCCAGTCCTTCCACGCCTACATCGAGCAGCACCGCGCCGAGATCGAGGCCCTGCAGGTGCTCTACAGCCGCCCCTACCGGCAGCGGCTGACGGAAGACATGCTGAAAAGCCTGGAAGACAAGCTCAAGTCCGCGCCCGAACGCATGACCCGCGAGCGCTTGTGGGGCGCCTACGCCAAGGCCGTGCCCGGCAGGATTGCCGGCCAGACCCAGCGCTTCACCGACCTCGTTTCATTGGTGCGCTTCACCCTCGGCCAGGAGCCCGTGCTGGAACCCTTCGAGCAGCACGTCCTCGCCCGCTACGAACTCTGGCTGGCGAACAAGAAGGCCCAGGGCATCGCCTTCACCGACGAGGAGCGCGCCTGGCTGGAGAAAATGCGCGACCGCGTCATCGCCAGCGGCAGCGTCGACCGCGATGCACTGAAGGCAGGAAACGAACTCGGCCCGGCCTACCGCGTCTTCGGCGAGCGGCTGTGGGCGGTGATGGATGAATTGAATGGGGTGCTGGTGGAATGAGCAGTTGGCCAACGAAGCGAATTGGTGACTTTGCTCGAACGGCGAGTGGTGGCACGCCCAAGCGCGGCAATCCAGCCTTTTTTGGCGGTGCAATACCGTGGGTCAAATCAGGTGAACTAAATGATGGCGTCGTCTTTGAAACCGAGGAGACGATTACATCTGATGGGCTAAGTAGATCGAGCGCAAAGGTATTTCCAAAGGGCACTCTCTGTATTGCGCTCTACGGTGCAACTGTCGGAAAGCTCGGAGTTCTGGGCATGGACGCTGCAACGAATCAGGCGGTATGCGGAATTTTCCTGCCACCAGAAGTCGACACGAAGTATCTATTTCACTTTCTTGCAGCAAACAAACAGACTCTCGTCAATCTTGGGAAAGGCGGTGCGCAACCCAACATCAGCCAAGAGATCATTCGTAACGTTAACGTCCCAATCGCACCGTTCGACGATCAACGCCGCATCGTCGCCGAAATCGAAGAACGCCTCAGCCGCCTCGAAGCCGGCGTCGCCGCCCTCAAGCGCGCCCAGGCCAACCTCAAGCGCTACCGCGCAAGTGTTCTTTCCGCTGCAATACTGGGCGAACTGGATGGCTCCGGTGGCACGGATGGATGGACACAGTCTGAGATTCAAGCGCTAGCTGCGAAAGAGCCGAATTCCATAACAGACGGCCCTTTCGGGTCGAAGCTGAAAACCGCGCATTACACTTCGACAGGGCCGCGCGTCATCCGCTTGCAGAACATTGGCGACGGGGTGTTTGTCGATGAGAAGGCGCACATCTCAGAGGATCATTTCGCCAGCCTCTCTAAACATCGGGTTTTCCCCGGCGACTTGGTCATCGCCGGACTCGGAGAAACCTTGCCACGCGCTTGCCTGATTCCTGACGACATCGGCCCTGCAATCGTCAAGGCCGACTGCATCCGCTTTAAGGCTGGTGGTTCGGTGTTGCCCAAATACCTGATGTATGCACTCAACGCTGACAAGACAAGGCGGGCAACCAAAGAGCGCATGCATGGCGTTGGTCGCCCACGGCTCAATCTGGGCGAAATAAAATCGATCATCGTCCCCGTGCCTCCGTTAGCGCGTCAGCGAGAAATCGTCGAAGAAGTCGACCGCCGCCTCTCCGTCGTCGAGGAACTCGAAACCCAGGTCACTGCCGATTTCATCCACGCCGAGCGTTTAAAGCAATCAATACTTCAACAAGCCTTTAGTGCCACGTCCTCATCTATGTCGCACAATTAGTCGGTAGGGGGTTCACATGTCAATCTGGACGCAAAACTTCGAGGCGCTACAGGCTAATCAGCGCCTTCGGGAATCGCTTGGGTTTCTTGATACAGTGAAAACTGAATCTCTAAGCGCAACGGACTTGACCAACTTCGCGCGGCTTCAGAAAACATTGCGAGTACTTGACGCACGGTTGTCGTCGTTGGACCCCGAGTTATTTCACCCTAGCACGTGGGCCAATATCGGTAGCTGGCTCTCTAACTTGACGACGTACACGCGCGACTTCGCTCAAACGGCAAATGTGTCGCAGCTTCAGAACGCAAATACCACTGTCGATGAAATTCTGAATGTACTTAGGCCGATCGACGCAGTCTCTCCAGAGGGGATATCGAAATCTCATGCTGATGCGGCAGCAGCATTCCAGCAAAGACTAATCGATGAAGTCGAGAATCTTCGCAAGCGCAGCCAGCAGGTCGAAGCTCTGCTGACATCGCTCACGGGGACAATTCAATCCTCAACCGCAGACGTTGAGTCACTCCGTCAAACTATCGACCAGCAGAAATCACGGCTGGATCAGTCAATCGCAGATTTTCAAAGGCAGTTCTCCCAAACTGAATCGACCAGAGCAACTGAGTACGCAGCAGCATCGCAGCGTTTCCTTACAGAGTTTTCTACCCAGCAGAAAAACCTCGATGCCGAGGCTATCAAGGGCAACGAAAAGCGCGAAAAGGAGTGGGTGGCCTTTTTAGAAGGAAACAAGGAATCCAGCAAGGAGTTCATGCAGTTCTTCCAAAAGCGCAAAGAGGAAGTCGACGCCATTTTTGGTGCCATTGGTTCTGCGTCTCTCTCCGGCCACTTTGCCTCAACTGCCGACAAGGATGCATCTGCGGCCAATTTGCTAAGGTGGATTGCTCTTTCTTTGATGGGGGCGATGATCGTCGTAGGGGGTATCAGCTTCTATCAAAGCTTTGAACATCCGGAGCTTGACTGGAAGGTATTCGCCTTTCGTCTCGCGACCGTATTCGTCATTGCGATCCCTGCTATATATGCGGCGCAGGAATCATCTAAACACCGCCGTCGCGAGCAACAGAACCGCAAGGTACAAGTTGAGCTTGCTTCAATCGACGCCTACCTCGTCCAGCTTCCTGAACCAAAACGCCACGAACTCAAGGAAAAGCTGACTGAAAAATTCTTCGGCCAGCCGGATTCTCCCGAGAAGGACGATTCTGTTACGAGGCATCAACTGTTCGACCTGCTTTCGGACGCCCTCAAGAACCTAACCAAGGCGAAATAGTCTCCATCCGAAATCAATGATTGGCGATGACAATTCATGAGGCCACCTGACGCATGAACCTGACGATAGTCGAAGTCCTTGAACGCTCCGTCCAGGGACGGACCGAGCCCTATGTCTGCCGTGGCGACGATGGCGAGGTCTATTTCGTGAAAGGCCACTCCGCGACGCGCTCGGGCCTGATTGCGGAATGGTTGTGCGCCCAGTTGGCGGAGCGCCTTGGCCTGCCAATCGCCCCCTATGTGATCGCAACGGTTCCCGATGAACTCATCGAGGCCGATACGACGGGATGGCTACGGGACTTGGGATCGGGCGAGGTCTTCGCTTCGCGCCGCGTCAATGCAGTCGAACTTATGGACGTACACCGGGAACTGGTTTCCGAAAAGCTGCGGCGCGACGTGCTCGTTTTCGACTGGTGGGTCCATAACGCCGACCGCAACCTGACGGCAACCGGCGGCAACCCGAACCTGCTCTGGAATCCTCAGAACGATGGCTCGCTTGTCGTCATCGACCACAATTTGGCTTTCGATCCGGTCTTTTCGCCACGGGATTTCGTCCAACTGCATGTTTTCGCCGAGGATATTCCCTTGTTATTCAGCGACTTCCTGGCCAAAGACGCCTATGTGGAGAGGCTTGGGGCGGCGCTTGGCATTTGGGCCGAAGCATGCGGTAATATCCCCGAAGCGTGGTACTTCGTCGATCCCGAGCGAACGATACCGCTGGATTTCTCTCTCACCGACACCAGAACCCTGCTGGACAGGGCATTTGACGAAACATTTTGGCTGCTGCCGCCATGACAAATACCGCATGCCATTACGCAATCGTGCGATTCCTGCCGTTCGTGGAAACGGGGGAGTTCGCCAACGTCGGCATCGTGCTGTTCGCTCCCAAGGCACGGTATTTCGGCTTCAAGCTGCTGATGAACCGCTACGCCAGGGTTACCAATTTTTTCGAGCAGCTCGATGCAAAGGTCTTTCGCGCGGCGATGCGGACTTTCCGCGAGGAGTTGGCGCGGATAGACGAGATGCTCAAGCGACTGGGCACCGACCGCCGCCTCAAGGGCCTCGACCACGATAATGCGCTGGCGCTCTGGAACGAGGTCATCAAGCCTCGGGAAACCATGCTGCGCTTCGGCGAACCGCGGATCGTGCTCGCCACGGACGTGCGGGCGCAGCTCGCAGCCCTTTACGAATATTACGTAGAGCGTAACTTCGTCACCCACGAATATCAGGAGAAAATGCTGGATCGGGGTGTGCGCGGCTGGCTCCGCGAGGCGAACCTGCATCACCGCTTTCTCCCGGCACGGATCGGCAACGATGAGTACCACGCACAGTTCCCGTTCGTGGCAATGGAGCACGAGCATGCGGTCAAGATCATCAAGCCGCTGAACCTGGGCTATGGCGAGGCTGCGCGCATCATCGACCATGGCGGACAGTGGATCTGGCGGGTCAATGCGCTGAAGAAACGCAATCTGCTTCCGGATCAAGTGCTGTTCGCAGTCGAAGGCCCGGACGATACGACTGCACGCGGCAGAGCCCGGCGTGAGGTTGTGACCGAATTGGAGAATGCCGGCGCGATCGTCATGCCTTATCGCGAGCGGCAGAGAGTCATCGAATTCGCGCGGCAGTGACCGACTTCGACCTCTTTATCGGTATTGACTACTCTGGTGCAGAAGCGGCGAACGCAAGGCTAAAGTCCCTGCAAGCTTATTCCGCGCGCCCCGGTAGCGCACCCCAGCGACAGGACGGTCCATCCCAGAGACAGAACGGCGCTCCGGCCTACTGGACGCGTGCAGAGTTGGCAAACTGGCTCATCGATCTTGCCCGGCAAAACGTGCAGTATATAGCGGGCATAGACCATGCCTTTTCCTTCCCCCTGAGTTACTTTGAACGCTATCGGCTCACCAGTTGGCCGCAGTTTCTCAACGATTTCACCAAACACTGGCCGACGGATCGCGACCATGTGTATGTGGATTTCGTCCGTGACGGCGCCATTGCCCGCACGCTGCCTGACTGGCCGGGGCAGGGACTGCGCAGAGGCGAGCCTTCCGAATTCCGACTGTGCGAAGAATGGACATCCTCGGCAAAGAGCGTCTTTCAATTCGATGTACAAGGCTCGGTGGCGAAGTCCTCCCACGCCGGCATCCCCTGGCTCAAGCGCATTCGCGGTGCTGTTGGTAATCGCGTGCATTTCTGGCCGTTCGACGGCTGGTCGCCGGCCCCGGGCAAAGCGGTGATCGCGGAGGTGTATCCCTCTATATTCCGCCGCCGTTACGAACGCGATGACCGCACCGCCGATGAGCAGGACGCCTATGCCGTGGCCCGCTGGCTTTCCGAATCTGCTGCGCGTGGACTTCTGAAGCGCTACTTTGAGCCGCCACTCGTCCTCCCAGAGAGAACCAGAGCGGATAAAGAGGGTTGGATTTTAGGGGTTGCATGACTACATCCTGGGCGATCAAATTCCACCCCCAGTGAAAATTGATCGCTCACAATATAGCTCTGACTCTTTACGGGTCTTGAGTAACCGGCTGCGAATTGCTGCCAGATACTGATAGATATGAACGCATCCACCCTCGTCTCCAAGCTTTGGAACTATTGCAACGTCCTGCGCGACGACGGTCTGTCGTACGGCGACTACGTCGAGCAGCTCACCTATCTGCTCTTCCTCAAGATGGCGGACGAGCGCACGCGAGAGCCGTTCAACGAGAAATCACCCATCCCGAAGGGCTTCGGCTGGGACACGCTGCGCAAGCTGGACGGCGACGATCTGGAGACGCATTACCGCCACACGCTGGAGGAATTGGGCAAGCGGCCGGGCATCATCGGCACCATTTTCCGCAAGGCGCAGAACAAGATCCAGGACCCGGCCAAGCTGAAACGGCTGATCGCCGACCTGATCGACAAGGAGTCGTGGTCGGAACTGGACACCGATGTGAAGGGCGACGCCTACGAGGGCCTGTTGCAGAAGAACGCGGAGGACGTGAAGGGCGGCGCCGGCCAGTACTTCACGCCGCGCCCGCTGATCCGCGCCATCGTCGAGGTAATGAATCTGACGCCGCGCGAGGTGATCTGCGACCCGGCCTGCGGCACGGGCGGCTTCCTGCTCGCCGCGCACGAGTGGCTGCGCAATCACAACAAGCTGTCGAAGAGCGATCTCAGACACCTCAACACCCACGGCCTGCGCGGCATGGAACTGGTCGACTCGGTAGCCCGCCTGTGCTGCATGAACCTGGTGCTGCACGGCGTCGGCGGCGAGCCGGATTCGCCGGTGCCGGTGGAGCTGCGCGATGCGCTGGCGGCCCGCCACGGCGAATACGACGTGGTGCTGTCCAATCCGCCCTTCGGCAAGAAATCCAGCGTGACCATCGTCACCGACGCCGGCCAGGCAGAGCGGCAGAGCCTGAGCGTGCATCGCGACGATTTCTGGGCAACCACCTCGAACAAGCAGCTTAACTTCGTGCAGCACATCTTCTCGATCCTCAGGCAGCACGGCCGCGCCGCGGTAGTGGTGCCGGACAACGTGCTGTTCGAGGGCGGCGCCGGCGAGACCGTGCGACGCGAACTGCTCAAGCAGGCCGACGTGCATACCCTGCTGCGGCTGCCCACCGGCATCTTCTACGCGCAAGGCGTCAAGGCGAACGTGCTGTTCTTCGACCGCAAGCCGGCCGCGGAAACGCCATGGACGCGGAAGTTGTGGATCTACGACCTGCGCACCAACCAGCACTTCACGCTGAAGGAAAACCCGCTCAGGCCCGAGCACCTGAACGACTTCGTCGCCTGCTTCAACTCGGCAAACCGGCACGAGCGGCAGGAGACCGAGCGCTTCAAGGCCTTCTCATACGAGGAGCTGCTCAAGCGCGACAAGCTCAATCTCGACATCTTCTGGCTCAAGGACGAGGCGCTGGAGGATTCCGCCAACCTGCCCCACCCCGACGTGATCGCCCGCGAGATCGTCGAGGATCTGCGCGCGGCGCTGGAGCAGTTCGAGGAACTGGCGGAGGAACTGGAAGAGAAACGGGCCTAGAGTCCGCTTCCATACCACTCGTGAGCAAAAGTCAGTCTCCGCGACACGGCGCCGGCCGGGATGGCTGACCCGCGCGGATTTCGGGCGCCCCGCCGTTTACGCCTTTTTTACGTCGTCTGTAGGACACTGCAGCCGTAACGATTCGGCACAGGCGTTCAACGATGAACTTCAAGACGTCCCCCCGCTGGCAGCAATGGCGCTATCTCCTGGCGGCCGCGCTCTGCATCGCCACGATGCTGGTGCTGCTGCCCCTGCGGGAACGGCTCGATGTCGCCAACATCGACATGCTGTTCCTGCTCGTCGTGTTCGTCGTTGCCGTCCGCTTCGGGCGCGGGCCGGCGGTGCTGGCGGCGTTCCTCAGCGTTGCCCTGTTCGACTTCTTCTTCGTTCCGCCCTACCTCTCCTTCGCCGTCGCCGACGCCGAGTACCTGATCACCTTCGCCGTAATGCTGGCCATCGGCCTGATCACCTCCCACCTGGTCGCCCGGCTCGCCGAGCGCACCGCGGCGGCGCAGGCCAGCGAACGCAACATGCGGCAGCTTTACGAGCTGGCGCGGGAACTCGGCACCGCCCTGAACATCGAGCAGGTGGACGAGATCGTCGGCCGCTTCCACGCGCATCTCGACCTGACGGCCACCCTG
>Ga0138256_10008651_pt1 | contig 10689 bp, 20 predicted proteins | sample KNB2016incub_MG_FD_105486 | JGI IMG/M metagenome (GOLD analysis project Ga0138256, IMG submission 105486) | Active sludge microbial communities from wastewater in Klosterneuburg, Austria - KNB2014incub_MG | ecosystem: Engineered > WWTP > Activated sludge > Unclassified | place: Austria... | reverse complement strand
TATGTACCACATAATCCCTATAATAGCCTAAGTGCTTAAAGATCAACGGGTCGTTGGAGTTTAAGTCTTTCTTCTGCTGATGGTTGTTTTTCATAAATCTTCCAACCTTTGGACGTTATATAAGCTGCGTCCGCAACTGTTACCATAGGTGAAGGTAGCTGACAATCTGCTATATCTTTTTGTATCACCCCAAGGAACATTAAGTTATCTTTTTCCTTGTAAAGCCTTCTGAAAAGCGTACCTGAAGATTCTTGTTTGTAGAGTATTTTTGGCTCCTGCTGTATTATTATCTTTCTAAACCTTGAATCTCCCTTCATGCTATGTATGTCACTTGGCCCATTCAGTATATAGGCAAAGTCATGACTGTAATCTGATGTTTGATAAGGTGCATGGTACTCTGCCATTGAAGGGCTGTTGTGAAGAAAAATATATCCCATTTTTGGATCAAATATGAGTTTTCCATCAACAGAGATTGTTTGTGTGTTTCCTGCGCTTCCGACTAAATACATAACGGTCGCGTTTGCGTTATGCATACTTTGCGTATATATCATTTTAATTTTTTTCTGTTTCGTATATTTCTAAATTTGTTAACATATTGAAAAAAAACATGCAACCGAAGTACATAAAGTATGGGTAATGTTTATATTTTCTATCGTATTTTTTAAATACTGTAGCCTTAGTTACTTCTTTATGATGTTTAATTAATCTTGAAGGTACGATAAAATCTTCAAAGGGTATTATTGTTCTGCAACTTAGTATATAAATATCATGCAAATTTTTTAACCTTCTTAAAGGTTTCGAATTTTCAATCATGATTGTACGTTTGATGTGACATTAACATTTTCCACAGATTCTAAATCTCCATTACTGTAATGATGTATTAGGAAGAGGCAAGCTTCTAAGTTTTGATAAGTATATAGAGTACATAGATAGTTAAACCTATTTATGGCATCGGATCCAATAGAGAAACTAACTGGTTCTTTTAGATTTATTAGTAAGTTTTTGCATCTTCCATCTTTTGTTATGATTGATAAAGTTCCTTTCATATTTTTAAAATTAACCCCCCTTCATTAATAAATTAAATCCAGGGGGTTTGAGAAAAGAGTCCAAAAGAATCAAATAGTGAGATTATACTAATCAAAGCTTAAACATACTGTGCAAGCGTGTTGACAAGTGACCCCGCTGGGGTGCTTTTTCTACATTCTTACCAAGTAGAGGCTTAAGGAGTTTGTTAGACTGAATCACTGGATTCCTTCTATCTTTTTCCGCTTCTTTTTCAATTAGTTTTCCATTCATTTCTAATGAAAACCCACGATAATCAGCACCAAAGTAATCCTTTCCCATATCTTCAGCCTTTTCTAGTGGTGTTATTATCGCTTTTCCAAACTTTGTTTGTACTTTTGTAGGTTCAAAAAAGTCAGGTGTTACTCTGACTATCTTACTTCCGTTGGTCCCGATTAATCTTAACATGATTACTGTGGGTTTAAAGTTGATGCATCTGGTTGTTGTTCTGGTTGGTGGCTTTTCATAAACCTTATCAGGTTTTTTAATTGAGCCCGTTTGTTTGAAATTGAGTTTTTCAATTTCTCCATTTTTGTCTGCAGAGCTTTATCAAATTGAGCTTCATTTTTTCTTTTGCTAAGCTCTTTTTTTACAATCTTGCAGGCTTCGAGTAAGAATGTTTGTTTAACATTCTCTGTTGGAGCCTCTATGACCAAAATTGGCTTTTTTGTAGCACGCTCCATAGCAATCTTTCTTCCTTTTACTTTTTGAAAGACATCTTTCATTTTTACGTTTTGGGTGGCCTTTCCAAAACACATTTTGTTATTAGAAATAACACAAGCGACTGTAACTCTTTTGTTCTTGTCAGTTACGTCGACTTCTGGCCTTGAATGGTAGAAATAAACTGTATCCATGTTAAAATAAATTTACGAATTTTGTTAATGCTGATTGAGTATAAGACAACCCTTTTTCGGTTGAGTTTTCTTTGATGTATATTTTGTATTTTGTAGTTAATTCTTTTATATAGTTTGAAAAGTTAACCATAGAGTTAGAAAATAAAGATGTTTTGCAAGTATCGAAAACTTCAGGCTTACCATCTTTTATTTGTCTTAAAATTTGTATATGTGAAATTTGAGGCTCAGAATTAACTTTCATCAATATTATGGTTGCTAATTCTTTTTCTGACATTTCTTATAAAAATTTGAAGACTTAAGACGAGTAGCCCTATCATGGCTATTGGCCATAAAAACCACCAAAGTAGCACAAGTAAGGGGTCGTCTGCGTCTAATTTTCTAACTAGTATGTTTACAAACATATATAACATTCCTATAAGGACATATGATTCTACTATTGCTCTTGGTTCCATTTTTTTAGTTTAAAAGGTGGGGGTCTAAGCCCCCTTTAGAAATCCTGTTGTGACAGTAATCTTGACCTCCGTTATAGAGGTGGGATTCCAACCCACATTTGCCGGTTAGCCAACCCAGAATAGCCCTGAATTGGCCTACACTATAACAATTTATATAAATTGCTGTAATCTTTTTCTGATTTCATCTAGCGTTGTTTTTCTAACTAGATGTCCGTTTTCAAATACTGTTTTTAATGCTCCTTCTTTTTCTTGGTCTTTTGACACCTGGTCTATTAACCGGTAAGTTGAGTGATGTAGTTTACCTAAACTATCAGATGTTACTATCTCTTCTACTTTTAATAACCCTTTAGCAGAACGTTTAGTACCATCATCAGTAATTGGATCTTTAAAGATTTCACGAGCTTCTATTTCTTCCCATGTTTCTTTAACTCCATCATTAACTGATTTAGTAATTTCACCATAAGTAGCTTTCATTGCAAAACCAAATGTATCCCTTGTATTATACTGATAAGTATAACTGCCTACACCAAATACAATATTAGTAGAAGCAAAACCTTTAGCTTTTAGGCGTTCACAGATTTGTTCTGCTCTCTCTAAGTTAATAGAATCACCATAAATAGCACCAATGTGAGGGTCTAATACTTTATATCCTTGTTCATTAATAGTACCACCAAAGATATCCCAAAGTAATTCTATTACTCCTTTTAACTCAGTATTATTTAAGGGCACATCTTTTATAATTACCCACTCCCAATCGGATTTAGAGTCATTATAAACCCATTCAAGATTTTTACAATGATAAGGTTTATCGTTTACAAAAACATAATCATGGTTTTCTGTTAATCCACAAATAATATCAACAGGATTACCAGAATCAGGTCTAATTACTAATTTACCATCTCTGGCCATTATTTCAGGCTTAAGAGCAGGTAAAATCTTGGTAATTACGTGCCATAAATCCCATGTATCAGATACTACAGATAATATACCTGTAGGATATAAATCTAAGAGTCTTCTAAATGTATCTACTTCAGCTTCTTTAGTACCCATACACATAACGCTATGCTCAGTAGCAGGTACAGAAGCACCAATAAGTCCACTTGCACCATATGACTCTTCCACCTGATAAATGGCAGGTATGGTGTCTGTCCCTGTAAAAGATAAGAGATGCCCCATACCAGAAAGAATGGCAGACTCTGGGCTACTAAGACCACGCATACTAAAATCATGTGCTTGCCAGTTAACAAACTCAAGATTTTTTTCATCTGTTTCTTTAGCATACTTTGTCAATAATTTTTTGTACTCAAAAGCAATTGTGGCTGAGGTTATGGGTTGCCATAACATACAGCTCATTAGTGTTTCTAAGTAATTTACTATCCAAAAATGTTCACCATACTTAACTGGGTCAGAAATTTGAATTGTAAGAAGTGGAACTCCAATAGGGCATCTTGAGCCCTCAGGTAAGGCTTTAATCTTAATAGGTAAAAACCCTAAATCCCATAAAGCTTCAATGTGTTTAGTATCCACAGGACAGTGCCTTTTATACTTAGAAATTATCTCACTCTTATTCCAAGAATATCTATGATATTCTGCCTTAACTTCTCTTTCTTTTGGATTATTTTCCCATCCATAAAGAGTATTGTACTCATGAGCAGATTCATTTAATTTCCAACAAAAGAAATTATAATTAAATTGCTTAATAAGATACTCTAATATAAAATGTTGTACACCAAATACAACCACTTTATCAATGCCTTTAATACGTGATTTACGTGGTGTAAGATTGGAATAAATCTGCACTGTATTTTCTGGATACATCAGATAGTGATGTATTTTGTAGCTATCTACAAGTAGTAATGGGTTCATTATATAATATTTATTTTGGCTACTATTATGGAGCCTTCTTTTTTAAATAAAAAGTGTTTAAATTTTTCATGAAATTTATGTTCCATTGCTTGATAAGCTAAGACATTATACCCGTTATCAACCAATTTTAGGAGCTCTTCTCTACTGAACCAATCATACAGAGAATCAAGGCTGTCGGTACATGACAAAAATCCACCAGAGCAATTATCGTCAAAACTCATATCTAAATTAGCACAATTTAAATTCAATTTTTGAATTTCATTGGTAAATTCTGCATTACCATTGTACCATAGTCCTATATCGTTAGGGTGTTGAACCCTGAAAAAAAGTTTACTCATTAGAATACATTTAATTGTTTAAACCTCTGATTTAGTGGATCTTCTGTATCAATCGTAAATTGATCATAACTGTTAGTACAGTATATACCATCAAAATATTCAAACAATACTTCTAGTCCTTTAGAGAATATTCCATGAGTTACTATAAGATATATTTTAGATTCTGTTTTACCGCTTTCGTGAAAATATGCTTTAATTTCTTTAGCAATATTAATAAACGTAGCCCCACCATCACAAATATCATCTATGATTATAAAATCTTTATCATCCCAGTATCTACTCAAGATACCGCCATCAACACTAAAATCTTCTCCAAGTCTTAATGGAACAACACACTTTGTTAATTCACCATTCACATCTCTTTCCTTACTACAGGTAATAATATCACCAGTATATCCAATTTGTTCGGCTATTTTATAGATTTTCTTACTAGCTCCAGAATCTGGTGATACTAAAAGGATGTTATCAAAATTATGTTTATAAACTTCATGCCCTCCTCCTTGAATTTCATTCAGTGTCCATTCAACTAATTGTAAATTAGATTTTTTTCTAAACCCTTTAATACAAGCTTCAAGTACATCACTATGAGGATCAATACATGTAACTGTTTTAAAGTTTAGTAAGTTAATAATAGGACAAATAACATCTTTAAGATAGTTGTTTCCGCCTTCTTCAAACTTTCTATCACTTCTAGCACCCAGAATGTATGGTGCATAAAGATGAATCTCTTCAGCGCCTAACCCTCTTAAAGAAGCTACAGCAGCTACTATAAGTTCTAAATCTGACCAATTGTTTAATCGAGACTTAATCAAAACTGATTTCGATGGGGTAAAATAACTACATCGGTTTGGCCTGCATCCTTCAACCATTCCCCACAGTCCCTCAAATTTAAGTTTTGCTAAGACAACATTTTGCTGACCATCAGGAAATTTTTGAATTTGGTACTTTATATCTGAGTTTTCAGGATATACTAAGTTAAGTATTTTCATTATTATGTATTTTTATTATTTACTTGTAATGGATAGATAAAAGAAAAAGAAAAACAGAAATAAATGTTCCATTACTTAACGGTACAACTTTACCCAGTTTTTTATTTATCTGGTAAATTTCTTCCCATTCTTTTGTCTGTGCCATAAGAAAATTAACAAGCCAAAAGACTATAAACAACCAAAAATAACTATTGGCTGATACTTGTATAAGTTCTTGAAGTTCTTTATTCATGTTTGTATTTTTAGTATTTATTAAATATTAACTACCTAAATAAACAAAACGTGTGTTTATGTTTATTTAAACCTAGGGCGTCTTTTTCTTCATCTGTCAACTTTTTTAAAGCATTACTTCTTATTAACGCTTTTTTTCGGTATTTTTTATACCTATTTAATTCGTCTTGTATTCGTATTTTATCTTTTAAACTCATTGTTTTAATTTTAGAAATAAAGAGAAGGCCACTTAATTCCCAAACAACACCCTTGCTGAGGCGCTACCTCAAAGCTATAACGAACTTAAAGGTACACTAGAGTAATTTATGAAGGTGAACTTATCCGTTTTTACACTCCTTTTAACTTATTCTTTTAATCTTTTCTACGTGAATTAAGCGTACTATGTCTGGCTGTACATTACTGTGTATAAAATTAGAGGGCGCTAATAATAACTAGCACGAGACGGGTGTAGCTATCTAATTTTCTGCTTTTGGAGGGCTTCAAATTGGCCAGTTATGCACTAGTGTTGGATTCAAACCAACGAAGGCTTTCTCTTTATTAGTTATTTAAAAGTGATTTTAAATTTTCATACTTTTCTTGCAAGTTTTTAGTTGCTTTGTCCATTTTAGAAAGCATTCTTTCTAAATTCTCATCCATATCTTCAGTTGTTAACTCTTCAAAGTTTATATGTGAAACTAAAGCAGCGAGTAGGGACAATTGATCTTTAATTGAATTTAGTTCAAAAACTGATGGTACTACCAATTTTTATTAATTTTGAACTATATGATTTATATACTATTAATAGTTTCCCAATTTTCAGTATCAGATTCTATTTGTTTCGCGTATTCTTTTAATTCTGAATCTGTCAGAACGTTTTCAAAAGAACCTACTATAACAGATTCTTCCTGCTTTCCTGTAAAACTTATTTTGTGGGTATCTAAAGAAAGAGCTACCAATTGTTTAAAGTATTTCATTGGTATTTTAAAAAATTCTTCAGAATTCATTATTAATAATAATAATCCGGTTGTCTTATTTTTTAAAATCATAATTAAGTTATAAGTATTGGTAAATCTTTTCTTTTTTGAATTACTTCAATTCCGATGAGTGCTTTCACATTTACATTCATTCTTCGTACCTTAAAAGCAGATAAAGCATTTTCAAAAATATTGCAAACTTTAGTTAAATAAAAATTCTTTATGGAAACTTTAGATAAACATTCATTTCTATATATTTTCAACTGCTTTTTTAATGTGGCTTTTTTATCCACATTTTTTTCTTCCTTGATTTCGGCTAAGAAATGAACTATGTTAACCTCCATGTTTTCTTTTAAACCAGTTTTAGCCTTTTCTAGTGTTTCTAAAAGACTGTTTAAATAAGTTATGCATTCGGAAGTCCTTAAATGAGCATCTTCAAAATTTACTAAAGTTTCTTTTAGTACTTGACATTTTTTACCATAATCATAAGTTTTATATGAACAGCTTTCAGCTTCGCTTTTTTCAGCTAAAATTAGAAAGTAATGAATCTTTTTTTCAAGTTTTTTCATTCTTTGATCAATTTTTTCTCTTTTTTTCTCTAATCTTGGTAAAAAGTTTGAAAGTTTGTCAATTAATAATGAGTAGTATATGGTGTTTAATCTTAATAAAAATGCCACACCAAAGTCAACAGTAATTAGAAACTTTAATAAATTTTCTTTCATTAGGAATTTGTTTTATTTGCTAAATAGCGTTCAAAGTTTGTTTTTCCTGCTTTTGATAGTTTATTTTTCAAAGTTGTTATATCTTTTGTTGGTAAAGCGTAAACAAGTTTTTTTAGGTTTTGAACTTTTTCATTCTCTTTTTCATAAATTTTACTAGAGTCAGACATTTCATAATGAGTGTCAATACTGTTGATTTCTTTGACTAGGTTCGCCAAAGAGTCAAAAGCAGTCGCTTTTTTTACATCTACTGCGTTTTCTTCCAGCTTTTTTCTTATGTGGTCATAAGTTGTATTATATGACCTTGGTGAATGGACTACTTTTCCAACAGTACAGCAATAATCACTGTCTATTACCATGTATGAGTGTCGATGTTGTTTTCTTAATGCTTTCATCGCATCTTTTACTTCATCGTAGGTAATTTCTGGTATATAAGTTTTACAGACACGGTAAGCATCATTTGTACTCCTTTTTCTATTACCTAAACATTGTATTCCTTTTGTATCGAATGTTTGATACCCTAGTACAATTAATTTGTACAGTATATCAGCTAAATCTTTTACTTTACTGTTACTTTTGCTAAACCTTAATAAAGGTAAAGAATTCAGTTTTTCTTCTACTTTCATTTTAATATTTTGAAATTTAGTAAGTTTGTGGACCCGGCGGGATTCGCTTAAATTTTCTTAATTTATTTATAAATTATTTGGACTATATCATCACCCGTTCTGGGTGTTGGATGCTGTGGGCTCACCGTAGTGTCCCTCGTAACTATCTGGTCATACTGACCTTGTATTCCAAGCAAGGTACTATAAAAGGCTTTACTAATTCTATAAACTTTCTTGCCTCGTGAGTAGAACAACGGAGTCTGTATTTTCCTTTGCTCTGATTTTGATTAAACTTTACCTTGTAAGTATCAAATAACCAATCTATGAGCACCTGATTTTCTTCCTTTGATAGATAAGTAGAAATGTACAATTCAAAAGCATGAATCTTACCATTCCTTTTCTTAGCTATCAGAGAGCCATCATCCATGTACCAAATAGCTAATCCTTGTGGTGTAATATACCGTAACCAGTCTAATTTGAATGTTTTTATGTCATTTTTATAAATCCAATTACGATAAATACGAAAGAGCTTATGTCCTTTATTGAATCTCCAGCTTTCATATTCATGCTCGGTTTGATATACTTTAGGAACATCAACACCTAACACTTCAGCTAATAATTCTGCCTTAAAAGTCAGGTAATCTTTCTGTCTTCCACAATGAGTAATACTTAATACATTGTTTTTTTTCAAGCATCCGTCTCCCATGACCATAGCCATGAGAATGCTTCTCTTTTCCCTTCTTGTTTTTGTGTTGTACATATAGCACACATTTAATTAGTTACAATTTAGTCTCTGAACCTTCCACACACTTCCGTGTGGCTCGGCTGCTGATTGTCTCGGCATAAATGTCTTTCATTGACATTTGCAAGGGATTTCCAGCAATTCTTCCAATTATTGCCCTTATATTCCTATAAGGCGGGTCCGATACATTAAACCCGCGTCCCAAATAAATTTATAAGAAACGTTGACATGCTTAAAAGGGGCGATTGGTTAATCGCACACTCCACCAAGTAATTATAAGTTTACTAACTGGTCCTTGTTAACCTCAAGTAGGTTTTAAAGCTTTCTGTTGACAAGACTGCTATTAAGCAGCTGCTTTAACTCCGTTCATTGTCACAGCTATTGCGCTGAGATTTGGGAACATGCTAACTACGTCTGAGTTGCCATTTATTATTCTTTGCATTACATCAAGTCTTTAATGCGATGACTGCATGAATTTCCTACTACTTTACCGGTCTAAACCAAATCGGGCCCTTGTAAATTTTTTATTATGTTTTGATGTTGAATTTTCAAATTTTGGATTTGCTCTAAAGTTAAACTTTCATCTTTAAGCTTAGCTTCAATTCTTCTCGCAGCAGTAATTCTTCTAATTTTCTGCTTAAATCCATTTGACTTTTTCTTCGACATGGTTTGCTAATTAGATTTAACTTTTTGTATTCTGTTAAAAATTTTACAGTTTCTTTTAATTTGTTTTCTCTTGCGCCTTTTATTATTATGTTTATATAACTTAAAGGTGGTGGGAGTTGTTGTTCTGTACCTTCATAAATATAGGCATAACAAATTAAATTGTCTGCTGTTGTGAAATAAAATTTCTTATATTGACGAGGCCACCCTTCGTAGCCGTCTAGTTCTCTTTGTTGGTATTGGTTCAAACTGTATAAAACACCTTGTACATTTGAACCCTCTTTTTCTTTTATGTTTGCAAAAGAGCCAAAAGGTCCAGGTACACCAAAGGTTAATTCGTAATTTCTTAAAGTTATAATCCCAAACTTTCTTACGATTCCTACCCTTTGTTTTAATCTGGATTCAAGTAAATTTGAACCGTATGCGAAGTATAGTGGATTTTGCATTGTTGTAGGTTAAAAGTATAAGAAAATATAGGCTACCGTTTAAACAGTAGCCTATTTCAATCCAGGTTTGATCTTTACATATAAAATTCTTCTTGCTCACCAGGTAATACTGGTTCATTTTCTTCAATGGCGTCATCGCCACCGTCGAAAAAATTACGTTTTTTCATTTAGTAATTTTTAAATGTTATTAATCCCTGTATAACGCACTCTAAGTCAGGGATATACTTAGAGATTCCTACGTTGTAATTTTAATGATATCTTAGCGATCCAGCAGCAGTATGTAACCACTGCTTTCTCGGGTTTGGCCCTGATGCACACAATGCTTTCGTCCCAGGCTCTTCAATTTTACCGTTGATAGTTCTGTTTTGTTCTTGTCTTCTCAAAGCTCTTCTGTGCTTTCTTGAGGATGCTAAAAGGCCCTTAAAGCCTCTGTTAGTTCTTCTTTTACTTCTTTTTGAAGAAGGATCTGGTGAAAGTGTAGGCATTATTGTATGGTTTTATTTAATATATATCTTCTGAATATAATTCAGGAAATGTGGTTTCTTCAATTAATTGGTTTGCTTCTTTTGCTATTTTGAGTGCTTCGACTCTATTTACAAATCGATTGGTATTTGTTACAAATCCCTGCTCTGTTTCTCCTACACTATTTTCTCCATTTTGAACAGTTCGTTTACCTAAAAGGTTTAAAACAGTTCGAATGATATCCGCATGTCTGTGCCCCTCTACCACTACTCCTTTACTGATATTTGTTGTCATGTGTTTTGCAGTG
>Ga0138256_10008649_pt1 | contig 10689 bp, 9 predicted proteins | sample KNB2016incub_MG_FD_105486 | JGI IMG/M metagenome (GOLD analysis project Ga0138256, IMG submission 105486) | Active sludge microbial communities from wastewater in Klosterneuburg, Austria - KNB2014incub_MG | ecosystem: Engineered > WWTP > Activated sludge > Unclassified | place: Austria... | reverse complement strand
TTTGCCAGGCGTTCCTGTAATTTTTCTTTATCGTAATCAGAAGTTGTCGTTTTGATCTGTGCCTTAATTTGCTCAACACGGCCAACGATAGCTTTCTTTTCCCCTTTACCTCCAACGATTGTAGTGTTGTCCTTATCAATGGTAATTGATGAAGCCTCTCCCAATGAGCTTAACTGAACATCTTCCAGTTTATTACCCATTTCTTCGCTGATAACATCACCTCCGGTAAGGATCGCAATATCGGTAAGCATTTCTTTCCTGCGGTCACCAAAGCCCGGTGCTTTTACAGCTGCCACTTTAATAGTGCCACGCAATTTATTTACAACCAATGTTGCCAATGCTTCTCCTTCCAGGTCTTCAGAAATGATCAGCAACGGGCGGCCACTTTTTGCAACGGCTTCCAGAACCGGAAGGATATCTTTCATAGTAGATATCTTTTTATCGTAGATCAGGATATAAGGGTTCTGAAGTTCAGCCTGCATCTTTTCGCTGTTGGTTACAAAGTATGGAGAGATATAACCACGGTCGAACTGCATACCTTCCACGATATCTGAAGTAGTATCAGTTCCCTTTGCTTCTTCCACAGTGATAACGCCTTCCTTTCCAACTTTACCAAAGGCCTCGGCAATTAATTTACCAATGGTCTCATCGTTGTTGGCAGAGATCGTTGCCACCTGCTGTATCTTCTTGCTGTCATTTCCCACAGCCTGGCTTTGATCTTTTAAACTGGCAACAACAAGGCTTACCGCTTTATCAATACCACGCTTAAGATCCATCGGGTTTGCACCTGCAGCAACCATTTTAAGGCCTTCGCTGATTATGCTTTGTGCAAGCACGGTAGCCGTGGTTGTACCATCACCAGCCTGGTCAGCTGTTTTAGAGGCCACTTCCTTTACCATTTGTGCACCCATATTCTCAATAGGGTCTTCCAACTCAATTTCTTTAGCAACGGTAACACCATCTTTGGTTACAGTAGGTGCGCCAAATTTGCGCTCCAGTACCACGTTACGGCCTTTTGGTCCAAGGGTTACTTTTACCGCATTGGCTAAAGTATCCACACCCTTTTTCATTTTGTTTCTTGCTTCAATATCGAAGAATATCATTTTAGACATAAAAAAAATTTGATATTGTGCTAATTAGCAAATTTGCTAATTATTCACGGGTGAAAAATTGTTTGTTTATTAATAAGTGCTTGAAACTAAAAAATTAGCATATCAGCACATTAACTAATCAGCTAATTAAACGATCGCTAAAATATCACTCTCCCTCATGATCAGGTAATCTTTGCCTTCAACAGTAATTTCTGTTCCGGCATATTTGCCATACAAAACAGTATCGCCTGCTTTTACCATTACGGGCTCATCTTTTTTACCGGGGCCTGCGGCCAGTACAGTACCACGCTGAGGTTTTTCTTTTGCAGTATCCGGTATGATGATCCCACCGGCGGTTTTTTCTTCAGCAGCATCGGGTCTTACAATAACCCTGTCGTGCAAAGGTGTAATGCTCAGTTTAGCAGCAGCATTTTTTACTTTAGCCATAGTTGTATTTGTTTTTGGTTGATTTTTAAATTAGCGCCCGAAAATTTCGGACGGCAAATGTAAACCAATTTTGTACCAAAGCAATAATTACCACTAATTAAGGTAAAGCTGTCAGTCAGATCAAAAACCTGTCAGTCAGATCCAAACCGGTTACGCCAATTTTTCACGGACTATCATAAAAAAGGCCGCCCTTTGGCGGCCTGGTAATACACGTTTTATCGCTATTCTACTCCTTTAATACCTGTTTGATAAATTTATTGCCATCAATAAGAGCCTGCAGGTTATATACCCCCCTGCTCATTCCGGCAGGAAGGTTAAGCTGAAACTGCTGCTGCCCTTTGCTGAAATGTTGGGTGGTTATTAACCTGCCCGTCATATCAACAAGCCTCAGTTCACCGCCCGATACAGGTTCCTTTACAAAACGAATGAGGATATTGTTTTTAAAAGGATTGCCCATCACCAGCATTCCCTGTGCAATACCTGGGGGCTTTAAGAGCACCACATTGCTTAATTTATTTGTTCCGCCTATATCAACCGACCGAAGGCGGTAAAAATTCTTTTCCATCAAAGGTTCTTTATCAACATAACTGTAATGAAGCGTGGTATTGCTGTTGCCGGCGGCGGGCAGGGTTGCTATTTTCCAGAAACCTGTGCCGTTGAATGATTTTTCCAGTTCAAAATATTTGCTGTTGTATTCAGCCGATGTGGTCCATTGAAGTAATGCCTGTTTATCCTGCAAGCTACCTTTGAATTGGGTAAGGGTAACGGGCACTATTGGTAAACTCAAAAATGCAGACCACATACCATAACCATGCGTACCCACCAGCAATTTGTTATCTGATGGCCTTAGTGCCAGGCTTGAAACCACGGCATTGCCAATTTCCGATGCCCCGTCCTGCGCCCATGAAATAGTTCCGGGCAGGCCAATGGCATTGTACAAGCCAACGGATGTCCCAACGAAATATTCTACCCCGGCCGAAGTGATAGCAATGGCGCTGCTGCGAAAGGAAGGTGCAAGCAATGTTCCTTCCACATTCGTCCAGGTGGGCGTGGCAGAGTTGGCATTACCTGTCCACCATACATTACCCGTTACCCCATAATTTGAGAAGGTTACGATGACTGTATCATCATTGCGTGGGTTTACGGCAATACTGCTGATAAAAGAGCTGGCCGGAAAAGATCCGCTCGTAATATCAACGGGACCAGTGCCGGGAGCAGCACTTGCAGGGTCATCCAACCGGAAGAGTTTTGCACTCGTTATGGAGCCTGACACATCACTTGCCCCGATAAAAAGACTTGCAGTAGCGGGGCTATACGTTCCCCTGGTTGTTGCCATGGCTGTAATATCATGGGTAGTACCGATGGCCGCTGCCAAACCCGTCATTTTCGTCCAGCTGGTTGTAGTTACAGCAGATGCAGTAGTGGTTCGGTAAAGCGTATCATCATTGGCATAGTATAATATCTGTGTATTATCAGGATCGAGCCTGAAAACGGTTACAAATAAGCCGGCACTGGTAACTGTATTTGCATACTCTGGTGTTATATCGTCGTAGAAGCCAAGCCCACTGGCTGAACTGCGCCGGTAAATATTACCCAATTGAGATCCTACATATTCATAAGTGCTGCCCGAAATATCATCAGTCAAGCCCACCGATACACCATCTCCACCGGCAACCATTTCAAAACTTGTTCCGGCCCCTAATACATTCCGGGTTGACCCATTATCCTGCGCCCCTCCCAAAACCTTAGTGTTTCCCAATCTTGGGTCTAGTGTTACATAGTAGTATTGATAAGTGCTGTAACTCGTATTTATGGGTGTCCAGGCTACTGAACCGGCCGTATTATCAGTTGTACGTTGAATACCACCATCATTGCCACATAGCATGATGAGGGGACTACCCGGTTGAAAAACAAAAGAATGTATATCAGGATGTGAACCCGTGTATATAGCATAACTCGCCGGGCTGGCATATCCTCCAATCCTTGTCCAGGTAAGTCCCGCATCGGTTGAACGATATGCATTAGTTCCTCCAAGAAAAAGTGTGCCTGCAGCATCAGGTTTTACTGCAATCACCAAATCGTATCCGCCTTGCACAGCAAATGGATCGTTACCGGTGAGGCAGCCGACTTCATCAGGCAAAGTAGCTGAAAGATCGGTCCAGGTACCGCCAACATCATCCCAACGGAATAATTCTGCTTCAGGTGCAGGGGCGCCGCATGTAAAATTTAAGTTCCGCCAGTAGAGCGCATACAAAAGGGTTTCATCGCTTGGCGGTATAGCCAGTACCACTCTTCCATATCCTCCGGCAGTAGGAGGAGTAGTTGCCGGGGCTTCAAAATTCCATCCCACCGGCGATCCTCCTGCTCCAACACCGGCTATTCTTGTCCAGGTACCAAGATCACCGGATGTAGCCCCCGGAGGTGATGCCCACACACCATCTACACCAGAATCATTGGTGCCACTGAAGGATGCGTACAACCGGCCTGTGCTTGACACAACAACATCTGTTGACTGGCTGGTACTTGCTAATATACCGGGTAACACATCAACCCATGTTGTTCCGCCATCAACTGAACGCATGATCTTTGCCAGGCAGGCTACATAAATATTTCCGTCTGTGGGGTCCACAATCACTTTTTGAATATCATCCGCCCCTGTAGAAAAAGTTTCGAGTGGAGATGTATTCGAAGAAACAAGGCGGCTCCATGTTTCTCCGTTATCGGTTGATTTATAAACACCATTGCCATGATAAAAGGCGCCGGGGCTTAGTGAAGCGCTGTTACCACTTGCTTCACCCGTACCATAATACCAGGTATCCCTGAAACCGGGCCGGGTATCCTGTGCAATAGAAGTACAACTGAAGTGCTCGCCGATCGGGCTTTTTCGTACCCAGGTGGCTCCATTATCAATAGATTTATAAACACCGCCGCTTACACCTCCCGCCATAATGATACTGTTACTTGCACCATCGAACCTGATATCATAGACGATTGAACGAGTTCTTCCTCCCAGGTTATCGGGGCCCTGGTACGAAAAAGAACTCAGGGATTCGAAGCCGTTTTGTACCTGGTTTTTATATATATCCCTGGCTTGCAACAGTTCGGCTTCAAAAGTTCCTTCGGGAATGGTGCCGGTAACCGGGTTTCGTATCATGCTGAACTCAAAATCCATCGCACCATTAAAATCGGTGCTGGCCTTATCAGTTGCAGTACTTTCCTGGCCTGTTTGTTTTGAAATGTTTTGACAGGATGATAATAAGATGATAGCAGTAAAAACAGGTATTAATAACAGAATATTAATTCTATGAAGTTGAATTTTCATAAAACGGGTATTAATTTAATTTGAATAAAAAGGTTAGTCCTGTAATTTAAAAAAAGGGATCAGCAGGTCAAAGTAAAGCCTTCAAAAGATTAGCACATTTTATACTCTTTAATTTCGCTTATCTTCGCCCCGCAAAACAGTTCTTGAAACATGATCAGCAGAAGAAATATCCGGGTGAAAGTGATGCAGACACTCTACAGCATCGACAGCATGGATGGAGAAGTGAAACCCGGCGAGGCAGCTACCATCCTCACCAAAAAAATTGAACAAAGCAGGCACCTGTTTACCTACCTGGTATATTTTGTAACCGAAGTAGCCAGGTATTCCGAAACCGATGCCCGGCAAAAAGCATCCAAGCATCTCCCAACTGAGCAAGACCTCAACATCAATACAAAAATTGCGGGTAATGAATTATTATGGAAGATACTTGAGGAACCAACCTTAAAATCTGCCATATCAGAATTTAAACCGCAACAAACCATTGATAAGGAGTTACTGAAAAAGATCTACCTGCAAATGGTGGCCTCTCCCGAATATGCCGAATACATAGAGCTGCAAAGCCGTGATAAAAGATCGGAAAGGGAAATGCTGGAATTTATTTTCGGCAGCCTGATGTTGCCCAACGAAGATCTGATCACCCACCTGGAAGAAAATTTTATTCATTGGGATGATGATGCGGAAATGATGAACCAGTTGGTGCTTAATTTTCTGCAAAAACCTTCGCATGCGAATTTTTCCGAAATGCTGAGCAAGGATAAATGGGAATTTGCCAAAGGGCTGCTGGAAACAGTGCTGGAGAAAAAAGAACTTTGCATGGAGTTGATAAAACCCAAATTAAAGAACTGGGATGCGGACAGGATCGCTGCACTTGACCTTATCATATTGCAGATGGGGGTTTGCGAATTCCTGTTTTTCGAAACCATACCCACAAAAGTTACCATCAATGAATACATTGACCTGGCCAAGGAATACAGTACGGTGCAGAGCGGGCAATTTGTAAACGGCCTGCTGGACAATATTCATAAAGAACTTACAGCGCAGGATAAAATACACAAGAAGAGTTTTAAAAACAGTACTATTTAAATAATAACTTTGCAAAAAAAATTGTAGTGAAAGAATATATTTTGTTTTTACTGCTACCCCTGGTTTTACTTTCCTGTGATGTACGCCGGACAGACAAGATCGCTGATGATGCTTTTAAGCTGAAAGAACAGGCATTGAAAGATTCCACTTCGGTTCAAATAATAGATGCATCCTATAATTTTGGCAAAGTGGTTGACGGTGAAAAAGTAGAATACAATTACCGGTTCAGGAACACGGGTAATAAACCACTGGTGATAATTAAAGCTAGCGCCAGTTGTGGATGCACTGTACCGCAAAAGCCCGAAAAACCCATACTGCCGGGAGAGATCGGGTTCATTAAAGTTGTTTTTGACAGCAAAGGCAGGATCGGGGAAACGCATAAATCAATAACCGTTACATCCAATGCACTACCGGAATTTCCTGAATTGAAACTTGAAGGAGAAGTGATAAAACAAAACTAACAGCACCAAACAATAAACTTTTTAACAACTAAAAAAACAAAATGAAACTATTAAGTATTTTTTTGATGATGGACCCACAGGGAAAAGGTGGAAGCAGCGGAACATTAATTATGATGGGATTGATGATCCTTGTTTTCTGGCTATTTATGATCAGGCCACAGGCTAAAAAAGCCAAGAAGCAAAAAGAATTCATCAATAACCTGCAAAAAGGCGACAAGATAGTGACCATTGCAGGCATACATGGCAAAGTAAACAAAGTGAGTGATGACGGCACGCTGGAACTGGAAGTAAGTCCCGGCAGTTATTTGAAAATTGAACGCAGCGCCATCAGTATGGAATGGACGGCTAATATTAATAAGCCGGTTGCGGAGGCCAAAAAGTAAAAATTCAAAAATCAATAATCCGGAATTGAAGTTTAACTTCGGTTCCGGATTTTTTTTAACGAAAATGTCAGCCTGAGCTTGTTGAAGGCGTTTTTTAAACCGGTTTCGACAAGCTCAACCTGACAGCCTTTTTATGCTAAGAATCGGTATCACAGGCGGTATATGCAGCGGCAAAAGCACCGTAGCCAAAGTATTCGAAGTACTAGGCATTCCTGTGTATTATGCCGATGATGCTGCCAAACGGATGATGAATGAAGACGAGGAATTAAAACAAAAGATAGAACAGCAATTTGGCAATGATATTTATAAGAACGGAAAGTTGGACAGAAAAAAGATGGCAGATATTGTTTTTGCTTCTCCTGAAAAACTCAAATTACTTAATGCACTTGTTCATCCGGCAACCATTAAAGACGCCGAAAGATGGATGAAGCAACAAACAACTCCCTATACTTTAAAAGAAGCCGCCCTCATTTTCGAAAGTGGTGCACAGGAAAACCTGGACTATGTTATTGGCGTAACGGCCCCTGCCCCACTCCGCATACAACGGACCATGCAAAGGGATGGAGTTAGCAGGGAGGAAGTGATTGCACGAATGGATAAACAAATGGATGAAACCATTAAAATGAAGCTCTGTGATTTTGTTTTAGTAAATGATGAACAGGAAATGTTATTGCCGCAGGTGATCGCATTGCATGAGAAATTGTTAACGCTGGCAAAGTAATATTGTCTATTTTGAATGACAATTAGTTTAATCTCAAACTTACTTCAAAGCCTAAGGGTACTAGCCCCTCTCCCTTGGAGTTCCTGCAAAGGAACGAGCGTAGCTCAGTTGGGGTGAGGTCAAAATAAACTTTATGGAAAAAGTAAATCTCACCGAAAAATTCAGCCTGTTCAGTGACTACTGCAATCCCCGCATCATTGGCGAATTGAATGGCCAGCACGTAAAAGCCGTAAAACTGAAAGGCGAATTTGTGTGGCATAGCCATGAACAGGAAGATGAATTATTTCTCGTGATAAAAGGCAAATTCAATATGGAGTTAAGGGATAAAACAGTTACTATTAATGAAGGTGAATTTTTCATTGTGCCTAGAAAGGTGGAGCACAAACCTGTTGCCGAAGAAGAAGTACATATACTTTTATTTGAACCGGCAGGTACTCTAAATACAGGTGATGTACAGAATGAATTGACGAGGGCATTATTGGAAAAAATATAATTTTTTTCAGTTCACTAAGTGAGAAGAATCAGTTTTCTGTATTTCATCGTTGATTTTTCTTTCGTAACTTAATCCGATGAAAATCTTTTCAGCCTCCCAGGTAAAAGAATGGGATGCTTATACTATAAAGAATGAACCAATCGCTTCCATTGACCTGATGGAAAGAGCCGCCACAGCCTGCTGCAAATGGTTAATAGGAAAAAATTTTGGTCAGCACAATTTTCGCATTTTTTGTGGTAAGGGTAATAATGGAGGAGATGGATTGGCTATTGCAAGATTGCTGATCGAACACCGGTGCAATGTTACCATTTACATTCTTGAGTTCGGTAATAAGGGTACAGCAGATTTTCAAAACAACCTGGAAAGATTACATCAATGCACAACTGATATTCATTTTATTCAATCGGCTGATTTTTTCCCTTCCATCAACGATAATGATATAATCATTGATGCATTGTTTGGCACAGGGTTGAACAAACCGCCTGAAGGAATAAGTAAAGAGTTGATAGAACTCATCAATGCATCAAAATGTACCATTGTTTCCATTGATATGCCTTCGGGTTTGTTTGCAGACATAAGTTCAAAAGGCAATGCGGTGATCAACGCATCCATCACCCTCTCCATTCAAAATCACAAGCTTGCTTTTCTTTTGCCTGAGAATGAGAATTACTGTGGTACTGTACACCTGCTGCACATCGGTCTTCATAAAGATTTTGAAGAAGCAGAAGAAGCAATATTTGAATTGACTGAAACAGCATTGGTAAGATCGATCTATAAACCCCGTAAGCAGTTTTCTCATAAAGGTAATTTTGGCCATGCCGCTTTGCTTTGCGGAAGTTATGGCATGATGGGTGCCGCTGTTTTGTCTTCTTCTGCCTGCTTAAGGGCGGGTGTTGGCAAACTGACAACTTATGTCCCAAAATGCGGCCTTGGTATTTTGCAAACAACAACCCCCGAAGCCATGTGTGTTGTTTCGGGGGAAGAATATCTTTTAAAAGCTGAGGACAGTGAAAAATTTGATGCTGTTGGAATTGGGCCCGGTATTGGATTACATCCTTCCCACAATGAATTGCTTACGCAAATTTTTAAAAAATCAAACAAACCTATGATCATTGATGCTGATGCATTGAATGTGATTGCTGAAAATAAAACTTTATTGAGTTCGATTCCTCCTTTATCTATACTTACCCCCCACCCTAAAGAATTTGAAAGGCTTTTTGGCAAAACAGAAAACGATTTTGAACGTTTACAGCTGGCACTGACGAAATCAAAAGAGTTGAATGTTTTCATTTTACTGAAAGGGCATTATAGTTTTATAAGTACCCCGGAAGGGAAAGGATTTTTCAACAGCACCGGCAATGCCGGTATGGCAACAGCCGGTAGCGGAGATGTTTTAACCGGTATTATTACCGGTTTACTTGCACAAGGCTATTCTACTTTAGATGCCTGCTTATTGGGCGCTTACCTGCACGGGTCAGCCGGCGATATTGCTGCAGAAAAATTTTCGCAGGAAGCGATGATAGCCGGTGATATGGTGAATTGTTTGGGATACGCATTTAAAACCTTATCCTGAAACAAAAAAAATCCCGGCAGTAAACCGCCGGGACATTATTGATACAATTGGATAACTCAATTTACAAGCGCTTTGCGCTGCGTGGTATACAAAATAATAAAAAGTGCAGCTATCAATGTTCCGAGTATCATGGCCACTCCGCCAAACAGGCTGCCAAAACCTACAAAAATTGCAAAAGAAAGAATGGGCAGCAATTCTCCGATAACATAAAACATGTACCCTTGTTTTTTCAGGTTACGCATCTGCATGGCTCCATAAAAACAAAGTGCTGCACCAACCAGGGCCAAAACCATAATCATCAGCCGGTTGTCATATTGTTTTTTAACTATCTCGGTAGACTGATTGATTATACTTTGCAATGTATTGCTCTCAGAACTCCCGAGTTCTTTGGAAGCCGATGTCATATTTTCCACTAATTTATAGGAAGCGCTGATGGTGAAATAATTGTACACTGCCCCGATAGCAGCAAAAGCGCATCCAATGTAAGTGAGGATGGTCAACACATTAAGCATTTGAGGAAGTTTCTGCATGTCCTTCTGTTCAAGGTTAAGCATATCCCTCGCTTTGTCTACATTTTGATTGATATCTGTCATAAGTTTTAGTTTTAGGCTTACAAAATAGTAAATTGTTTCATTTATCCAATAAAGGGTGCCCAGAATCTCCAAATATGGGCTCCCAATCAGGCAATTAACCGGCCCAAAATGCCTGTTTTTAAACCTTTTGCCCTATTTTTGCCGTCCAAAATTCAGAACAACTACAATATGGACAAATTGATCTATCTCGTTCCTGTAATGGGAATTATTGGACTGCTTTACACACTTATCAAATTTAATTGGGTATCTAAACAGGATCCTGGTAACGACCGGATGCAGGAAATCAGCAAGTATATTGCTGATGGGGCTATGGCCTTCCTGAAAGCGGAATGGAAGATACTGGGATATTTTGTAGTGATCGTAGGTATCCTGCTTGCAGTGATGGCATCTGCAAATCCGCACTCCCATTGGCTTATCGCCGGTGCATTTGTTCTTGGTGCAGTTTTCAGCGCCACTGCAGGATATATCGGTATGAAAGTGGCTACTAAGGCCAATGTTCGTACAGCACATGCTGCAAGAACA
>Ga0138256_10008647_pt1 | contig 10690 bp, 3 predicted proteins | sample KNB2016incub_MG_FD_105486 | JGI IMG/M metagenome (GOLD analysis project Ga0138256, IMG submission 105486) | Active sludge microbial communities from wastewater in Klosterneuburg, Austria - KNB2014incub_MG | ecosystem: Engineered > WWTP > Activated sludge > Unclassified | place: Austria... | reverse complement strand
CGCATCATGGCGACGATCGGCAATCTCGATCTCGTGCCTGCGGAGCGGCGGGTCGGCGGACCTGGCGCCTCCTACCTCATGGCGCCCTTCACCCATGTCAGCATGGACCGGCCCAGTCGCTTCACCGAGGGCAGCTACGGCGTGCTCTATGCGGGGAACGACTTCGATACGGCGCTGTTCGAAACCATCCACCACCATACCCGTTTCATGACCGCGACCGCCGAAGCGCCGGGCTGGACCTCGCAGTTCCGGGAGATCCTCCTCTCGGTGAGCGCCGATCTCCATGATTTGCGAGGCGAGGATGCCGCCAGCCATCCCGCCCTCGATCCCGACAGCTACGCCGCGTCCCAGGCGTTGGCAGCCACCCTCCGCGCGGACGGATCTGACGGCTTGGTCTACCCCAGCGTCCGCCATCCCGGCGGAGAATGCGCCGGGCTGTTCTACCCGGACTGCGCTACTGACCCTGTTCAGGGACGGCACCTGGACTACCACTGGGACGGCGCGCGCGTAGATCTGGTGCGGGAGGCGGGCGGTGGGGCAGTGTATCGGGTGGTTGAGGCGCTTTAGCCGACAGCACCTAATCCGTCCGATTTTTAAGAGAGATCCATAAATAAAATGAGCCGTACGGAATTATTCCGTAACAGTTTGGCACATATTTTCCATGAATTGGCAGAGCGGACAAAAATCTTACAAATAGTATATCTATCCACTACTGATTGTTTTCATCCAATTTGGATCGAATTTCTGCCGAAATGGTCGGACCAACATTGACCGTGCCCACCTCAGTGATATCGCCCAATATGATACCGACGGTCTAACGGGGGACACATGCCATATTCACGACGGGCGCGAGGGCGGCTGTTTCTGGGCTGCAGCGCAATCGCGGTGTACAGCCTCCCTTCTCTGGCATGGGCCGATTGCACGCCCGATCCCACTATCGCTTCCCAAATCACCATATGCTCGGCGACAGACAGCAACGGCTTAACTGTTCCGACCTTACTGACACAGGTTCAGGTGCAACCGGGCGCGCTGGTCCAGCCTGGGGTGAATCCAGCGAGTATCGTTGTGTCCAACTCCGCTACACTGAGCGTGGATGGCCTGATAGATGGCGGAAGCGGCGACGGGCTACTGATTACGAACGGCGCCCCCTACCAGACCTATGTTCCTTACGACCCATATGCAGGTGCAGCGCCCAACTACAACGCCCCCTCAGGCTATCTGACCCTTTACCCTGGAACCTATGCCTATCTGAATGTCGGTAATACCGGCGTCGTAACGGGCGCTACTGCCATCAGAGTAAAGCAGCGATCGGATAATCCTACCGGCTTTTCGCATCTCTCGGTACAAAATTTTGGCGCGATCACTTCTACGCTTGGTCCCGCGATCATTGCGGAAAGCGGCGCATCGACCGATGTGACCAATTACATCGGAGGAACGATAGGCGGCATTTCGGTCTCGCTTGGTTCAGTCAGCAATGGTGGATTGATCGACGGCGGAAATCTATCGGCCATCGACAGCGGCGCATTCAGTATCATATCTAATACCGGAATCATTCGGTCCTCAAGCAACTCGGCCACTATTTTACTGGGAAATAATGGTTCGATCGGCAATAATGGTGCGATCGAAAATACCGGAATGGGGCCGACGATCACTGCGACGGGCCCGCTTTGGGTATATAACTATACGAATGGCTCGATCTCTGCCCAGGGCGGAACTGCAATAACCACATCGGGATCGCTGATTCTTAGCAATCAGGGTAGCATTTCTGGCGCCATCGATGCACATTTGGCGACCATCAACGCCACAATTGATACTACGGGCGGGATGATCAATGGGGATATACGCCTCGGCTCAGGCGATGACCTGTTGGCAGGCGGCCTGCTTGATATAACAAGCGGAACATTCACCAACATTACCGGAGTGGTCGACGGCGGCGCGGGCCTCGATACCGTGAAGGTCTCGCTCGCCAGCAGCGGTACGCTCGACGCCGTGGCGCTGCCCACGAACTTCGAGAAGATGCAACTCGCTCTGGTAAATGAAGCAGCGATTACTCTCGGTTCGGGGCTCGATCTGAGCAACGGGATCAGTGTCGGCGGATCGGGCTCGATCATAAACGATCGCGACATCGCCAGCACGGGATCGGCGATCTCAACCTATTTCTCGTACCCCGCCGTGCTTAGCATCTCCAACAGCGGCAACATTCAGGCGACGCTAGCCAGTGGCACCGATTTTGCCCTCAACCTCGGAATGATAACCTCCGGGGACAATTCGGGCACGATTACCGCAACAGGCGGGGGCGGCCTCAGCGCCTCGATCCTCACCTACGGCACCACCGCATTCACCAATAGCGGCACGATCACGGCAGACGGGCCCGGCGTAATTATATCGGGCAAGTTTGATAATCAGGGCACGGTACGGTCGACCGGCGATGTAGGCGTCATCAACTCCCTGGGCGGAGGGACTGCACGGGGAGTCACCTCTACTAACAGTGGAACGATCGAAGGCGTGGGTGCGGGACTACGGGTCGACACGATCAATTTCGCCAACACAGGGACGATTACGGCAACGGATGGCCTAGGCGTCGACCTTGGCTCCTATGCCGGCTTTGACAACCAGTCGGGCGGGGTCGTCAACGGAACGACCGCTGCCGTCGGAACGTCCAATTCCGCCTTCAATGCCGTAATCCAGAATGCCGGCATCTTGAACGGCGATGTCAATTTGATCCCCCCGGGCGCATATGACTTTTCCAGCGACATCTTCATCGACAACGGGGGTACGGTAAACGGTAACCTGCTGCTTGGCGGCGGAGACGATATCCTAGTTACCGATCTTGGCCGGAACGCCCCCTTTGCGGGAGTGACGGGTACGGTCGATGCAGGCACTGGCAATGACATCGTCCGTTATCGCGTGATCACCGACGCTAGTTCGACCCTATCTATTCCGACCAGTTTTGAAGGACTAGGCTACGAAATTGCGAATAATGCCACGCTGATGCTGACCGGATCGGGACAGCACGACCTTAGCCTGGCCTTCAGCGGACAGGGAAGCGTGGACATCACGGCGGACCTGTCGCAGACCGACCACATCGTTCTCAACATGGGTGCGCCCACTCTTTCCCAACTGACAGGCCTTGGCACCTATCTGCCTTCGGATCTCTATGTTGTCAGTCATGGCACCCTATCCCTGACGACCACCTCCAATTTTTTTTATTATGGCAACGCCGCCGTCAACGCGGGATCAGGCAAATTCGAAAACGCCGGGACCATCATAGTTTCTGGTGCTTCCGGCGGCTATTATCTGCCCAGCGCCATTAACAACGCCAGCGAAGCGATCAATAGCGGCACCATCATGCTCGACGGCGCCATCGCCTCCAGCAACATCGGCAAGTTCACCAATGCCGGATCCATCGTTCAGAGCACAGGCGGCGCAGCCTCCCAAGGCCTTAACGCATACCAGATCGACAATAGCGGCACCATCTCGGTCGATGGCGTCGCTGCCACGTCGGGATATTATTTCGGGCAGGGCACCATCAGCAACTCGGGCCTGATTGAAAGCAGGCAGGACGTCGGCATCCTCGCCTCAGGCGGAACGATCAACAACGTGCAAGGCGGGACCATCACCGGCAAAACGATCGCGATTCAAGGATCCGGCACAGTCATCAATGCCGGGACGATTAATGGCGATGTTCAACTCGGAACCACCTATTTCTACGGGGGTCAGGGCAAATATGTCGCGGATGGCGGCATCCTCAATGGCAATCTGACCCTCGGTTCTGGGAATGACATCGTCTTGGCCTTGATTGGCGCAACCGGTATCAGCGGCAATGTCGATGCCGGAGCGGGCAATGATATCTTTGGCCGCTTCTATCGCGCCGACTCAACCGCCCAGATCGGCGGCGCGCTTCCGGCGACGTTCGAGACCGAACTGGTGGAAGCGATTGGCCCAAATACAACCGTGACGCTCACCGGTCCGGGTGCGGCGGCTACATCTGATTTATGGATCGCGGGCGATGGCCGGATCGTCAACAAGGCCGACCTTAGCGGCCACATGTTCGCAATGGCGGATAGCGCTCTCGCAGCCGACGGCGTGGGCGTGGTTACATCTTTTACCAATGACGGCGACCTGTCAGGCGGATTTGAGGGTGGTGCCCACTCCTTCACGAACAACGGCGCGATTGGCCCGTTCACGCCCACCAGCATGGCGGTTGACCTCTCTAGCTCCGGCGACCTCGATTTCAGCAACCACGGAACTATTGCGGCCCCCTTCGCTGTCCGTATGTTTCTGGCGGATGCCGACCGTTTTTCCTTCGCAAACAGTGGCGTTATTGCGGGGCATGTCAGTATTTCCGAAGGATACAACTATACCGGCGAAGGTTTTCAGTCCGGTACGATTATCAACAGCGGCTCTATTTCAACCGATAGCGAGCCCGCACTTGGGATGGTGGTCAATACCCACGCCGCACCAAGCACGCTGGCGGTCGTGAACAGTGGTACGATTGAGACCAACCAGGCAGGGGGCTCCGCGCTGCGACTGGATATGAATTTCGGCGTCGGACAATTGCCTTCGACCTCGATCGACAACAGCGGCACCATCAGGACCAATAGCGATGGGTTCGGCCCTTACCCCTATCCGATGTTCCTGTCTTATGTCGCCCTCCCCTCAGCGGCGATACTACTGACAGGAAACGACACCGGAACTCCTGTAACGATCATGAATCATGCAGGCGGATCGATTGAAGCCAATCACTATAATGCGGCGGCAATACTCGCATCCATGCCTATTGTAATAGAGAATGCAGGAACGATCTCGGGCAGCGCTGGAACCGACTGGACTCAGACGCTCTACTCGAACACCGGTTACCGTGTCGACCTGGCCTATCATCTGGCAGGCGCAATCCAGACAGGCAATCTTGAGGACATCGTTCGCAACACCGGCACCATCACTGGCTCAATCGACCTCGGCGCTGGCAACGACAGCCTCGAAAACCGCAGCATCCTTGTCGGCGATTTTTTCCTGAACGACGGCGACGATCATTTCGTCGAAGGGCTGAATGCCAGCTTCACCGGCACGGCCGATGGCGGCAACGGCAGCGATACACTGATCTTCGACGTAACGGGAGGCGGAACCCTCGATCCCCATCTCTATAGCCAGTTCACCAATTTCGAGAATTTCGGCTTGACGGGCCATGGCTCCCTAGTGATCCAGGGGACGCAACCCATTCAAACGCTGATACTGGAAGGCGCCACCTTCGATCTGCAACAGGGATCGACCTTGCAAACCCTCGGGGCGATAGCGATTACAGGCACCGGTGGAAATGACCATGTGATCAACCACGGCGCGATCGTCGGCGACGTTGTGCTTGGCGGGGGCAATGACCGGTTCGATCTTCATCCCGGCTCCACGGTGGGCGGATCGGTAGACGGCGGCGCAGGCGTCAACCGTCTGGGACTTTACCTTGGCAATTCCGGCACCCCAGCGCCGCTCGACTTCACGCCCTACTCCAATTTCGAGCAATTCACATTCGGTAGCGGCTTCGGCTCCCTATCCGGAAACACGACATTCGCACTGATAGACGTTGATGGGGGCCGCCTTGTCGGCCTGGCCGGTTCCACTATCAATGCTCCGCAAGGCATCACTGTGGCCCCCGGCGCGACCTTCGGCAGTGCGGGCGCCATAAACGGGGACATCGCCGTGCGCGGAACGCTCTCGCCGGGCGCATCTCCGGGCACGATGACGGTCAGCGGCAACATGATACTCGCCAGCGGCTCGACAACGTTGTTCGAGATGACGCCGACGATTAGCGACGCGCTCATCATCAACGGCAGTCTCACTGTTCAGGCAGGGGCGGCGCTCGATATCACCGGCACCCGTCCGTTGACGCCCGGCGTGACCTACGATCTCATCACCGCCAGCAACGGTATAACCGGAAATTTTTCCACGATCACCAAAGCCCCCACTGTTCTTGGCTTCGTCAGGCAGACCGGTAACGCTGTTCAGCTGCTCGGAACATTGCAACTCTTGAACGGCGCCAATCCGCAAGTCGTTGCGACCAATAGCTATATCAACAGCCTGCTCCTTAACAACACAGCGACGCAGGGCATCTATGCCGCCTTGCCTTCGCTGGTGGAAAGCAACGGCTTCGCCAATGCACCCGCTCTCGCCACGCTTACCCCGGAAGCCTACGCCTCCGCCAGCCAGATCGGTATCGATAACGGCCTGGCCATTTCCTCGGCGGTACGGTCTGCAAGCAAGGCTCCGGGCGGCAAAGGTCAAGGCTTTTTCGGAATAGGTCAGGGCTTTGGCAGCTGGCACCGGTTGAATGGCAATCGCACTGACGGCATCTCGGATGCCCGTATCAATAACGGAGGCTTCCTCGGCGGTATCGGATTTGCCTCGGATAGTTTCACCGCAACCGCCTTTGGGGGGCGCATCTATGCGGATCAAGCGCTGAGTCCTCTTGCCGCAAAGACGAATGCAGACGGCACTTTCGTCGGCAGCTCTGTTGATTTCTTGCACGAGGGTTGGCGCATCGGTGCATCGATCGTCTGGGACAGCAGCAAGGCAGTCACGAAGAGAACTCTCTACGATGGTGGCAATTCGTCCGGCCATTACAAGCTGCATAGCCTGACCCTCGATGGGCATGTCGGGTATCGCTTCGACATGGGACAAGGCGGGTGGCGACTGGCCCCCCAGATCGGCGTAACGCATATCGCGGTGAAGCGCGGCGGCCTGACGGAAACGGGCGGCAGCCCCTTCGCGTTGGAAGTAGCGCAGCGCAGGACTAAGGCCACCTTCCTCGATGCCGATCTGGAGCTTGCCATAAACGGTGATGCATCCGTGCGGCCTTGGCTGTCGGCGGGTTGGCAACATCGGCTTGATGGCAACGCTGTGCTTGCCACAGCCGGGTTCACGGGCGCGAGCGGTCAATTCACAGCGAACGGAGCAGAGCGCACCCGGGACTTCGCACACATTGGCGCGGGCGTGGAATGGTCGGTATCGAAAAAGCTCGATCTTTATGCGAGGGGGGGCAGCGCCTTCGGGTCGGGAACTGGCGTTCGCAGTCTTACTATAGGCCTGAGATACGGATTTTAAGCTTTTGAAGTGATTGTCAAAGGTACACCTTGACTGAAGCGATGTGACTTCAGCAACCGCATGTTGCAGGACAACCTGCGTCTATATAGCTTATGTTCTGAACCCGAGCCGGAGCCGTTCTTATAGCCTGTCCGGGGCACTCACCAAGCAGAATGCGAAGCTTGCACCACATTAGTTCCCTTTCGCCGCATTGTTGATCGCGAGGATCGGATAGACCAGCGACGACACCACGTTAACGAACTTCTGGAACTCGGCGAGCGGCGCATTGGACACGTAGATCACGTCCTTGTTCCGCACGGGGAAGCTCTGCGCGGCAAAGAAGGTCGCCGGGTTCTTCATATCGATGCGATAAATGACCGGGATTTTGCCATCGGGCGTCGTCCGCGCTCCTGCCGCCACAGCGGAATCAAGCGCGCGCGGGTCTTCCAGTCTAAACAGGAACGCGCCACGCACATCCGCACGCTGATCCTGCAAGCCCCCTGCCCGGCCAAGCGCCTGCGCCAGCGTAATCCCGGTCGCCTCGAACGCGATCTCGGCATTGGCGCCAGTCGCGCCCAGCGCGGTGAAGCTGTAGGGCTGGAACAGCGCCGTCACCACATCATCGGGTTGGAGCCGGATGTTCTGGCGCGGATCCTTGATGATCGCTTCCAGTGGGAGCGAGGCAACCTCCGCACCACGCGTGATCTGGATCACGGTCTTGCCGACCGGCTGTTTGACGCCGCCCGCGCTCGCCAGCACGTCAAGCACACGCTCGCCCCGCGCGGTGAGTGGCACGCGCGTGCTATTGGCGACATCCCCGACAATCGTGACATTGGTGGTGGCATTGCGCGCCACGCGCACGATCACCTGCGGCTGATGTGCCATACCGTTCAGGCGCGAAACGATCTCCCTGCCGATTTGCTGCGGCGTGCGTCCGGCAGCCTGGACCTGTCCAATGAACGGAATGACGATGCGGCCGTCGCTGTCCACCATCTGGTCGGGCAGCGAGGTGCCACGCGCGGTGGAATCGGACGAGGACAGGATCGACGCGCCACCGGCAGAACCGAAGAGCGCTGCGGGCGGCGCTTCCCAGATCGAGATATCGAGCACATCGCCCTTGCCGACGATAGAGCCCACGGGAGCGCCGTCGCCCAAACTTTCTGCAAAGGACGACGCCTGACCGCTTGCATAGACACGACGCGCAACATCATCCGTCACGTCGATGATCTTGATATCGGCCGAGGACAGCGTTTCGCCGTCCGCCTTCACTACCGCGCCAGTCGACGGCCCTGCCCCACTCTTCATCGCACAGCCAGAGAGCGTCGTCGAACAGATCAGCGCCGCAAGAACCACTGCGCGCCAGCCCTGCCGGCCGCGCGCAATACGGCATTCGCTTGTCATTTTGTCATTTTCCTCTGGAAACACGGAACAGCCAATCACTCCGGCAGTTTATTCTACCCTATGCCGAGTCCGGCCCTGTTTCCGGACACGCGGGCAGCATCTATAATGCTGCCCCGGCGTTTGTCATTAGGGAATGCGGCCTCATTGCAAGAGATTCGATGCAGTAACATCAAAATATCACATCTGCATTTTCACAAGAAATAAGCAGGCACGCCGCGCACTGGGGCGTATTCTCCTCCGAATAGGTTGTTATGGCTATTGGCTTACGGAAATCAGGTCGCTACTCGATTTCGGCAAGACGGACCGGCAAGAGGCAATCCCGTATCTATGAACCAACAGTCCATTTATCCCATCATCTTGTGCGGTGGGTCAGGCACCCGGCTTTGGCCCTTGTCGCGCAAAGCCTACCCCAAGCAGTTTGCCCAATTGATGGACGATACCAGCCTGTTCCAGCGCGCGGCGAACCTCGCCAAGGGGGACGGCTTCGCGCCTCCTTTGGTCGTCACCGGCGATCCTTTCCGCTTCATTGTATTGGAACAACTTGAAGCGATCCGGCAACGCGCCTCAGCCGTCATCATCGAACCCGAAGGACGCAACACCGCGCCTGCGGTGCTCGCCGCCGCGCTGGTGTTGCAGCAGCAGGCGCCTGACGCGCTTATGCTGGTGTTGCCGTCCGATCATCTGATTCCGGATACTTTGGCCTTCCAGGCAACGGCCTTGGCTGCCGCTGGTCGCGCAGCTCAAGGCGATCTCGTCACCTTCGGAATCGAGCCGACCCGTGCGGAATCCGGCTACGGCTATCTCGAGTTGACCGACGCGGGTGCCCGCGCTGCGACCGACCCGCAATCGCTGGTCCGCTTCGTTGAAAAGCCGGATGCGGCGCGCGCCACCGAAATGCTGGCTTCGGGCAAATATCTCTGGAATGCTGGCATTTTTCTCTTTTCCGTGCAGGCGATTATCGATGCCTATCGCACTCATGCGCCGGATTTGCTGCGAGCGGTGAACCAGGCAGTTGAGACAGGCACGGCGGACCTTGGCTTCACCCGGCTCGGCGAGGAGGCGTGGGGGCAGGCCCAGAGTATCTCGATCGACTATGCGATCATGGAAAAGGCGACAAACCTCGCCGTCATGCCCTTTTCCGCAGGCTGGTCAGACCTCGGCGACTGGAAGAGTGTGTGGCAGGAGAGCAGGCCAGATGCAGCAGGCAATATCTGTTCGCGCAATGCCACCGCGATCGACTGCCAGACCAGCCTGCTGCGCTCGGAGTCCGACGGCCTTGAGGTGGTGGGCATAGGGCTGGAGGAAATGATTGTCGTAGCCACACCCGACGCAGTGCTGGTGGCACCCAAATCCGCCAGCCAGCGCGTCGGCGAGGCAGTCGCCTCCCTCAAGGCTCGGGGCGTAAGGCAGGGTGAAGCCATGCCTCGTGACCGGCGGCCTTGGGGCTGGTTCGAAAGCCTCGCGGTGGGTGACGGATTTCAGGTCAAACGTATTGTCGTCAATCCGGGCCAAGCCCTCTCACTCCAGAGCCACAATCACCGGGCCGAGCACTGGATTGTCGTTGCCGGCACCGCGGAAGTGACGATCGGTGAGGATTTCAGGAAGCTGGTTACGGCGAATGAGTCGGTCTATGTGCCGCTGGGCGCGATCCACCGCCTCGAAAATTCCGGCACGATCCCAGTGGAGATGATCGAGGTACAGACCGGCGCTTATCTGGGCGAGGATGACATCATACGGTACGAAGACAGATATGCGAGGAGGTGAGAGCCTGACCTAGCCTTTGCACCATCTCAAAGTCACCGTTCCCTTCAATCTCCTATACGATGTTATGTGGGCTAAGCCATGTTCCCCGCAACGGATTGACACGAAACCCTATGCTTTCCGGCCCGCCCATCACGCAGGAAGAGACCGCTGCGATGTTCCGGGCTGCGCTCGACCCATTCGGCAAATTGGGCTTGACCGACGAGCAGGCCGCCGACCTGCTCAACATGCCACTGCGCTCCTATCGGCGCTCGAAGGCGGAAAGCCCGGGGCGCTTTCCACGCGACGGGCGGCCCCGCCTCTCCTACCTCATGGGTATTCACAAGACGCTGCAGATTATCTTTTCAGCAGCCCAACGCGGCTATGCATGGATGAGGGCAAGCAACGCAACCTTCGCCGGGGCAAGCACGCTCAATGTCATGCTCGGTGGCGAGTTGAGCCACATCATGCGCGTGCG
>Ga0138256_10008646_pt1 | contig 10691 bp, 11 predicted proteins | sample KNB2016incub_MG_FD_105486 | JGI IMG/M metagenome (GOLD analysis project Ga0138256, IMG submission 105486) | Active sludge microbial communities from wastewater in Klosterneuburg, Austria - KNB2014incub_MG | ecosystem: Engineered > WWTP > Activated sludge > Unclassified | place: Austria... | reverse complement strand
TAACTAATAACTAATAACTAATAACTAATAACTAATAACTAATAACTAATAACTAATAACTAATAACTAATAACTAATAACTAATAACTAATAACTAATAACTAATAACTTTATGGCTAAGAAATTATATATATTACATGGGTGGTCCTATTCTATTGAGAAATGGAAACCGTTTAAGAAATACATGGAAGAAAAAGAGTTTGAAATTATTTTTCTAGGTGTGCCTGGTTTAACAGAAGAAACAGATAAAGTATGGACACTCGATGAATACGTTGAATGGTTGAGAGATAAATTAGAAAAAGAAAATGAAGTAGTGCTTATAGGGCATTCAAATGGCGGACGAATTGCCATAGCATTTGCGGCTAAGTATCCTGGCTTACTAAAGCAGTTAATTTTAATAGACAGTGCAGGGATATATCATAATGAAATCCCTTTGAGGTTTAAACGATTTGTGTTTAAGAATATAGCTATTGCAGGAAAGAAGTTATCCTCATCAGAAAAATTACGAAATGTATTATATATGCTAGCTCGTGAAAGCGATTATAAAAATGCAACTCCTTTGATGCGTAAGACTTTGGTAAATCTTATTACGCAAGATTTAACCTCAGAACTAAGTAAGATTATTACACCTACTCTGATTTTATGGGGAGAAAAAGATAATTTAACTCCAGTTTCCGATGCGAAGATAATGCATGAAAAGATAAGAAAATCAAATCTGTTAGTCATTGAAGACGCTGGGCATTCACCTCATTTCACACATACTAATATTGTTTGTAGGAAGATATTGGAAGAGATATAGTTATGCGTATTTTTAATTCACTTGGTTCCAATTATGATTTGAGTTTTGCCTTGCGCGCACTTTTGACCTCAAATAGTACTAATTCTCCACTAAAGCTGAAAGAGTATCTGGAAAACAAGTATGGCGGTAAAGCAAAGCTATTATATAAAGGAAGAGAAGCGATTAGTCTTGCGCTTTTTATGGCGGATTTGCCTAAGGGTTCCGAAGTCGCTGTTTGTGGATTTACTTGTTATGCGGTATATAAAGCTGTAAAAGATGCTGGGTATGAAGCTAGCTATGTAGATATTACTCAAAAAGATCTCAATTTCTCAGCATATGATTTGGAAGAAGTTATTAAAAAAAACTCTGCCATTAAAGTCGTTATTATTCAAAACACCTTAGGGTATGCTTGTGACATAAAAGGGATTATTGAAGTATGTAAAAAAAATGATTTAATACTAATTGAGGATTTGGCACACAGCATAGGTGCTGTATATGCAGACGGTAGAGAAGCGGGTTTGGTAGGTGATTTTACCATACTGTCATTTAGTCAAGATAAAATAATAGATGGAATAAGCGGTGGTGCATTAATTGTAAGAAACAAGAAATATCAGGTAGGTAAAGCTAGGAAGCTTGAACATTTGAGAGCAGTTGAGCAGGTTAAGGATAGATTTTATCCTTTATTTACATTAATTATTCGATCAACATATAGCTACTTTATTGGGAAAGTAGTACATCTGTTATTAAAAAAAATGCATTTATTATCTCAACCAATGGATGGCGGCGAAAGTCTTCATATATTGCCTGAATGGTATGCTGACTTAACGCTCAAACAATTTGAAGTGTTAGATGGTGAATTGAGACATAGGCGAAAAATAGCTAAGGTATATTCTAAACACATAGACTCATCTTTATTAGTTTATTTTCAAGATAACCAAATAGAGAGATCAAGTAATTTGCGTTTTCCTATAATGATTAATAAAAGAAAAGAATTCTTCAAATATATGAAGCAATTCGGTGTGCACATATCTGATACATGGTATGATGCGCCAATTGCTCCAAAGAAATATATGATATTCACAGATTATATAAATCAATGTCCGAATTCAGAAAAAATTTCAACTAAAATTGTTAATCTGCCTACACATAAAAATATTTCTGAAGTACAAGCGAATTTTATAGCTGAGAAGATAAACGTATGGATGAAATAATCATAAAAGAAGTTATTTCTGAGTCGAGTTGGGAAGATTTTTTAAAAGATCGACCTGAAGCGAATTTTCTTCAGTCTTGGTACTGGGGAGAATTTCATAAATCTTATGGCCACTCAATTCAGAGGAGTGGTTTTTTTAAGAGAGAAACCCTGGTAGGTGTTATGCTTTCAATTGTAGAGAATGCAAAGCGGGGAAGATATCTTACTGTTCCTGGCGGTCCCATAATAGATTGGGAAAATGCATCTCTTGTAGATAAGGCAATGGTTGAGATGAAAAGAATTGCTTTAGCGAAAGCTTGTATATTTGTTAGAGTGAGGCCGCAGCTTATATCTAATAATTTCTCAAAAAATCTTTTCAAAAAACATGGTTTTGTTAGTGCCCCAATGCACTTTCATGCAGAGCTTACGACGCAATTAGATATCACAAAACCCGAAGATGAGTTGATGGCAAATATGAGAAAAGCGACTCGTTATGAGATAAGAAAAGCAGAAAAAATTGGAATACAAATTAAGACAACTGATAATCCGGGTGCAATAAAAGCGTTTTACGACTTGGAGATGTTGACCGCTAAAAGGCATGGATTCGTGCCGTTTTCGTATCAGTTTTTATATGATCAGTTTAAAGCATTTTCTATTGTTAATAAAGTTTTACTCTATACAGCAGAATTTGAAAATAAACTTTTAGCACAAGCTTATATCATATTCTATGGTCAAGAAGCTGCGTATCATTATGGTGCAAGTACTGAGGAGGGTAGAAAGTATCCTGGAGCATATCTAATTCAATGGGAGGCAATCAAGGAAGCAAAGAACAGGGGATTAAGTCGATACAATTTTTGGGGTGTTGCGCCAAGCGATCAAACCGCTCATAGATTTTATGGAGTATCTGTTTTTAAAAGAGGTTTTGGCGGATTTGACTATGAATACCTCCATGCTCAAGATCAGGTTATTAATAAGCCACGGTATATTATAAATTTAGCAATAGAAAAAGCGAGAAAGCGGATCCGTCGTGTTTAGTATGAATAAAATAATTCTTGCATCATCTTCTGTTCGTAGAAAAGCATTACTAAATCAAATAGGATTAAGCGTTGAAACTATTAAACCAGAGATAGATGAGAAGTTGAATCCTCGTCTAAAACCTCGTGGTAATGCCGAGCAGCTATCTCTCGCGAAAGTAAATGCTGTAGCACAAAAATTAAAAGATGATAATTTGAAAATTAGCAAAGCATCTAAAATAATGAATGAAGATGTTATTATTATCGCCGCAGATACATTTATAGTATTCAATGGTGAAATTCTTGGAAAGCCAATCGATAAGAAAGACGCTAAGAAGACACTTTTAAAACTAAGTGGTAAAAGCCATAGTGTTATCACAGGTTTTACCATACTCGAAATGAATTCCCATAAGACCATAACAAAATCAGTCGTGACGAAAGTATTTTTCCGAAAAATAAGTTTGAAAGAAATAGATGCATATATAAAAACAGGGGAGCCTATGAATAAGGCAGGTTCTTATGGTATGCAAGATTTAGCGGCAATTTTCGTTGAGAGAATAGAAGGTGAACCATTTAATGTAGTGGGTTTACCTCTTTCGGCGTTGACTGAGGAATTAAAGAAGTTTGGTGTAAAATTGTTCTAGTACCGGGAGAGGGAGTCGAACCCACATGAGCAATTACGCCCAAAGGTTTTTGAGACCTTCGTGTCTACCATTCCACCATCCCGGCAATTTGGTTAATAGTCAATGGCTAATGGTCAATAGCAAGCTAAAGCATTTTTACTTAAAAACTATTAGCTCTCGGCTATTAACTATTTCGCCAAGCCCTAGATTTTTAGGCTTCTATATTATATACTGGTAGGCATGACTATTCAACAAATATTTAATTTTGGATTAGAGATGGGAATGAAAGCAGATCCTAGAGGATTAGAGAAGGTTAAAAAGTATATTAAAGAACGTAAAAAAGAATACGAAGAGCTCCCAAATAATAAAAAGAAATATTTAGATCCAAAATCTCTCGATAATCCATATTCGGATTCAGGTATTCTCTATGGTGATCTTCAAAAACCTGTTAAAAAAATTCTCGCAGGTATAGATACTGATGCAACGGAAATACTTTTAGCAGACAGGCTAAATCAGCAGGGAAGAAATATAGATTTAGTGATTGCGCATCATCCAATGGGTGTCACACTTGCGTCTTTGCATGACGTGATGGATCTGCAAGTGGATGTGTATGCAGAGGTAGGAGTTCCTATAAATGTTATGGATGCATTACTTAGAGAGAGAATGGATACCGTAAAGAGGCGTATTCATCCCATGAATCATAATCAAATTATTGATACCGCGAAGCTTCTTGGTATACCTGTTATGAATCTTCATACCATATGGGACAATATAGGTGATAAATTTATGAAAGATTATCTGGCAAAACGAACTTTTGATACGGTAGGTGAATTACAGGATTATCTTATGGAAATGCCTGAGTATCAAGAAGCCGCGAAAGGAAAAAATGCACCTGAGATCGTATCAGGAAGTCCTAAAAGTAGAGCAGGAAAGATTGCTTTATTTTTCACTGGCGGTACAAATCCATCGAAAGAATCATATATCGAATTAGCGAAAGCAGGAATAGGTACACTTGTCGATATGCATATACCTGAAGACGCATTGAAAGAGCTGAAGAAGCTGCACGTAAATGTTATAAATGCTGGTCATATGGCGTCTGATTCAATTGGTGCGAATTTGTTTTTTGATGAGTTAGAAAAAAAAGGAATTGAAGTAATACCATGTTCAGGATTAGTAAGGGTAAAGAGAAGTAAATAGTATATAGCGAATAGCTAATAGTTTATAACCATTTACCATTTAGCTATTAACTATTATCCAATTATGATTAGTGTTACCGATCTCCGTGCAGGAACTACATATAGAGAGGACGGAAATTTATTCCAGGTGTTATCCTATCAGCATATAAAAATGGGGCGGGGAAGTGCGAATATAAAAGTACGCGTTAAAAATCTCAATAACGGTTCTACTGTTGATAAAAGTTATATAAATGGAGCGCGAATTGCAGATGTACAGATAAATAAAAAAGAAATGCAGTTTCTATATAAAGATGATGATGCAGCTTATTTTATGGATCCCTCAACCTACCAACAGGAACAGCTTTCTCTTATAAAAATTGATGGACATGAATATTTGAAAGAAGGAGAAAGTTTTACGGTTAGTTTTTTAGATAATAGTCCGCTTACGGTACAACTTCCTCCAAAAATGGTGTTTCGAGTAGAGGAAACAGGACCAGCTGTGAAAGGAAATTCAGCAACCAATGTTTTTAAAGATGCAATATTGGAAAATGGAATCAAAACTAAGGTGCCTCTTTTTATTTCTATAGGTGAGTTAGTCCGTGTAGATACAAGAACTGGTGAATATACAGAAAAAGCTTCGCTCACCACAAGCAGCTAATTTGGTATACTTGTGATTGACTATCGTTAATCATGAAGAATAATTTGTTACTTGCTTTTCATAATAAACAATTTCTGTATCTTTGGTTGGCCGAAATCTTCACCCAAATTCCTGTAAATGTCTTTAATTTTATTTTAATTCTCGTAATATTTAATCTTACGAAATCTAATACTGCTGTTTCAGTTGTTGTTCTCTCATTTACTATCCCTGCTGTAATATTTGGTATACCTGCTGGAGTTTATACAGACAAATGGAATAAAAAAGAAGTACTTATAATTTCTAACTTTATTCGCGCACTACTTCTGGTAATTTTGGTGTTTTTTAGCAATAACATTTACGTAATTTACATTATCTCTTTTTTGTTTGGTATTATCACACAGTTTTTTATTCCAGCCGAGACACCGCTAATCCCACTCATCGTTAACAAAGGTCAGCTTTTATCAGCAAACGCGCTTTTCGGAATAGGTGTTTTTGGGTCTATATTAATCGCATATATCATAAGCGGTCCTTTTCTTTTACACTTAGGATTAATTAACACATTACTTATACTTGCGATTTCTTTAATATTAGGAGGGCTTCTTGTAAGTCGTATAATTGTTCCACTCTCTGAAGATATAAAACGTTTTAATCTATCTACGCGACTTCCTTTCAATGCTTTCAAAAAAGAAGTTTTAGAAGTCGCATCGATTATAATTTCAACACCTCATATATTAAGCGCATTACTTTTGCTTGCTTTATCCCAAATACTTTTTTTGATAGTTGCAGCTATTGCACCTGGATACGCAAATGAAGTATTACATATAAAAGTGGAGGAGTTTCCCATACTAGTAATAGCACCAGCAGCGGCAGGAATAGTAATCGGATCAATAATTATAGTAAATAAGCTTTATGCAAAACGAAAGAAAGACATTATTACAGTGGGGATATTTTTATCAGCAATGGTACTTATGATTATGCCATATGGAAGTGAAATTGTATCAAAAGAGATAATAATGGAAATAAATCGAACATTGCCAAATTATTTTATTATTAATAATCGAGATGTAATAATGACGTTAGCATTTATATTAGGTTTTGCAAATGCGCTCGTTTTTATACCTGCGAACACACTATTGCAAGAAAAAACTACAGATTCAACTAGAGGAAAGATGTATGGTGTGCTGAATACATTTGTGGGTATTTTTTCGTTCATGCCAATTTTACTTGTTGGGAGCTTTGCCGATTTAGTAGGTGTAGGCAGTGTAGTGATGGGAATAGGTGTGTGTTTACTATTGATTGTAATTGCTAAAGTAGCTTTAAGATATTAAAGTTACGAAATAATTTCAAATATGATTATTATAATCTCATTAATCATTGCAATGGTTTTATATCTTTTTACATTTTATTACTATGTACGAGATGATCTGTATTTCATAAGAAAAGGTGTGTCAATGGAGCAACTTTTCAATGTATTGTTTTTGGGTTTGTTTGGTGGTGTTATATTCTCTCGCTTGCTCTACATTTTTCTTGACTCGAATTTTCAGAATGTCAGTAAGGTGCAGTCATACTTTATATCGCGCTCTGTAGGTATTTCAATTTTTGGTGCTGTAGCAGGATTAATAATTTCATATATTTGGCTCACTAAAAGAAACAAAATTTCTATGAGAAGATTTTTCGATTATGTTTCTGTAGCCCTTCTTGCTGCATTTCCGATATTATTTCTCGGAGTTTTTTCAAATCTTTATCTTTTTGTTATGTACGTAATACTTTTTATGTTTTTCACATCAGTTTTAATGCCAAAATATATCAACGGTAGAATGCGGGTCGGAAGTATATGTCTTATTTTTTTGATTATGTTTTCTCTGGTTTCATTTCTTCATGATATTTTTCTTTTATATACAGAAAATATATTACTTTCCAAAGAATCATTTCTTTTTATAGGGCTATTTGTCTTATCCTTTATTTTATTGATAAGACTTGAAATGAAAAAAATTCAAAAAAGCTCCTGACAAAACTTAATACAAGTAGATGCTTATCAACTAGTGAGTATTTATCAGTAATTTGTTTTTCCAAGTCGTTAAATATGATTAAAATAATTTACGAAGATGATGATGTAATTGCTATTGATAAGCCTTCAGGTATTACGGTAAATAAAGCCGAAACTACGAAAGGTCAGGTCACAGTTCAGGAATGGGCGGAAGAAAGGATGCAAATAGCTAATGGTAAATGGCAAACCCCGATTAAATCGGGGCAAATAGAAGAACAAGATAATGATTTTTATATTCGGGGAGGGATTGTGCACAGGTTGGATAAAGAGACATCAGGTATTTTACTAATAGCAAAAAACCCTGAGTCCTTTATAGAACTACAGCGTCAATTTAAAGAACGTGAAATAAAAAAAACTTATATTGCACTATCCCATGGAAGCGTAACTCCTTTGGAGGGTGAAATAAATGTTCCGGTAGGAAGACTTTCATGGAATCGAAAGCAATTTGGAGTGGTAGCAGGGGGTAGGGAGGCGATTACTAAATATAAAGTATTAAGTGGTAAGCATTACAAGTTTTGTAAAGAATACTTGACGCTTCTTGAGTTATATCCTGAGACAGGAAGGACACACCAAATCAGAGTGCATTTGAAATATATCGGGCATCCAATCTTTGCTGATTTTTTATACGCTGGACGTATTACTCAGCGAAATGATAGAAAAAAATTGTCCCGTGTTTTTCTACATGCGAAACAAATTAAATTTTTGCATCCTAAGACCAAGAAGTCTATTACTATAGAAAGTCAACTGCCTATCGAACTTGATAATATTATTACAAGTGAATAGTTCATAATCATGAATAAAAAAAAGACTGTTGCGTCCGAAAATAAAAGCTTGAGAAAAGCTATTTTTTTTATTGGAATTGTATGTATCCTTATCATGTTGTCGATGATAGCAAGGTTTGCATATATTATTAAAAATAGTCAATTTAATGGAAGGGATAGGTTTACTGTTGCTATTATTTTTACTCCTTTAAAAGCTTCTCTTATATCATTCGATCCATTTAGTGAATCAGTCAGTCATATCCTTGTGCTAGGAAAGCGGGAAGGATATACTCCTGGGCGAATTATTGGAGTACCTGTAGATGCTGTGATTAATTTAGAGAAAGAAAAGGAAGAATTGCCAAATTCAGTTCCAAAAATACTTTCTTATGCATTAATGCATCCCGGAATAAAGACACAAGGCATTACATCAATTGACATGATTCGTTTATATCTATTTATTAAATCTTTACCCACGAATGGGTATTCGGAAGAATCTATAGCTGCTTCAGATAGTGAAGTTAAAATCGATAAGCTAGTGCAAAAATTACTTATTGATAGCGCCATAGTTAATGAACAGAAAAGCATAGAGATTGTAAATGGAACTAATGTTGACGGGGTAGGGAAGAGGATGGAGCGTATTTTGCGAAATAGTGGTAGTAATGTAGTTGCAGTTTCTACCACACAGAAAACAGAGAAGCGATCTACTATATATGCATATGGTGAAGATTCTTATACACTTAAGAAATTACATCGAGTATTTAAGTATCCAATTGTTATTACACAAATGCGTGAGATAGCAGATATTAAAATAGTAATTGGGATAGATGGTGTACGGGATGAATCGTTTTAAAAACTTAATATGCTGATTATTATTCTATTAGCAGGTTTATCAATTATTCTGGCGGTGCGTTCTTTGGTGGGTCAGATTAAGCTTGAGGAGGTTAAGTTCGCAAAGAAAAATTTAAAGAAAAGTAAAGTTGTGTTTTGGAGAGAATCCAGAAATCATTCATCAGATTGAAAAAAATTACTGTTTGCAATTCTTTTAGCTTTGTTTCCTTTGGCGGTTTTACTCTTAGGGTCATTCGATAAAGAGAATTTGGTTTTCTCTATAGATATAAATGATGGCTGATTTTTAAACTTTATAGCTTTTTTTATCTCTTTTATAATAACTGTGACATTTGTACCCTGGACAATTTTTAAGTAAGCTTCATATTGATTTCCCCCCTCAATAAATTTGATGAGTCGGCTGCCAATGTCGTGAGGAAGCATCCCGATATACTGTTTTTGCGCATCATATGCAAAAATTTTCATCCTTTTTATAGAAAGAAAAAGCTGTTCACCATTACGAAGGGGGATAAGAATTTTTCTGTCAGCTGTATTGATCAGGTCTACCACTTTAGTCTTACCTGGTTCCTCGATAAAGACGTTACTTACCTGAATATGGGCGACGGTACTTCCGCCAAATTGCTGTGTATTGTCTGATAAACGCGCAAGATTTTTTAAAGCAATTGGATTGTTTGCGTCGATTGTTAGCACTTGTTGGTAGATTGATTTGGCTTCTTTTATTTCGCCTAAGCTTGTTTTTGCAAAGGCTAGTCTGTTTAAGGAGTCTATGTCATGAGGATCTTCTTCTAGAAGCATTTGGTTGAGAATGACAGCTGCTTGCCAGTCTCCCTGTAGTGCTGTCTGAACTGCTTGCGTTTTGAGCGGTATCATGGGGGATTTGATCGTATTACATTCTATGTATATTTCTTGCAAATGTCAAGATAGATTGGCTATAATTGCAGATGGTTAATAGCTATTAGTGATCTAATATAATATGTCTGGGCATTCAAAGTGGGCTACAATTAAAAGACAAAAAGGCACAACCGATGCAAAGCGTGGGCAATTATTTACAAAGTTATCAAACGCAATATATATTGCCGCAAAAAGTGGGGGTATTGACCCAGACAGTAATCCTCGATTGCGCTTAATTATAGACACCGCCAAGGCTAGTAATATGCCTAAAGAGAATATTGAACGAGCTATTAAAAAATCCCATAGTAAGAATGATAACGAATTAGTGGAGGTGCAGTATGAAGGCTTTGGGCCAGGTGGTTTCAGTGTTATTATTGAGGCAATAACCGACAATAAACAACGCACATCTCCAGAAATCAAGAGTAGAATGGAGAAACTAGGAGGAAATCTGGGAATTCCAGGCTCTGTTGCGTATCAGTTTGAGCAAAAAGGATTAATTACTGTGGCGCGAGGTGAAATGAGTATGGATGATCTCTTTCTTATAGCAGCTTCAGCAGAAGCGGATGATATAGAAGAAGTAGGAGAGGATGTGTTTATATATACTAAGCGCGAAAATCTTGCAAAAGTGAAAGACGGACTAACGAGTAATAGTCTTATAGTAAAAAATGTTGAGATTATTCGTGTACCTTTAACTCCAATCTCTCTAGTTGATAAAAGCACTGCTATGAAAG
>Ga0138256_10008645_pt1 | contig 10691 bp, 20 predicted proteins | sample KNB2016incub_MG_FD_105486 | JGI IMG/M metagenome (GOLD analysis project Ga0138256, IMG submission 105486) | Active sludge microbial communities from wastewater in Klosterneuburg, Austria - KNB2014incub_MG | ecosystem: Engineered > WWTP > Activated sludge > Unclassified | place: Austria... | reverse complement strand
GGCTACGGCTACGGCTACGGCTCCGGCTACGGCGACGGCGACGGCTACGGCTCCGGCGACGGCGACGGCGACGGCTACGGCGACGGCGACGGCTACGGCGACGGCGACGGCTACGGCTCCGGCTACGGCGACGGCGACGGCTACGGCTCCGGCGACGGCGACGTCTAACCCACAACACTCCGAGCCAGGGGGTATCTCTGGCCGGTTCCTTCTCTTCCCTATCTGGCAGGGTGGCGCGGTTTGTTGTTTTTTCCGCGCATCCGGGGTAGGTGAGAGACGAAACCGATGAACTTTCCAGCCTTACTCGCGGCCATGATCGCAGTTGAATCGGGAGGGGACGAACGTGCGATTGGAGATTCGGGGCGCTCCATCGGGATCCTTCAAATCTCCCGAGCCGTGGTGCAGGACGTGAACCGTCGCTACGGGACGCACTACGTCTGGCCGGACGACTGTTACAGCCGAAAGAAGTCCGTGGAAATCTGCGTGGGTTATCTCCGCAGGTACGGCGGACGGAGCCAATCTCCGGAGAAGTGGGCGCGGATTTGGTGCGGCGGTCCACAGGGACACAGGAAGGCCGCGACGAAACCGTACTGGGAAAAGGTGAAGCAACAGTTGAACCAAAAGAAATCATGAAACCACGCAAGTGCACAGAGCAGCAGGTTAAAGATTGGAACGAAAAGCACCCCGTTGGATCGGAGTGCATGATCAAACTCGACTCCGGTCAGTTCTACGTCACGAAGACACGCACGCCGGCATGGCTGTTGCCGTTCGGAGCCGCAGTTGTTTCGGTCGAAGGAAGGAGTGGAGGGTACGCGGTGGAACGTGTTCATTTCTTGGAGGAATCTAAATGACTGCACCACTCGCCATCGTTCTCTGGATCGTGCTGATAGCCTTCATGCTGGCGTGCATCCGCAAAGCCCCAAAACGACCAGAATGAATACGCGTCGCCCCCGTCCGTTTCGGATCACGCTCCCGCATGCTCTCCGACTGGTGATGCGCGGCTGGGAATTGGTGGAACTGCCGCGCCAGGGCAGTTACTTGATCGCCCCTACCGGGCACAAGTTCAGCATCCGAATTTGGAACGACCAGTTCTTCGCGGAGATGATCCCGTTCACTCAGGGGTGATCCTTCATCGACTCGGGTTCCTCATCCGGTGATCCGTAATCGGCGTTGTAGAACCGGGTGTACTTACCGATGTAGTGGACCTTCACTATGTCGGTTTCTCCGTCTCGCTGCTTCGGGACGATCAGGAGTGCGCCGCCTTCCTTCTTCTCGCGCTCCCGGTGGATCAGGACGCAGGTATCCAAGTCCCGCTCGATCTGCCCTGAGTCCGCCAAGTCCTTCAACGACGGCATCCTCTCCTTCTTCCCGGAATCCTTCTCTGCGTCTCGGTTCAACTGGTGGGCGACGACTAGGGCGACGTCGGATCCCTCCGCCTCGTTGTGAAGCGATCCGCTGATGTCGGCAATCTCGTAGGTCATCTTTTCCCGGGCCCTCCCCGAGTGCTTCACCTTCCCGAGGTAGTCCAGATAGACCACCTTGACCCCGTACTTCCTGACGTGCCATCGGATGATCGCACGGATGTCGTCCACCGTCCTGGGCTTCTTCGGGTTCTGCCCCACGAAGTAGAGCGGGCTTTCCTTCAGGCGGACTGCCTCCCCAACGAACCGCGGGAGATCACGCTCTTGGAAGAACCCGCAGCGGTAGTGCCCGAGGCTGTGACCGGCATTCCCGCAGGCCAGGCGCCGCAGTATGGCCTTGATCGGGGACTCCAAGGTGATGAACAGGGACGGAATCTTCTGCTCCTGACCGGTGGAGTGAGCCATGGTCAAAAGGAGAGCGGTCTTCCCGATGGACGGCCGGGCGCCAATGACCAGCATCTCCGACCGGTGCAATCCGCCGGTGACCCGGTCCAGGTCCTTCAGCCCTGTGCTGATCTCCGGGCCCTGGCCGGCGCGGGCCGCGTGTTCGTTGACGTCGGTGAGGAGCATTTCTGCCGCTGCCTTCCCGTGGAGGGAGTCGATTTCGCCCGAATCCTCCATCTCCTGGGCAATCGCTTCAAACTTGGCCCGCGCTGCCCGGACGAAGGCCAGAGGGTCCTGGGACGCCTTCACCCCCTCCAAAACGCCCGTAGCAGCCTCCTGGACGCTGCGGAGTGACCATTTTTCCCGGAGTATGCCGGCGTAGTAGGGGGCATTCGCGGGGCTCGGAGCCGTTTCCAGGCACTTCAGGAGGGCATCCATGCCGCCTACAGCCTCCAATAACCGCTTCCTGGTCAGGTGGATCTGTACCGTGACGACGTCAATCGGACGGGATTCTCGGTACATTTCGGCCAGGACGGAGAACAACGTCAGGCGCTCCAGGGCAAAGAAATGCTCCTCGGTGAGCCATCCGCACCCGTCCATGGCAATGTGAGCGTCCTGAATCATGCACCCCAACCACCCCATCTCTGCCTCGGGGGAGTTCGGTGGGAGGTCCGGCTCGGGGAGATCCGCCGGCGTCGCGAGGTCGAAGTCACTCATCCTAGCGCCCTTCGCTTGAGTTCTTCGTGGGAAAGACTCTCCCAGTCTTCGCCTTTGTTGGCGTCTCCGCTCGGGTCGCACGCTGCCCAATGCGCGGCCAATGCCGTCGAGGTGATCTTGGCGAATGGGTAGGTCTCCCGGTAAACGTCGGCCCTTGCCTCGATGTCCAAGGCAATCACGTCTGGGCAGGCTGCCATGATGTCTGCCTTTGCCTTCGCTACCCGGCCCGATCCGGTGTTGGTAAGCGGGTTTGACTCTGTCCATCCATCGAGAGCAGCCAAGGCGTCGAATACAGGATCCCTCGGTCGAGGCTTTTTCAGAGCCTCTCTCGCCGGAACGGCAATTGTATCTGAAGATGTTCCTTCTGAGGATCCTTGTTCCTTCTTAGCTGCGGGTTTTCCGCAGTGCGTGTTACCACCTGACGGGTTGTTGTCTCCGTTCACGCTTGGTTGGGTAGGATTCTTGGTACTATGGGTCTCAGTGGAGTTTGAGCGATCCGAAACGGGCACCGGGGTATCGTAGAACGTCCAAGTTCTGGAGACGATTTTCCCAAGCAAATCACGCTGCTCGGTCATCACCGCATACCCGGCCGACTCCAGTTCACGGAAGGCCGTCCTGATCGCTTCCCGGCCCTCCGGAACCTGCTCCTCGACCCATGCCTTGGTGACCACCCAGTCCACAGCGTTTGAGAGGGCCATGGCCAAAAGCCCCCTGGCGCGAAGGCTGATTGTCCTGTCCCGGAGAAGGGCGTTCGGAAGCATGGTGAAATGCTCCCGGTGAGTTGATCGGAAGATGGTCTTCAAGTCTCGAATTCCTTCAGGCTCAAGGCGACCCCCCGGGTGACAGCGGGTGCGGAAACGCTGCGGAAGCAGCAGAAGAACCCACCGAGGAGTCGCCTTGAACCTGTGAATTGAGAACTCATTTCCGCTTTTTCGGGGTGTCACGCCCGTTCGCTGCTGACTACTGCATGTTGACTGATCGGTCAACTTTGATTTGACCGGGTCTGTTTACCTGTGGTAATGGCCGCGCATGAAGTCGATCAGGCTGACTCATCGGAAGGGGATCCGGGTTCGGGGCAAAGTTGCTCAGACCCCGTCATGCCGTCACGCCTGGGCTCCGGTGGCGCATGGTCCGTGCTCGCGGATGTACCCGGCCCGTCACTGCCGCTGCGGGGCGGTGCTGGTGGACCTGGTGGCGTGACCTTCGGAAGCGGGTGGAGGAAATCCAACTGCTCCGCGGTGAGAGTGGCGATCAGTGCGAAGGACACGGAGCGCCAGGGGCGACGGGAGTGCAGGCGTTTGACGTACACTCCGTCCTCGCGCATCTCGATCGTCATGGCTACTCCGTCGCGGTCGGTGAACCGGCGCCGGCCGAAGACTCGTCGTGGTCTTGTCATGGCTTTGCCCTGTGTTTGCGGATCACGTCTTCAGCTTCGGCAAGAATTCTTCTCCGCTCCTTCCCAGAAGACGCTCGGAATCGAAGCATCAATGCCACCTCTTCAGAATCGGACAGTTTTCTGAAGTGGTTCGCGGCGATCATCGTGAGGCACTCGCTGGCCACGGAGTTTTTCCTTGAGGCCAGTGAAAATACGGTCCCGTTCTCGAAATCGTCTGGCTGGCCAACGTAGATGAAGAGGCAGGCCGGCAATTCCGGCGCCGGGTCCTTCCGGAAATCTATCATCGCATTTTGAGGTTGCCGGGTGCTCAGGAATCTATCGCTCGCCAAACGAAATGCCTCCTCGATCAATGGAAAAACTGGATGCGCCTTGAAGAGTTGAGACTCATGAATGTCGTAAAGTACGCTCAACTTGCTCCCGTCGGAGCATTCCATCGTGTGATCTCTGTTCTTGGTTGGGTGTCTCATCTCGTTGTCCTCCTTGGAGTGGTGATCTGCGGAAGGAGCTTGTACACGCCGGATCGGCTGAGACGTGTCGCCTCGGAGATTTCCATGACGGTCATTCCTCGGCCGTACATAGCGACCACCTGTGCCGCGAGGTCCGGTGGAGTTCGATGGCCGTGTTTGACTGTCCTGGGCGCGGGCGTCTTCAGGAGCGCGGCGACCGATTCCCGGCTGATGCCGATTCGTCGAAGGGTTGGGTCGGTGGTCATATTTCGTAGAGGTCAGGGTTGGTCGCCAGCAGCATGGCCTTCTGGCCTTCGCCGCGGGCCATTCCTTCTTGGATCTCTCGGAATGCCGCGGGAGTCATCTGTCCGGACTTCATCATTGAGATGGTCTTGGTTCGGAGATCCCAGCACCCGGAGCAAATGAATGGTCGGCCCGGGCTAACCTTTTCAACGGGCTTCTTGCAGTCCTTGCAGTTCACTTGGTTCCTTTCAGCTTGGCGATTTCGGAGAGGGCTTCCATGTACAACTCTCGACATGGCGTTGGCATCCAGTGGTTCAAGTGATCCAAGTCAGCCCATGTTGCAGACAAAGCCTTCTCACACTTCTCCAGCGCCGCCTTGTGGGCGGTGAGTTGTGCGTTTAGGTCTCTCACGATTACAGAGAACCGACCGCATTCAGATTCTTGATTTACCAACTCTCGCCGAGCCTCGGCCAGTTCGCGTTCGAGTTGGCGTGAATGATTCAGTAGTTGCTTCGTTGGAGGACAATGATGCCACTCTTCCATAAGAGAGTCCGTCCTCGGCGTAGGCGTATCACTCACGGGACACCTCCTTCTGGTTGCACGTCAATTTCCTGAAGCCATTCAGCTATGCAAGGAATGCAAACTGCATATCGGCACCACTTGCCGTCGACCATGGCCTTTTCAATCCTTACGCGAGATCCGCGTTGCACCTGGTGCAACTTAGAAATCCCATTACCCATACATGTGGCGTCTTTTCTTAACCTAGACAGCTTGACTGAACGAAGTCTAACATCTGTGTCTCGATCACCTTCAAACGGATCGTATCCGAGTAACTGAGCATCCGAGAACGTTTTCACTTCCCCACCTCCTTCACCCGCGCCTCGTAGGCGGAGAGGGCTTTGAACCGAGCCATGCTATTGCTGTGTTCATTCAACGCCTCCACCAACCCAATCACCACCGGGTCGTCGAGCCTGACCATGCCTTTTAACCAGATCACTAACGCCTCATCTTCAGGGCATCTTGCTGCCGCTCGACATTTATCAAGATAAGATCCTGGCAGTTGCTCAACGATCTCCATTTTTTTTGCGCTCATTCCTTTGGTTCCTTGGTTTGGCATTCGATGCCGTGGTTTCCGTGCTCCTCCCAATATCGGTCGTTGTCCTCGCGCTCCTGCTGCTTCGGGTCCTCGAAGTCATCCGGAGGATCACCTCCAGGCGACCACTCGTTAGGAGTTCTCACTGCACCCTCCTGAACTCGACCACCCAAACCCACGGGTTTGCGTCCCATGAGCCGGGTCCGTTGATGGATTCCCACAGTGCCCGGAACGCAAGCTGGGCGTTCCCGTAGGGGCCTCCATTCACCATCTCCAATCCATTTCCGGGTGAAGGCCACAGACCTTCGGCCTTGGCATCCTCACGGCTGATCTCGTTCAGTCTCTCAACGCGTACTCCGGTGATTTCCAGAGTGATCCGTGAGGCCCAGCGGGGCATGAATATGGAGGGCCGGCGCTTGAATCCCCAGACTTTGAACTGTTCGTGGTCGTACTCGTCCAGGCCGTCGGCGTCGAAATAGTAACGAGCCCAAGTATCAGCTCCCTCACGCATCATCTTCGGCGTTCGATCAGAACGTTCCCAGCCAGTCTCCTTCACCCACAGGCGGTCTCCGGGTTTTCCGTAGGGGCATCTCCAAAATGTGGATTCGTTCTGAAACCCAAACCCGCACGGAGCGCAATGGTCATCCTCTAGTTCATGGCATTTGATGAAATTGCGAGTCTTGAAGCTATAGCATGAAACATCGAATCCGGATGGGTTAGGCTTCACCACCCGCCTTGTTTGGGTTTTCCGGCCTTCAAGGATGGCTTTCACCATCGGGCCGGAGAAAAGGATCGGTCTCTCTTTCATCTCAAATGTCTCCTGGTGGGTTGCCGTTCCGGCCGATCAGTTCCGGTTCGAGGTGGTGAGGTGGTTTATTCTTCCACTCCTCAATGACTTTGACCAAGGCTTCTGCCCTCTGTCTTGCCTTAGCCTCGATGACGTGGATCAAACTTACCGAAGGATTCGGCGTGCAGACCTCCCAAAGTGCGTTCACGTATCGGATCAGATCCCCGTCTTTGAAAGTCGAAACGACTCCTTGCACCGCGTTCAGGTCGCGGCAGTAGTTTGGATACACCTTGATAACTTTCCCGACTATTTCGTGGTAGTAATCGGTAGGAGACAGCCAATAGATTGTGCCATCTGATTTCATTACTCTTACCCACCCACACCACTCCGCAATAATGCGGTTCAAGTCGTCGTCGGTGCGTGGATCACTCATCGGATCCCCCTGCGCTGGCGTTCGTAGGTGCAAAAGATGGCGATCTTTCGCATTCCGGACTGACTGATTCCCTTGCGGCGGCGTGGCTTCTGCTTGTGCTTTTGTTCGGTCATGGTGATTTTGATTTTAGTCTGACGAAATTCAACTGGCTCAAAACTCGTTGTCCTCCTCCTCGACGTAGATCGTGACCCCGGGCTCCGTCCCGTACCGCTTCCGGATTATCTCGGTCACGATCAGGGCGTCATCCACCCACACGATCCCGGTGAGAGCGTCCTCTACGGCGCGGGCGAGCTTCAGGACGTCGGGCTTTGTGGTCGGGTGCGGTCTGGCGGAAGGCTTCAGGTTTCCCTTCGCGTTCAGGTGTCCCGCCGGCCGGCGTACGGTGAATGAGAAGGTGACGCGGAGAGCGGAATCGAAGAGCGGATCCCCGAGCATGGATTGCCTCGCAAAGATCGCGACTCGCGCACGCCAGTCTTTCCCCTTCGCTCCAGAGGCGTCCGTGATGATGTTCCGCTTCCACACCTTCCCGGGCCCGAACATGGGGAACGCCTTCTTGGATCCACCGGGAGCGGCAATCCCCGGGACGTGAATGGTGATCGGGATTCTCACGCCTCCACCTCCACCGCCTGAAACCGCTTGGGGAACTCCGCCATGTGCGTGATCTCAGGATATCCGAGCCATTCCCCGGTGCTGTAGCAACGGAAGTAGCGTCGAATCAGGTTCGGATATTCGTCCCGTCCGATCTGGATGAACTCGGGCGAAAGCTCGTGGACGACTGCGAGGTATGGCGGCTTCTGCCCGACCGCGAAAATCTTCCACCGGTGCCGCTGGTCGTCCGGATGGTGCGCGTTCCAGAGATCAAGACTCATCGCCGCTTGGTGGTGGTATCCCATTTTGGCAATGTGCATCGGGAACGCCTTCGGGCTCGGATCCCGTGTGAATTTGAAGTCACCGAGGAACCGTTTGCTCGTGGGCACGTCGTCCTCGAATCCCGGAGACAGGTCGATCCGCGTCCGGATCATCATGTTGATGTCGGTGGCCATCGAAATGAGCGAAACCTCGACCTTCGTGAGGTAATGCTTCAAGACATCCCGCATCTCCGCATGCAGCGTAGCGGCCTTCACCATTCCAAAGATGTCGTCGTATCCCGGGGCCGACTTCGTCCCCTTCCGGCTCATGTGAAAGATTCCTGCGGCGTCCCGCCTAGCGGCCCATTCTTTGCAGTAGTTCGATCCCATGTGCCAGTCCTTCTCGACGCCTTTCGAGTCTGGATAGGTGGCCGGGTACGGTTCGACCTTGGGCAGCCGCCGGGACGGTTCCATGACCATCTGATGGGCCATCGAGCCCATGAAAAGAAAGATGGATTTATCGTCGAGAGTCTCGATTGCAACCTTCGCCTCGGCGTCGGTCTGATCGTGGAACTGGGCAATCTGGGACGGAGACGCTCCGGGGAGTTGGTGGTATATCTCTGCTGGCAACTCGTCGTTTTGCCACACTCCGATGGCGTCTTCTTGAATTTCTAGGGCTCTTGGATTCAGCGGCATGTTCTTGGGGGGGGGGTATGCCCGGGAGGGATTGGACCGCCCGGGCGGGTTTTACGCTCTGACTCTGATGTCCGTCTCCTGCCAGCACCGCAGTCCTTCGATGATGGTTGTGCCAGCCCGTAGGCGGTCCTGAATTGCGCGGCCCCTCGGCACGATATCCACAAGGTCAGGGTGCTTCTCAGCCAGCACCTTCAGGTCGATGATTTCAAACTTCCACGTTTTGGCGGCAGACACCCCTGTTCCCTTTGCCCCAACCACAGTTGGCGCCGGCGCCATCGGAATCAAATCCGCCTGGGCCTCCGCGGTGGCTTGGGTGACGACCTTCGCAGCCTCTTCGGCTTTCGCCTCGATCTGAATCACCTGATCGAGTGACTTCGCGGCTTCAGCATCGCGCAACGCCTGAGCGGCGATCTCGCGGCGCTTCTCCTCCGCCTCCTTCTCCATCTCCGCACGAATGCGACGCTCCTCTTCGAGAGCCGCCTGGCGCTTCTTCTCTTCCGCGGCATGGAACACCGCGGACAACCGCTTGATACGGTCGATTTCCAACGAGACGGGCCGGATGTAATCCTGGGCAACTCCGTCGATCTTGCGGCCGATGTCGAGCACGGGCCCCTTCAGAGCCTGCCGCGCCTTTTCGCACGCCTTCCCAAGAGCCACGAGCGGACGAAGGGCATCGACTGCCATCTCCAGTTGCTCGTGAGACGTGACCTCGGTGATGAACGAGGCGCCAACGAGGGCGACATCGCGCTCTTCCAAAGCCTCGGGCGATACCGCGGCCGTGATGTCTCCGACGTCCTGATTGAGGATGAGGCTGCTCATTCGGCCCTCTCACTGTTGTCCGCGATCAGAGCGTTGATCGACCCGGCAAACCCTTCGGCAACGTCGTCGCCGTGAGTCTCCCGGATCCATTCCAACGCCCGCTTCGCGTGTACCCGAACGCAGTCCTTCCGGTGCTTCACCGCCTTGGCCTCGTGGTTGAGGCGTTCGTCGAGGGTCTTTCCGGACAGAGTCATCCGGATCGCCCCATACCACCGATCCTTGAACATTCCGACGGCCAGAATGCCGGCATCCGAATCGACCGGGAGGAACAACTGCAATTCCTCGCGGTGACTGAACCGGGCTTCACCTCGGATCAACTCCAGTTGGTAGTCGTGTGGTTCCATCGGCTCGACAAGCACGGGCTCCGCGGTCTCGTCCTGACCTTCGAGGCGCCATTCCTTCTTCCCAATCTTTGGGAGAAGCGTAGCCCAGCAGCGGGCTTCCTTCGTCTGGAAACCGTTCCGGACGTACTGGAATAGGAGCTTCGATTTCGCCTCCGACGCGGCGACCTTGGCCTTGTACTCGGCCTTCACCTCTTCGAAGTTCCCTTCGATTGACTCCAGGTTGTCGTTCTCGCGGGCCAACTGCTGCCCGAGGTCCAACTTCTCGACGTCGGTGAAGACGTGCCGGACGACTTTCGTTTCGTATCTCTTGTCCATCGTATTGGATGTGCGTGGTTGTGGCATTTGCCGTGGTTACTTCGCGGCGCGCAACTTCTCGATGCGCTGCTTGATCGAGTGAATCGCACCGGTGAGGCGCATGGCGTCGCCCTCGGCGATGTCGCTCCAGCCAGTCCAGCCGGAAGCGTGCTTCATCCAGCCGCAGGACACGATGGCGGCTTTCACCTCGGGCCATGAGGAATACCCGGCCTCGATGAGCTTGGAGGCGAACTGCGCTTGGGCAGAATCGGGTTCGAGCGTCTTTGGAGAATCGTCCGCCGTTGCTGTTTGGCCCAGACCATCCATCGACTCAGGCTCCCCGAGAGGCTCCTCACCGGGAAGGTGCTCCTGCTCAAACGGAGGCTGCTGCGTGTTCGCAACGACTCCCTCGACCTGCTCGACAGGCGCGTGCGTGGCTCGGACTCGGCCACCCAATGGACCTCCGACTGCTGCTGCTCCGGGCTTCGGAGCGGGCGTGGTAGCCGGCGGTGAAGTCTCAGCAGCCGCGGCGGGTGGGGGACTCGTGGGCGCTGCCTTCGGAGTCGGCTTCGGGGCTGCCTTCGGACCCGCTGCCGCGGCCGGCGGAGGTGCCACAGATCCAACCGCGGGAGCCGCAGTCGTCGCTCCAGGAGCGTTGTCCATCACCTTGGGAGCGAACGCCTCCTCAATGGATATCTCGTCGTTCTTGATCGCACTGTACCGGCCGCGCATGTCGGCGAGGCCGTCGATGGTGATCTCCTCCGACGACT
>Ga0138256_10008642_pt1 | contig 10692 bp, 11 predicted proteins | sample KNB2016incub_MG_FD_105486 | JGI IMG/M metagenome (GOLD analysis project Ga0138256, IMG submission 105486) | Active sludge microbial communities from wastewater in Klosterneuburg, Austria - KNB2014incub_MG | ecosystem: Engineered > WWTP > Activated sludge > Unclassified | place: Austria... | reverse complement strand
GCGGTCGACCACCAGCAGGTCGCCGTCGCGGATGCCGGCGCCGGTCATGGAGTGGCCCTTGACGCGCACGAAGAAGGTCGCCTCGCGGTGGGCGATGAGGTGCTCGTTCAGGTCGAGGGCGCCCTCGACGTAGTCGTCGGCCGGCGAGGGGAAGCCGGCCGGCACGCGCGAGAGGAAGAGGGGCCGCGCCACGCGCGGCGGCTGCAATGGAAGCTTGAATGGCATGGCGCCCATCTTACCGAATGATCGTTCGATGATAAAGCGCGCCAAGGATCAGGGCATGAGCCAGCTTGATTTGATTGGAAAAGTCAGTCGCCCCGATACGGCGCCATGCACTCCTCCCCCTCGTTCCGCGCATTGCTCATGCGCCGGCTCACGCGGTAGCGCTCCATCGGGTCTTCCGGCAGGGGCTTCAGCAGGGCCTTGAGGTCTTCCGATTTCGTCCGCGCCCCGCCTCGGCGATCCGCTTGCGCGAGGTGTTGAACACCGAACCCCTGCGCTTAACTTCGATGATGGCCTTCATGGCATCCTCCAGTCATGCCGGGGCGGCCGGCAACGTCAGCCTGGCTTCGAGGCCGCCACCGGGGCGGTTGGCCAGTTCGATGCGCCAGCCGTTTGCCTCGACGAGCTGGCGGGCGATGGCCAGGCCGAGGCCGCTGCCGCCGGTGGCGCTGCTGCGCGAGGTCTCGATGCGGTGGAAGGGCCGGAAAACCGCTTCCATCTGGTCTTCGGCGATGCCGGGGCCGCAATCGAGCACGCGGACGACGACCGTCCCGTCGCCGCATTCGCAGCTAACGCCAATTGTGCCGCCGCCATGGCGCACGGCATTGCCGATCAGGTTGTCGAGGATGCGTCGCAGGGCCAGCGGCCGGCCTTGTGTCCGGCACGTTCCGGCCGGCGGCGCCTCGATGGCGGCGCCGCCGGTGCGCGCCGCCGCCACTGCTTCCGCCACGACCGCGCCGGCATCGAACGCGTAGCGCCCTTCCTGCTGCAGTCCGCGGGCGAGCCCGAGAAATTCGCCGATGAGCCGGTTCATGTCATCGAGGTCGCGCGCCATCCGCTCGATCAGGGCCGGCCGCGGATTCTCGGCGAGCATTTCCAGCGCCAGGCGCAGTCGCGCCAGGGGCGTGCGCAGGTCGTGCGAGATGCCGGCCAGCAGCGTGGTGCGGTTGTCGAGCAGTTCGCGCACCTGGCGTGCCATGCGATTGAAGCTGCGCGCGAGCGTGGCCAGCTCGCGCGATCCCGTCTCGGGCAGCTGTGCGGGCACCTCGCCGCCGCCGACGCGCTCGACGGCCTGCGTGAGGCGCTCCAGCGGTCGCGTCAGGCGGCGCACCAGCAGCAGGGCGGTGAGGAGGCTCAGCAGCGTGCCGATGCCGAGCACGAGCGACAGGGCGAGGAAAGGCTGCGCGCCGATGCGCCGCTGCGGAATGCCGACAGGAATGCGCTCGCCGGCGGCGGGAATCTCTGCCCAGAGCCAGAGTTCCTCCCCCTGCGTCAGCGTGACGCGCACCGGCATGCCGGTGCGCTTCTCCAGGGAGGCTTCGAGCAGCTGCGCGTAGGGCGGGCGCACGCCGCCGTCGGCAGGCGGCACGCTTTCGCCGAGCCAGATCTGGTGGTTGGAGGCGAGTTCGGCCCTGAAGTCCGGCCGCGTGCCGGGCGGCAGTTCCACCCAGGTCTGGGCGGCGAGCACGATCAGGGCCGCGAGGTCGTCGGCGGAACGCTGCGCCATGGGGCGCATGACGGTGAAGAATGCCACCGCCAGCACCAGCGCCTGCATGAGGATGAAGGCGGCGGCGACGGTGAGGGCGGTCTTGCCGAACAGGCTGGCCGGCTGCCGCATCAGTCCGCCCCCGTCTCGGGCGTGAACAGGTAGCCCTCGCCGCGCACCGTGCGGATATACACGGGATGCGCCGGATCGGGCTCGATCTTGCGGCGCAGGCGCGTCACGCGCACGTCGATGCTGCGGTCGAAGGGATCGCGTTCGAAGCCCTTCAGGAAATCCATCAGCTGGTCGCGCGAGAGCACGCGGTGCGGGTGCTCGGCGAAAATCCGCAGCAGGGCGAAATCGCCGGAAGTGAGCGGCAGTTCCGCGCCGTCGCGCAGCAGGCGCTGGGCGCGCAGGTCGAGCCGCAGCCTGCCGAAGTCGATGACCTCGCCGGCAGCGCCTGCGGGCTGCGCCGCCACGTTCGCGCCGCGGCGCAGCACGGCGCGGATGCGGGCGAGCAGCTCGCGCGGACTGAAGGGCTTCGGCAGGTAGTCGTCGGCGCCCACTTCCAGCCCGACGACGCGGTCGATCTCCTCGCCGCGCGCGGAGAGCATGACGATGGGCGGGCCGCCGGCCGCCTTCAATCGCCGCGCCAGCGACAGGCCGTCCTCGCCCGGCAGCATGAGGTCGAGCACGATCAGGTCGACGGCGTTGCCCGCCAGGTGGGCGTCCATCGCGGCGCCGTCGGCCACCGCGCCGACGTGAAAACCATGGCCGGAGAGATAGTCGGTCAGCAGTTCGCGCAGGCCGTTATCGTCGTCGACCACCAGAACGTGTGCGCCTTCCCTGTCCATGCCGGGGATATTACAAGACAAAGCCGCCCTTCCGCGCCGCGGTAACGTTCGGTAACACACTGTTGCCGACGGTTGCATGGCGGAAATGCCGCGGCAACCGTGCGGGCGGAAGATGGCACCGCGCCTGGAGAAAGGGTTTTTATCCCGCGGCGCACGCACCCCTAAACCACGCAAGGAGAGCAGCATGAACGCATTCCGCCTCATCAATATCGCCACTGCCGGCCTGGCCCTGCTCGTGGCGGGCGCCGCAGCGGCGCAGGATGTTCCGCCCGCCGTCGATCCCCTGCAGGCGCGCGAGCAGGCGCGCCACACGGATTCCGAAGCGCGCAGCGCCTGGCGCGAGCAGCAGCAGGAACGCGTGCGCAACATGACGCCCGAGGAGCGGGCGCTGATGCGCGACACCTCAGTCGATGGACGCGCGCGCATGGAAAACCGCAACGGCCAGGGCAGCCAGGGTGGCGAGGGTGCGCGCGAACGCCGGCGCGACGGCAGCGGCCAGGGCGGCGGCTACGGCCAGGGCTACCAGAGTCGCCAGGGGCAGGGGGGCAGCATGGGTGGCGGCATGGGTGGGGGTCGTGGCGGCCGCGGCCGCTGATCCGCTCCGCCATGCCGATCCTCGAACACTGGCTGGTTTATCTGGCGCTGTCCGGCCCGGCGGCGGCCGGCGTGCCGCCGGCCGCGCCCGATGCGATGGAAACGAAAGCCTGCCCGACGGCGAAGGCGCCGTCCTCCTCCTCTGCGAAGAGCCGTGCCCGCGCCGACATGCCGTCCGTTTCCACCACAACCCAAAGAAGAACCTCGCTATAAGGAAGCAGACATGCAAAACAAGACAGTCCGCATCATTCTGACCGCCGTTGCGGCCGTTGCCATTCTGTTCGGCGCGATGACCCTGCTGTCCGGGGGCAAGGTGCTGTTCGGCGGCGAGGCGGCACGCCAGCAGGCCGGCAACTACGTTCCGTTCGTGCTGTGGTTCAACTTCCTGGCCGGTTTCGCCTACATCGCCGCCGGCGCCGGGCTGGCCCTGATGCGGCCCTGGGCGGCGTACCTGGCCCTGGCCATCGCCGGCGCCACCGCGCTGGCGTTCATGGCCTTCGGCGTACATGTGTTGAGCGGCGCGACGTTCGAGCCGCGCACCGTCGCCGCCATGACACTGCGCACGGGGCTGTGGGCCGGCATCGGGCTGCTCGCCTGGCACTTTCTCGCCCGCGCCAAAACCGTCAGGAGGATCAGGTTGTGAGCGACGACGGGCCCCATGACATCCCTGCCGCCCATCTGGCGGCATGGCGCCGGGTCACCATTGCCTACCTGTCTGCGCCGGGCGGGACGATCCCCGCCAGCGCGCTCGCGGAAGAGGCCCTGCCCCACCCCGTTTCCCGCAAGCGGATCGGCCGCGGCGTCCTGCTGTCCTGGGCCTACCGCGCGCTCCTGCATCTGCTGGGGCGCGCCGCGCGGCTCGAGGAAAGTCCCCTGAAGACGCTCGAAAGCGCCTTCCGCCTCCAGGTGGCATTCATGGCGAAGCATCCCGCCGTGCCCATGAAGCTGCTCGCCTGGTATGCGCAGACGGACGACCCGCGCGCGCGCCGCCGCATCAGGCAGGCCATCGGCCGCTACGAGTCGCGCATCTCGCGGCTGATCCAGCTGGCCAAGCAGAAGGGTCAGGTCGATTCGAATATCGATGTCCCGACGGCGGCCGCCCTGTTCGTCGGCATGGTGCAGGGCCTCGTCCTGCGCATGAACGCCGGCCTCTCCCATCCATCCCGACTGCCGAGGGAGGCGACGGACGCCTTCGCGGTTTACCTGCGCGGCATCGGCGATGCCGGCGCGCCGGGCCTGACGGCCTGCCCATGACTATCACGCTCGCCCGCCGAATCCTGCTGGCCGTCGCCGTGCTTGCGCTCGCCGGCTGCGCCCACTATCCGCCGAACGACCGGCTGGCGCAGCGCGATCCGGCGCAGGGCTATCGCTTCACCGGCCTGTCCGGCCCCGACAACACGGACAGCCTGCTGGTGATACTCACCTTCTCCGGCGGCGGCACGCGCGCCGCCGCGCTCGCCTACGGCGTGCTGGAGCAGCTGGCGACGACCGAGATCGTCTGGGAGGGTCGGCGCAAGCGCCTGCTCGACGAAGTCGACATCATCTCCGCCGTCTCCGGCGGCAGCTTCACCGCCGCCTACTACGCGCTCTACCGGGAACGGATCTTCAGCGACTTCGAGGATCGCTTCCTGAAGCGCGACGTGCAGGGCGAACTCGCCCGCAAGATGCTCAATCCCGTCAACCTGGCGCGCGCCGCGTCGCCGAAGTTCGGCCGCATCGACCTGGTGGCGGAATACCTCGACGAGGCGCTGTTCGACCGAGGTACCTATGGCACGCTGCTCGAGCGCGACGAGCGGCCGTTCGTCATCATCAACGCCAGCGACATGTCGCTCGGCACGCGCTTCGAATTCACGCAGGACCAGTTCGACCTGATCTGCTCGGACCTGGCCGCCTTCCCGCTGGCGCGGGCCGTCGCCGCCTCGAGTGCCGTGCCCGTCGTCTTCAGCCCGGTCACGCTGCGCAACTACGGCGGCTCCTGCCGCAACGATTCCGCGGCAATGGAGAAAGCCGCCTTCGGCGCGGCGCCGTCCGCCCGCCGCATGTTCAAGGCGGCCGAGACCTCCTCGTATCTCGATGCCGCCGCGAGGCCGTACATCCACCTCCTCGACGGCGGCATCACCGACAACATCGGCCTGCGCGGCCTGCTCGACCGGCTTGCGGTCGAGGGCGGCCCGGCCGGGATGGCCCGCGCCCTCGAACTCGACGGCCTGCGCAAGGCGGTGATCATCGTCGTCAATGCCGAAACGGCGCCCGACTATGCCCTCGACAGGCAGGAAGACGTGCCGACCGTCAACCAGGTCATGCGGGCGATCCGGGACATTCCGATCAACCGCTATTCCTTCGAGACGACGGAACTGCTCAGGGCGAATTTCGAGCACATGGCGGACAGGATGCGTACACGGCGCGGCGAAGTCCGGGCAGGTGCTGCGGATGCCGGATTCGACTACCATCTGATCGAGGTCACCTTCGACGCCATCGCCGACCCGCAGGAGCGCGACTTCTTCCGCGCCATTCCGACGTCGTACAGCCTGCCCGCCTCGACCGTCGACCGCCTGCGGCAACGCGCACGCAATGCGCTGGAGGCCTCGGCCGATTACAGGCGCTTATTGCGGGATACGGATTCCCGCTGACACGCGATTCCCCCAGGAAATACACTGACGACATACCGAGCCAAGGAGAAACGGACATGAAGGGAAAATGGCGCAGCTACGCCTTCGCTGCAGCGGGCCTGGCGGTCCTCGCCGGCCTGGCCTGGCTGGCCTATTCGCGCGGGCCGCTCGCCGCCACCGAAGTCAGTGTCGCGACGGCGGCGAAGTCGGATCTGCAGCCCACCGCCTTCGGCGTCGGCACGGTCGAGGCGCGCCTGGCCTACGCCATCGGGCCGACCCAGGCCGGACGGGTGCTGCGGGTGCATGTCGATCATGGCGATGCCGTGCACGCCGGCCAGCTCGTCGCCGAAATGGATCCGGTGGATCTGGCCGAACGCGTGCGCACGGCGGAGGCGCAGGTGCGCGAGGCGGACAGCCGCGCCCGCACCGCCCGCGCCAGTTATGCCCGCTACCAGGACCTGATGGCGCGCAAGTTCGTCAGCGCCGAGGCCGCCGAGGCGCGCCGCAACGAGGCCGATGTCGCCGCCGGCGCCTTGGCCGCGGCGCGCGCCGCGGCGCAGGGCGCGCGTGCGCAATTCGGCAACGCCCGGCTGTTCAGCCCGGTCGACGGCATCGTCGTCGCGCGCGAGGCCGAGCCGGGCAGCACTCTGGTTGCCGGCCAGGCGGCGCTGCGCATCGTCGATCCCGCCAGCCTGTGGGTCATGGCGCGCATCGACCAGGGGCGGGCGCGCGGCCTGCGCGTCGGCCAGAAAGCCGCCGTCGAGCTGCGCTCGGCACGCGGCCAGGTGCTGCCGGGCACGGTGGCGCGCATCGACCTGCAAAGCGACGCCGTCACCGAGGAGCGCCTCGTCGCCGTCCAGCTCGACGCGCCGCCGGCGGCGCTGTTCCTCGGCGAGCTGGCCGAGGTGACGGTGCGGCTGCCGGCCTTGGCGGGTGCGCTCGTCGTGCCGAGCGCCGCAGTCAGCCGCCGCGGCGGGCAGACCGGCGTCTGGCAGGTGGCGGACGGCAAGGTGCGCTTCGCCCCGGTCGTCACCGGCGCGCAGACCGGCGACGGACTCACGCAGATCGTCGATGGCCTTGCCGCCGGCGACGAAGTGGTCTCGCACAGCACGGCGCTGCTGCAGGAAGACATGAGCGTGCGGGTCAGGAAACCGTGATCAACCTCGCCCGCCGCGACATCGCCCACAATCTCGGCCGCTTCGCCTTCACCGGCGTCGGCCTCGGGCTGCTGATCGGCGTTACCCTGACCATGGCCGGCGTCTATCGCGGCATGGTGGACGACGCCAAGGTGCTGCTGCGTGCCATTCAGGCCGACGTCTGGGTGGTGCAGCAGCACACCCTCGGTCCCTTCGCCGAGCCCTCCAGCCTGCGCGACGACCACTACCGCGGCATCCTCGGCCTGCCCGGCGTGGCGCAGGCGGCGAATGCCGCCTGGCTGACCATGCAGGTGAAGCAGGGCGGGCGCGACGTGCGCGTGATGGTCGCCGGCTTCGAGCCGGGGCAGCCGGGCGAGCCGCCCTTCCTCGTCGAGGGCCGCCCGATCGCGCGCGCCCATTACGAGGCGGTGGCCGATGTCCGCACCGGCTTTCGCGTCGGCGACACACTGCGCATCAAGCGGCAGGAATTCACCGTGGTCGGGCTGACGCGGCGCATGGTCTCCTCCGGCGGCGACCCGATGCTGTTCGTCACGCTGAAGGACGCCCAGGAGGCGCAGTTCACCAAGGACGTCGAGGCCATCCGCAACGAGCGCGCGCGCGTCGCCGCCAATCCGGCCTTCAACCGCCCCGGCGTACCCGGCCTGCTCGAGGCGGTGCAGGCCAGCCAGACCACCAGCCGCAACGTCAACGCCGTGCTGGTGCGCGTCGCCCCCGGCGCCGACCCGGGCGCGGTGGCGGCGGAGATCCGCCGCTGGAAGCATCTCACCGCCTTCACCGGCGCCGAGATGGAGGAGATCCTGGTGCAGAAGCTGATCGCCACGGCGGCCAGGCAGATCGGCCTGTTCCTCGTCATCCTCGCCGTCGTCAGCGCCGCCATCGTCGCCTTCATCATCTACACGCTGACCATGGGCAAGATCAAGGAGATCGCCGTGCTGAAGCTGATCGGCACGCAGAACCGCACCATCGCCGCCATGATCCTGCAGCAGGCGCTCGGCCTCGGCGTGATCGGCTTCGTCGTCGGCCGCGTCGCCGCCATGCTGTGGGCGCCGGTGTTTCCCAAGTACGTGCTGCTGGAGACGGGGGACGCCGGGCGCGGCTTCGTCGCCACCATGGTCATCTGCGCCCTGGCGAGCGTGCTGGCCATCCGCGCCGCCCTGCGCGTCGATCCGGCCGAGGCCATCGGCGGATGAGCGGCGCGGGCTACAACATGAACACCAGCGCGAATGCCGCCCTGGCGGCCGGCACCGACCAGGGGCCGCCGGCAATCCTCGTCGAGGGTCTGACCAAGCGCTACGGCAGCGGCGAGGCGGCCGTCGATGCGCTGAAGGGCGTCGACATGGCGGTCTGGCCGGGCGAGGTGGTGGGCCTCATCGGACCCAGCGGCTCGGGCAAGTCGACGCTGCTGAAATGCCTCGGCGCGGTGATCGAACCGAGCGCCGGCCGCATCACGCTGGGCGACGAGCTGATCTACGACAACCGCTGGCTGACGCAGGACCTGCGCGCGCTGCGGCGCGACCGCATCGGCTTCGTCTTCCAGGCGCCATACCTGATCCCCTTCCTCGACGCCACCGACAACATCGCCCTGTTGCCGATGCTGGCCGGGCGGCCGAACGCCGAAGCGCGCCGGCGCGCGCTGGAGATGCTCGAGGCGCTCGACGTGGCGCATCGCGCCGGCGCCCGCATCGCCGAACTCTCCGGCGGCGAGCAGCAGCGCATCTCGATCGCACGAGCGCTGGCCAACCGGCCGCCGATCATCCTCGCCGACGAGCCGACGGCGCCGCTCGACTCCCAGCGCGCGCTCACCGTCATCCGCATCCTCAACCGCCTGGCGCGCGAGTACCGCACGGCGGTAATCGTCGTCACCCACGACGAGAAGATCATCCCCACCTTCCGCCGCATCTACCACATCCGCGACGGTCGCACCGTCGAGGAGGCGGGCGAGGGGCGCGAAATCGGCGACTGAGGTATCACGCGCCGTGTCTTGGCGACTGACTTTTCAGGCGGCGGCCTTCTCCACCGGGATTATTTCCGGCCTGACGGCCGGCGCCAGCGCCGGCTTCGAGGCGAACCAGTAGCCGGCGGCCATGAAGAGGCTGCCGGCGACGGCGTTGCCGAGCGTCACCCACAGCAGGTTGTGCGCCATGCCGGCGAGGCTGACCGTCTCGGGGTGGTTGCCGAGCAGCGCAATCGAGAACAGGGTCATGTTGGCGACGCTGTGCTCGTAGCCGCTGGCGATGAAGGCGAACAGGCACCAGAAGATGACGCCCAGTTTCGCCGAATCGCTTGTCGTGCGCGCCGCCATCCAGATGGCGAGGCAGACCAGCCAGTTGCAGAGGATGGCGCGGGCGAACAGTTCGCCCGCCGGGGCGTTCATCTTCGCCGCCGCGACGCCGTTGAGCAGGGGCGCGCCCTCGGCGAGCAGCGCGCCGCCGCCGCCGGCGACGAAAGTCAGCCCCAGCAGCACGGCGCCGGCGAGGTTGCCCAGCCAGGAAAGCGTCCAGCTGGCGGCGAGGTCGCTGCCGCTGATGCGCCGGCGCAGCCGGCCGATGGTCATGAACATCGTGTGCCCTGTGAACAGCTCCGAGCCGGCGAAGATCACCAGGGTCAGGGCGATGCCGAAGGAGGCGCCCATCACCAGGCGGCGCCAGGCCGGGTCGAGCGTGGCGCCGACGCTGAAGATGAGGATGATCCCCAGCCCGACGTAGGCGCCGGCCATCATGGCGCTGACGAAGAAGGGCAGGGGATGGCTGCGGATCATCGCCGCCTTCCTCTCGGCGACGGCGGCGAAGTGGTCCAGCGTGTCGAGGTACATGATTTTCTCCTAGCCGAGGTTGAGGAAGACGACGCCCTTGTCCACCCGCACGCGGTACTTGTGCGTGCAGCCTTCGTCCGGCGCCTGCGCCTTGCCGCTGTCCAGATGAATCGTCGTGCCGTGCAGCGGGCAGGCGACGCGGCGGTCGAAGACGATGCCCTGCGAGAGCTGGCCGCCCTTGTGCGGGCAGCGGTCGTCGACGGCGAAGACTTCGTCCTCGGCGTTGCGGAACACGGCGATGTCCGCCTTGCCGGCGCCCTTCACCACTTTCGCGCCGAGGCGCGGGATGTCCTCAAGCGGACAGATTTTCAGCCAGTCGCTCATCGCTGCTTCCTCCCGAAACGGAATCCTTGGTATAAAACTTCACCGGCCTGAACTCGGCGGCGTCGCGGCCCGCGGCGCGCTCGGCCCAGGGGTCCTTCTCCACCGACAGTGCCTCCTTCATGCGCGCGTAGAGCGCGCGGCGGCCCTCGGCGTCGTCGACCACGCGCCGCTTGACGCTGTCGAGGCCGACGCGGCCGAGCCAGTGCACCGTGCGGTCGAGGTAGCGCGCCTCCTCGCGGTAGAGCTGGATGAAGGCGCCGGTGACTTCCAGCACCTCCTCGCGCGTCTTCACCTTGCAGAGGAACTGCGCGACCTCGGTCTTGATGCCGCCGTTGCCGCCGACGTAGATCTCCCAGCCCGACTCGACGCCGATCACGCCGACGTCCTTGATGGTGGCCTCGGCGCAATTGCGCGGGCAGCCGGAGACGCCGAGCTTGGTCTTGTGCGGCGTCCATAGCCGCTCCAGGTCGCGCTCGAGGTCGATGCCCATGCCGGTCGAATCCTGCACGCCGAAGCGGCACCACTCCGAGCCGACGCAGGTCTTCACCGTGCGCAGGCCCTTCGAGTAGGCGTAGCCGGAGGGCATGCCGAGGTCGGCCCAGATCGCCGGCAGGTCCTCCTTCTTCACGCCGAGGAG
>Ga0138256_10008641_pt1 | contig 10692 bp, 7 predicted proteins | sample KNB2016incub_MG_FD_105486 | JGI IMG/M metagenome (GOLD analysis project Ga0138256, IMG submission 105486) | Active sludge microbial communities from wastewater in Klosterneuburg, Austria - KNB2014incub_MG | ecosystem: Engineered > WWTP > Activated sludge > Unclassified | place: Austria... | reverse complement strand
GCCAGGGGCCGCCTTCGACAGAGCCCAACGACTGGACCCAGGAATTCTCAATGAATGTCCAGCGTTCGGCGGCTGAGTGCGTCATTGGCGACTACAGCTGGCTGATCGATACTGACGTGGAGGCCGCCGAAGTTGCTCAGGCCCAGTTTTCCGGTCCGACCCAAGACGATGTGTCTGCAGGAAGCGACGATCCACAGCCGCAACGACCAACTCGTCCCAAGCCACCAGACTCCGCGCAGCGGATGGTGACATCTCCGCCGGTCGGCCTGCGAAACAGCATGCCTTTTGCTTCAGATCGCACCGAATCGGCATTGCCTGCACCTCGACTGATTCCGAATGCTGACGAATCGCGACGGGAAATGCTGCCATCAAATGGCCAGCCGAACAAATCTGAGCTTGATCACGATGTGGCGCATCCGGTCTTTGAATCTGACGAGATGGGATTTCGACCAGTGACCCCATCACGTTTCTTCGGGATTGAGCCTCAGATATTCGAGACATCGCAAGACGTCTCGCCGAATGCACCGATTATTCGCGCTCAGAGCATTGACGAAGTGCCGACTCAGAACACACTGGATCGAAGTCCCTACAGTGGTCAATTTCGTGACGTTCCGCCTGGATGGCTTGATATCAACGTAAACGCTGCGGAAGGTCGCACGGGACGATTGATGTTCGGTGCCGGCGTCAACAGTAACTCGGGGCTGGTGGGTTCGTTCGTATGGGATGAGTCAAACTTTGACATCCTGCGACCGCCAACCAGCTTTTCGGACATCATTGAAGGACGGGCCTGGCGTGGTGGCGGACAGCGTTTTCGCCTTGAAGCAGCACCAGGCAACCAGGTCAGCCGTTATGCACTCAGCTGGACGGATCCTTACTTCATGTACACGGACTACAGCCTGAGCGTGAGTGGGTTTTACTTCAATCGTTACTATCCTGACTGGACGGAAGATCGTATTGGCGGTCGCGTTTCGGTTGGAAAGCAATTCACTCCGGAATGGTCGGGGTCGTTGGCGCTGCGACTGGAGCAAGTCGATATGCGCAACCCGCGTACTCCAACGCCGGCCATTGTGCTGCCGTTGATTGGAACCAATTTCCTGTCAACCGCGCGTGTCAATGCGACGCACGACACTCGCGACTCGTCGATGATGCCGACCAGCGGGCATTATGTCGATGCGGGCTATGAGCAGGCGTTTGGCGAATTTAGCTTTCCACGATTTGAAACCGACGCTCGACAGTATTTCACCCTCTTCAGCCGTCCGGACGAAACAGGACGTCATGTGCTGACGGTCGCTGGAAACCTTGGCTGGAGCGGTAGCGACACGCCTGTCTTCGAACGGTACTTCGCGGGAGGTTTCCAGTCGTTTCGCGGTTTCGCCTATCGTGGAGTCACGCCGCGCGAAAATGGCTTTGCAACGGGAGGCACGTTTCAGGCACTCGGCACTGTTGAGTATCGCATGCCTGTCACAGCGGACGACATGATTAACGTCGTGGCGTTCTCCGATTTTGGTACCGTCGATGACAGTGTCTCTCTGTCCAATTTCCGCGCGACAGCCGGCTTTGGGCTCCGCGTTGTCATTCCTGCAATGGGACCAGTACCACTGGCGTTCGACTTTGCGTTTCCAATCCGCACGCAAAACATCGACAACGAACGCATATTCAGCTTTTATGTCGGGATCAATCGCTAATCAACGCAGTGGTCGTCGTCAAAGCAGCTGAAGTCGTCAGACTTCAGATCCGAACAGCGTAGCATCGAGCGGCAGGAAAGGATTTACCATCGGCGAGTCATTGGGTCGAGCGGCCCCGTGCGACTGAACCACGCCAAAGGAAGCAGATCTGAGGACAGATCTGCCTACATAGTCCGAACTGTCTCAGGTCGGATTCCCTGGGCGACGCCATATCCCTGGTAATCCTATTTCTTCCGCTCGGCTAAGTGTCCGATGTGAAGTGAGCGGCAAGGCGCCAGCTGCCGGTATACCGCAGTCTAGATCACCGGCGGCTGGTGTCTTGCCGCTCACCTATTGATCTACCGATGCTTAGCTGAGTCGTAAGTCCTCAAACCAGAACTCTCACGAGTTCCGCTACAGCCTGGCATGACCTAAATATTTCCATCCAGCTTTTCGACGATCTCGTTCAATGCATCGCGGAGTTTTGCGCGAACGGATTCCGGTTGCTGGTCCATCGCCTTCAGGAGTTTGGGTGTCAGCGCCTTGCTGAGCTTGTCCATCATCGAGGACGCGCGTTTCCAGAATTGTTCAGGAGTCAATTCCTGACGCTCCGCGCCGGGCTCCGAATCGCGCACTTTAGGGGCCGGTGTCCCTGCGTCAGCACGAAACGGAGCGTAGGACTCACCAGAGTCGCGTGCCACCATGTCCATAGTAGCGGCTCCTGCGCGGTCACCAGCCGCCAATCCGGCGCGGTCTCCCATTCCACTCGGCGTGAACTGAGACGGATCCACGACGCGCGAGAGCGGCACGTTAGACGTGTCAAAACCAAGCGGCGCGGCCCATTCGGAATAGCCATCAGAGGACTCTGCAAAGAGATCTTCTCCCCGCTGAGCACGACGCCACGCCCGCATTTCGCCAACCGTGGCCTCCGAATCCTGGGCCCAGTTGAGGCAGTCTTCTGCGTCGTCCCAGTTCAGCGCGACGTAAAAGAACGACCATTTGAGACGCTGAAAATTCTCGTGCGTGCCTCCAAACGACTCCCAAACGCGTCGCCGCTGGAAAATCTGGTCGCCGCTGAGTCCCACCATTTGGCCGAAATCTCCGTCCGTCCGTCCGCGAGCGTAGCGCTGCGTCCAGTTGGAGGCACACTCGCCCACGACCCAGTTGCACTGGCTTACGGCCTCACGAGCTTTGGAAATCAGCTGTTCCTCGGTTTCTTTCACGACAAGTAACCCTTCTGCAGATTATTCACGAGAGGTATTGTTCTATCTGTGGCGGTCGGATCGGAGATTCGGATCTGCGTCGCACAGTCCTGCCATCCTACGCACGGAAAATTGAGCCTTCTACCGATGAGCCAGTGAACCCTTCCGAAATTCCAAATGTCCTGCAATTACATGATTTGGTTAAGCCAGGTGTCCGTTGGGCTTTCAACCGTATTTTTCCAGGTTCTGGTGTTACGACAATTTTTCGTTGGGATTTCACTGAAGGAGGGTGGACCGTTTGCCGATACATTCGGTATAAAACTGCAGGGCAAGGAAAGCGTCAAAGATTGCTCAATCTGCCCATTCAGTCCCTTTGGGGGGATAGCCAAGTGGCTAAGGCAACGGATTGCAAATCCGTCACGCGTGGGTTCGACTCCCACTCTCCCCTCTTCAAAACGCTGGATGCTCTTCATTGAGTTCCAGCGTTTTTTTGTGTCTACTCCAAATGCAGCCGTTGATTAAGACGAGCGGCAGGAAAGGATTTACCATCGGCGAATCATCGGGGCGAGCGGCCCCGTACGACTGATCCACGCCAAAGGAAGCAGATCTGAGGACAGATCTACCTACGTAGTCCGACCTGTCTCAGGTCGGATTCCCTCGGCGACGCGATATCCCTGGTAATCCTTTTTCTTCCGCTTGCCTAAGGCGAAAAAAACGTCCTCGCGTCTCAGCGACGTCCCGTCGCGTCCGATGCTGCCATGCTGCGCCAACTGGTTGCGGGCAGGGTTTCAAGTGGGCGGCAACCCGCCGGTTCCCGCTTCCACCCGTTTTAGAATGCTTTGGATCAAGAACCAGGCGATCCTCGTTTGAACGATTGCCCTCAGCTTGCTATTCTTCGCCCCTTCCAAATGAAATTTCTGTTTGAAATCCGGAGACTACTGGCTCATGGGCACGAAGAAGACGGGTAAGGGTCGGCGAAAGATTGGTCGCAAGAAACGCCGTATGCGAGCCAAAATTCGCCATCGCAAGGGCTGATTTTGTCAGCGCCGCAGCAATTTGACGCATTTCGCATCCTTTTTGCTTCGTGCATCATCCCAAATGAACGAGGAGTCCCGTTTCCATGCGTTTTCGTGTGGAACGATGCTTTTTGAGTCGTTGAGATTGCGCAAAATTGAATGGCAGGGTTCATCGGTCCAGATTGGACGTTGAGCCCTTTTTTATGCGCCGATCGGGAAGATGGCGGCGACTGGTCTGATTGTTCCATTTGTCCGATGTGGAACTTTGCGGATTCTTGTGAGCTTGACAATGCGTCCGATTGGCTGAATCCTAGTGTTGATTGCCATGTTGTGTTTTTGCAACACGGCCATTCCCGCCCCGAATCTGAGGATTCACAATGCCTCGAACATCCCACCCTGGTCGTTTGTTGATCGTAGTTTTGATTTGCTCGCTGTTGTCATCTGCAGCCCTGGCGGATGATGCTCTGGACGGAGCCAATTTGGTTCGTCAGCAGATCGAGCAGGCCGTGTTGCGGAAACAAATCGCGGACAAGGAATTGACACTGCGGCAAGGTGCTGCGGAAGTTGCCACGCTGCGGGTTCATGAGGTACAGAAGCAGCTTGAAGAGGCTCAGTTGCGAGTAAAGAAGGAATCCGATCAGCTAAAAGTCCTTCAGGTCACTGTGACAACTCTCGACAAACACCTTGCCGATCTGCAGGCATCGATTCCTCAGCATGAAGCAGCTGATCAACTGGTCCAGACAGCTGCGGCGATATCAACTCGCATGGAAAACCTGCAGCAGGCGGAGACTCAGTTGCAGAATCAACTGGCGTCGCTGCGGAAGTCTTCCGTGGAATGGCGCAGCAAAGCTTCTGACGCTGAACAGAAAATCGGGGCGATTGTCACTCAGCGGCCGGAACTCGACAAGAAAGCGAATGAATCGAAAATTGCTGTTGATGCCGCTGAAGTCACAGTCAACAACGCGATGACAGCGATGACCGCCGCAAAGAGCAATTTCGATGCTATCAACACGATGTTGCCAGCGCAGGAGGAACAACTCGCGGCAACAACGAACTCCATCGAATCACTCGCACGTTCGGTCGCGTCTCTGGAAAACTCGCTCAGCACACTCCGCGAAGCATCAAAACTAACGGGTGTTGATTCCGCCACGGCAATTCAGGGCCTGGAAAAGGCAATCGCAAGCTTCGTTCCATTGAAAGCCAATACGGGCGCATTGGTTACGCAGGTCACAGCGCGACGTGACGCCCTTGTCACTCAGATCGCGGCGGCCAAGACGGAATTTGACAAGAAGACGGCTGAGCATCAAGCTGCTGTCGCGGTCGCCGAACCGCTGCGGGCAACATGGACGGCGGCAACTGCGGCATTGACTGCTGCGGACGCTCAGGATCTCGAAATGAAGGCGGTGAAAGCCGAAGGTGAGCGTCAGCAAAAGATGCTGAACGCACAACTTACGGGGCTGGAGCCATCACTTCTGAAACTGCAGGCCGAATCGCAGATTGTGGCCAGCGAATATCTTGTGGCCGAGCGGCAGGCGGAAGCGGCTCTGGAACCACTCGGTCGCTTCGTCTCTTTCTCCAAACACGTGGCACCGATTTTCGCGCAGCGCTGCATAGCGTGCCACAACACCCGGAGTCCCGGTGGACGTTTGAACTTGGATTCGTTCGCCGCGCTCTTAAAAGGTGGAGAATCGGGCCTTGTCGTGACGGCGCACAAGAGCGCTGACTCAACACTGATCGCCATGATTGAAGATGGCTCTATGCCAAAAGACGCCGATCCGTTATCGCCAGAGCAAATCGCGATCGTGAAGCACTGGATCGATGTCGGTGCTCCGCTGGATGCCGGCGTTGCAGTGACGGCAGATCTGTTCGATGTCATGCCCGAGGCGAATCAGCCACTGCCACCGGAAGAATACCATGTTGCAATACCAGTCACAGCTGTCGCGTTTAGTCCGGATGGCAGCCAGTTGGCGTCGTCCGGTTATCACGAAGTGCTTGTGTGGAACGCGACAGACGGCACACTGATTCGGCGTATCTCAAACATCGCGGAACGCATCTACGACATCGAATTCAGCGCTGATGGAAGCCAGCTTGCTGTCGCCGCGGGGACACCGGGGCAACTCGGCGAGTTGAAGCTTTTCTCAACCGCCGACGGTGAATTGATTCGAACATTGGCCCGTGCTCGCGACGCTATATTTGCCTTGAGTTTCAGCCCGGATGGCCAGATGCTCGCGTGTGCCGGCGCGGATCGGTCCATCATGGTAGTGAAAGTGGCGGATGGGGCCGAAGTCATTCGCATCGAAGATCACGCGGATTGGGTGATGGATGTCAACTGGTCGCCCAACGGTCAGCGTCTGGTGAGCAGCAGTCGCGACAAGACATGTAAGGTCTTCGAGGCCGCGACAGGCAATCCCGTCATCACCTTCAGCGGACACGGCGAACCCGTTTACTCAGCGGCGTTTTTAGCGGACAGCAAGACCGTTGTCAGCGGCGGAAGTGATCGACGTTTGCGAGTCTGGAACTCGGCCGATGCCAAAGAAATTCGCGCGATCGGCGGATTTGGTGGCGACATTTTCCGTATTCAGATCCTACCGGGCGATCAGATTCTGTCAGCCAGCGGCGACAAGGCCGTCCATCTGAACAAAGCTGCCGACGGTGGAGAGATCCGAAAACTGGCGGGACACAAAGATTGGGTCTACACGATGATCGCGAATCCGGTTCGCAAACTGATTGCGTCCGGCAGTTACGATGGCGAGATTCGAATCTGGAATGCGGAGGACGGAAGTACGACAACGTCGTTCATCGCAGTTCCCAAAGCCTCAACCGGTCAAAACGTGGCAGCGCAGAAGTAGGCGGTATTTCGTCTCCCGAGTTCGATTCCAATTGTCAGTGATCGTCCAGCGAACGCTTCGGTCGGGCTGGACAGAAACAACCCGCGTTCAACTACAATGTGCCCAGTATTCGACACGTTTTTTCGACGGAGGTTCTGATATGACTGGTTGGCAATCGAATTCTTTACTTGGCCTGTTCGTTGGAACATTGCTTGTAAGTTCTGCTGCGGCGGGCGATCTCAACAAAGACTGGAATCAGTTTCGCGGACCAAATCGTGACAATCTTAGCAGGGAAACCGGTCTGGAAAATCAGTGGCCGGAAGGTGGTCCCGAATTACTGCAGACAATCACCGGGATCGGTGAAGGCTACGCTTCGGTGTCACTCGTCGGCGAGTTGATGTACACAATGGGCAACGTCGATGGTGCGGAGCAAGTGCTTGCTCTGAATCGCAAGACCGGCGAGATTGTCTGGAAAACTCGCAATGGTGACGAATATCACGAAGGGCAGGGAAACGGTCCGCGAGGAACGCCAACTGTTGTTGACGGGCTGGTTTATTCACTCGGAGGCAACGGTGATCTGTCGTGCCTCAATGCGGACAGCGGCGACGTCGTCTGGCAAATGAATATTCTGAAAGAATTCGGCGGTGGAAATATCACCTGGGGCATCAGCGAATCTGTGCTCATCGATGATGGCAAAGTCATTTGTTCTCCTGGTGGCAGCGATGCGACTGTTGTCGCTTTGAATGCAAAGTCTGGAAAAGTCGTGTGGAAGAGCAAGGTTCCCGAACAGCCTCAGGCTTCTTATGCATCTCCTGTTGTGGCCACGATCGGCAGAGTTAAGCAGTACGTCATCTTTACATCCAAGGGCATTTGCGGAGTGCGAGCGAAGGACGGCGAGCCGCTCTGGGGGCAAAACGCATCGTCGAATGGTACCGCAAACTGTGCGACTCCGCTGGTATCCGGGAACTACGTGTTTAGTTCGTCTGACTATGGGACTGGTGCGGAACTGGTTGAATTGAAACTCCAGGGCACAAAGGTGCAGGCAAAGCAGGTCTACTTTACCAAGGACATGAAGAACCACCACGGAGGCATGGTGCTGCTGGACGGTTACGTCTATGGATCAAATGGCGACATGCTATCCTGCGTGAATCTCAAAACGGGCGAGCCCGCATGGCGTGAACGCAGCAAGAAAGGGTCCGTTGTTTATGCGGATGGCAAAATCGTGTTCCGCAATGAAAACGGACCCGTGACGCTGCTGGCCGCCAATTCAAAGGAGTACAAGGAACTCGGCAACTTCGATCAGCCCGACCGCAGCAATCGCCCCGCGTGGTCTCATCCAGTGATTGCCGATGGCAAGCTCTATCTGCGCGATCAGGACAAGCTTCTGGTTTACAATCTGAAATAGTCGTCGTTCGCTCTGCGAACGAAACGCGTGCGCGGGATATCGTACGTCTCGTTCGCAGAGCGAACGACGACTATTTGCGCACGCCGGTGACATTTACGCCGCTGCCGATCAGCAGATTCTTCTCATACGTCCAGCGATAGAATCGGCCGGACTTCTCCGGTGGCAGTACGGTAAGGTTTGTGAATCCCGCTTCGTGGAACCAGACGCTCAGTTCTTCGACTGTGTGATGGTGCTGAAATTTCGGAGCCCACCAGTCGAACGTATCGCAAACTCGGTTTTCATAGTTTGCATGCGCGCTGAAGTTGACGATTTTGTTGAAAGTTTTGTTCACGATCGGGATCCCGCCAAGAATGGCACCCAGATGACAGAACGGCATGAGCAGGCGTGACGGCAGGCGGGTTGTGATGGTTCGCAGACCACGATTGATCAGTTCCTGCCACCATTGATTTTGACGGTACAGCCATACGGAATAGCGACCGCCTGGCTTGACCATTTTTGCGACGGCGTCAAAGACTGATCGCGTGTCCGCATCATGATGCATGACTCCGATGGAAAAGACGAAGTCAAACGAAGCGGGCTCGAACGGCAGTCGCTTTAGGTCGGCCTGCACGAAGTACACGTGCGGCAACGATTCGCACACTTTCCGAGCCTTATCGACCGCGCACGTGTGGTCGGCTCCGAAGACTTTTGCGCCTGCGTCTCCGCAGACCTTTGAGTACCGACCTCCACCGCAGCCAGCGTCCAGGACTTTCTGTCCCGCAAGGTCGCTGAGTGTGATGCCGGTTTTTGCGACGAACGTGGCACGGTCTTCGTCGTCGTGGGCCACGTCAAAATGTGTCCATTGATGGCCGAAACTTTCCAGATGTTCGTCTGACGTGAAACGCGGAATTTCGTCGATGATCTTCCACGACGTTCGCGAATCCAGCGACAGCAGTTTGTTGCCATCGTCCGCCAGTCGCAACGGCGCGGCGGACGTGGGATCACGCAGCATCGAAAGCAAATGGTCGGAGAGTGTGCGATTTTGTTCAGGCATGTTGGATGGCGATGCGGTGACGATCAGAATTCGATTTCCATTAGATCTTCAGCAAGTTCCGTGTTCGCAAAAATTGCACGAATGCCCTTCATGCCGAGGGGGTCGTCATCGGGTCGCTGTGGATCGACATGCACAATATACAATCGCTTTATCTGAGCCGCACGGGCCAGTTCGGCGACGTTTGTGGAAGAACTGTGCCCGGTCTTTTCGGCCCAGTCAGCCATATCATCCGGGAAGTAACATTCATGGATGAGCATATCCACGCCCCGGACGAAATCAGCGTAACTTCCGGGAGCCGTCGTGTCAGTGATGTAGGCCAGAGATTTTCCTTCCCAGTCCAGCCGAAAGCCTACGGAGCCGCCGGGATGATCCAATGCGGTCCATGTGAGTTTCCCGTTGTCTGGCAGAGGAACACCGTCGCCCAGCACATGCCATTCAAAATCGGGCATGACCGGAAACAACTCATTCGCCAGCAGGTGAGTCCGTACGGCTTGAAGCGTGTTTGCGGTTCCGAACACTCTTACCCGTTCCATGTCGCCCCGCAGCATCGGCACCAGAAGAAATGTCAGTCCGCAAATATGGTCTAAATGGGCGTGTGTCAGAAAGATGTCCAAATTCGCGGACTTAATGGTCTCCTGGACCCGAAAAAATCCCGTACCCGCATCCAGCGCCACCCCAATGTCGGGTAGCAGGATACAGGCCGTGTGTCGGCGTTTATTCGGGTGGTAGCCACCTGTCCCAAGAAAGACGACTCGCATTGAGGTTTGCTGATTGTCCAAAAAAGGCTATCGGTCGTTAAACAGACTTCAGAGCGCGCCAGTCTATCGACATTTACCACTTGCAAACAGCCACCAGCGACGTCGCCGACGGGCGATCATCGAATCCCGCAGGGGGGCGATGTTTATTTCATGACAGAAGAAGGTTCGTCGTTTGACCCGAGCCAGCGGCGAGGCATTGCAATGCCAACTTCCTCGCCGCTGGCTCGGGTCAAACAAATTTCAGACAACTCTCGGTCCTGTTCGGAACGTGGCCTGGCACCCCGGAACTCAGCCTTGTTAAGCCGGATCCTGCGGCAAACAATTGGCAATCGACGGCATTTTTTCCACCTTGAAAGGCGTCTCCAGGCAGCCTGAGAAGCGGCAGGCGGTGACGATGCTCTGGCCGGAATCACCAGTCCAGTGAACGGCGGATTTCTGGAGTGCCGGAGATCGGCGGTCAGCGACTGTGACGGATGTCATTGTGATGTCGGTGCTGTTGTGCAGTCGGATTCCATACGGAGCTGAGTCCAGAATCTGGCAGCTGCTGAGAATGATATTCTGGCAGTCATACAGCTCCAGCAGGGCCTCCCGCTGAAGTTCGGGAGCGTCTGGATACAGGTGATGACCACTCTGACAATCCTGCAGGATGTTGCCGATGAAAATACTATCGCGGCAGTTTCGCAGAGTCACTCCGGTGCAGAGTTCTTTCTCGACGCCATAGTCCGCGTTGTGGCCGAAGCAGTTGTTGCCGACAACGATCTGATGACAATCCTCCAGCAGCAAATT
>Ga0138256_10008640_pt1 | contig 10693 bp, 22 predicted proteins | sample KNB2016incub_MG_FD_105486 | JGI IMG/M metagenome (GOLD analysis project Ga0138256, IMG submission 105486) | Active sludge microbial communities from wastewater in Klosterneuburg, Austria - KNB2014incub_MG | ecosystem: Engineered > WWTP > Activated sludge > Unclassified | place: Austria... | reverse complement strand
TTTCATCATCTACGTTAATTGTAGAGAGATCTTCGGGAGGTTCTATATACGAATCAGGATACTTTTTATACAGAGCATCGAGTTTAGACATCACATCATTTACTCCACCATCTACTGTTTCTACTACTTCTTTTTGTTTACTGTTTGCTTTACTCATGTCTTGTTGGATTTTTATTTATTCTGCTTGCTATTGAATTTGTTATCTTATCTGCCTGTTCAAACAGAAGCTTTATCTTTTTATATACCCGCGCTGTTTCAGCAAGTGTTGACTCTTCTTCTTTAAACTGAATAATAGCTAAGTTAGATAGTTCTTCTCGGGTTTTAGGTTTACCTGTTACTATGTTCTTTTCCCCACGTAAAGACTCTTCTATTTCTGCCATCCTGACTTTTCTTTGGAAGACAACAGCATCATTTTCCATCGACGCGGTGGTATAAAAGTCTATCAACCCAAACAAAGATAAAGAAATACGATCCCTTATATCCATAAGAGAGTCTATATTTAAGCTAAGTCTTTTAGTATCGTACTCTTCTATTGCAGAGTACAGGTCTTTCAGATATTTTGTATTTTTATTTTCTTTACTCATTTTAACCTTTTCTAAATTTAATTATTTGATTTATGTAATCATCCTTTTGATATACAACAATATTTTTTGCTAAAAGTTCCATGTTTTTAATTTTTTCTTTATCTTTTTTTAATAACCCCGCTGCGAATTTCTGATGATGTAGGGATTTATATTCCTTTGTTTCATCAGGAAGGGTTGCTTCCCACGTATTAGATTCAGAACTACACAGTACACAGTTGTCTTCACTATATCTAAGGGAAAGAATACTCCTGTCTTTGAAGTGACAAACATGTAGCTCAGACGGATACAACCACTTCTCACTTACAATACAGAATACTCTACCTTTAGAGTCTTTTTCGGCGCGGCTTAAAAGATAGAATCTAAACCAAAAATCACATATTCTTTTCAGTTTAGATAGAGACAGAGAAGATAACTCTTCTTCAGGTGTGTTAAAATCAATTATGGCATGTGTGGTAGTGCCTAATTTCGCACGATCTCCACTCGGGTGGACTGTACCACCACTTAGAGATAAAGATGCGTTGTAGAGAACACTGCACACCTTACAGCGACCTTTACTAAAAATGTAATGTTCACCCCCGCAGTCTATACAAATCTTCTTTTTCTGTTTTATCATTGTATTCTTTTTATTAGATTATGTATTGTATCACAAGTTCTTTTTGAATACTCAGGCTCTGCGTGTTGATACTTCTTAGAATTATGTGGGTTAACATATATATAACCATAGAAAATATTCCTATTAAAGGTGTATAAACTAAAATATTCATGATTATGATGATTCACTATTTTCATTCCCTTTTTATTCTCATTAATAAAATACTTAGTGCATTATTTCCGTAGAACTCATGTCTATCTAATTGGTTTTTCCACGTCTTAACTCCTATAGAGTCTATTAAAAATACTGGTACATTCACTATTATTTGAATATTAGATGTAGAATAATCACTTCTGTGTATCTTCATTTTATATTTCTTTTTATATCTGTATATGTTTCATAATCCTGGGGCCAAAAATCTTGTTTTTCAGTCTTTCTTTTTTTAAGAGCTAAATAATAATACCAACTATACAATAAGACTCCGTAAGTGTCTTTCTCTAAATTTACGATACGTAAATTATATTCCTTTAAATACATATTTAATTTATTTTTCTTTTTATATACAAAGGTGTTGCTTTATATTTTGTTGATGGTTGTGAATCTATATCAGTACATCCTTTAAAAGAGCTGTTTAATTTATAATACCAATTATGCAACTGAACTCCAAAATAATCTTTAACTAAGTTGCAAAATGGTAATCTACTAAACACAAAACCTTCGTCTTCGTCTTCGTATAATATCATGATATGTTTATTTTTTTACTTTATTTAATGACTGTACTTTCCGCCGCGGGATTTGATTTACAAAAAGATTAAGAAGATTATTATCATAAACACCAAATTTATATATATCTCCATTAGAACTCTTACCACTACCATTATATCTGTTTATAGGAAAAAGAAACTTATCTTTAAAACCATTTAAACTTACTTCACCAAAAGTATTTTTAAACTTAACTAACATTATTCCTTTTAACTTTTGAAATAAAATCATCCACACCACTCTCTTTGTAATCATTATATGGGTCTATATAACCATTTGAATCCTTAGCACCCATGTCACTGTAACCAAGAGTGTATTCTTCCTTTGCATTTAAAAACCCTTGTAGATTAATAAAGCTGTGATAATCTTCTACCCACATAACTATTTTATCTATGTTTTGAAATAAAAAATCCGCCCCGAGTTTTATTCCGAGGCGGACGTAGTAAAGGAAGTTCCCTAAGTGTTTTCGACTGACCACATCTATTCACTTTATCTTTCCTGTCTTTTTGTCTTTCTGCACTTATCTTCTTCTACTCAAGGAACTTTAAACTTGCTTTCCTTTACTCTGCATTGCAACGGGTTACTTTACTCTTGCAAAGAGATTTTAGTCTCTTGCTTTTTGAATCAACTCCCTGTAGTGGTCTACTTCCATTTGCTGGAAGGTGCAGAAAGGCTTTTTAGTGTCCACTGCCACTGTAGAGTGGTTTTCAGTTTTCAAAGCTACTTCACCAGTTCCAGTAGGAGTTACCAATCGGATACCAAGTTCATCACTTACAACGTCAACTTTGCAGTTGGTAATGAAGTGACCGTTTGTAGAGTCAGGAACAACGTTTACCTGAACTTCTGTGTTTTGAGTTTGTCTGCTCATTTGTCTAAAAAATTTTGTTAACAAAAATAATTAATAATTACTAAACATTCTATTGAAGAATGGGGTGGGCCGCACCCAGCCCCAATATCCAAATTTTAAAAGGTTTCTGTTAGGATTCATACACCAGTTTTGAGAAGTACTCTTCACCCGTAAGGGATACAGGAGTAGACTTCAACTTGTCTTTAAATTCCTTGCTTTCTGTGTCACACTTAAATGTAGTCAAGAACACTTCACCCTGGCGAGAGATATACTCTACATCATCTTTTACATCTTTAGGTATCATGCACAAACTTGCAATAGCATTTTTTGCATCTGTATACTTGTTCTCACAACTAAGCATGAACATTCTATCAGTCGATGGACAGAAACATCTTACATACGTCACGTCGGTATTCTCCAATTTTCCTTTGAAAAGAGTGTAAGTACCGTTGTCTGTAGGATTAACATAAGTCTCTCCCACTTGTTTTAAAACTCTGTCAAGTTGTCTTGCGATAGCTGGGGTAGCTAAGCACATAGCTCTTTGCTCTGTTGTTACAACCTTTTGAGTGTCCATTACTTCATCTAAAGTATATGTATCAACTAAGTCCCACATCTGTTTGATAAAGTAATACCCACCTACACAAAAGAATAACACCTGCATTTCTTTTCCTTCAAACTCCTGAAAAGAATCAATACGATACTTTCCATCATCATCTTTAATTGCAAGAAGATCAAACACTCTTACATCTTCACACTGCGCCACAAATTCTTCAAACGTTCCAAACACTGTCTTGCATGTTCTAATCCCTTCTTCATTCATCTGCACTGTAATGTTAGTTCCTTGGTGGGGAACACTAACTTCTGTTTTAATCTTGGCATCATCCCCCACTCTTAACATCTTCGCCTTGTCTTTCAACTCTGGGATTGAACTGTTCCACACATCACAACAGTATGCGTGATAATCAGCCGCCCCTGTAACTGTTTGGTCGGTAATCTCTATATGAGGTACCTTCCATTCTCTTAGTATTTCACTTTTAAGGTAGTCGAAGTTAATGTCTTCAGCATACACTTTTTTGGATTCCACTTTTTTTGCCATCTGCTTTTACTAATTTTTAAATTTAATAATAATCTTTATATAACTTATAACGCATAAAAAATAAAAAAGTTCCCAAATTTCAATTTCTTTTTAAAATTTTTATTATTTTATGTAATTCTGAATTACTTTTTTGAATAATAGTGTTTTGTCCTATTGAGTCAGATACAATACCTATACGTGAATGTGTTATGTAAGTATTAAATCTATCCCATAAATAAGATATGTTATTGTTGTGTTTATCTCTTACTTGCATGGTTTGCTATTTTATGTGATGATTCTTTTTGAAATATTCACAAGAAAATTTATCTCATCTTCATTATAAAACCCTGAGTAGTGCGCATCGTTAACAGATAAAGCATCAATACCAATCTCTGTTTGGGCATCACATAATAATGCTAAAAATGTATCCCATAGAAAATCAAAACCACCCTGATCAAATACTTTCATATTACTTTTCTTTTTAACAATTTAGTCATAGTATAATCAGATCCATATGTACTTCCAATACTAAACAACCTATTGTTTATTGTTTTATAACAATTAACATATCTAGTACTTCTTATCCAAATATCAGTTTCTACTATCTCCGAATAGCACCAATTATCATCTGAAATACTCATGTGCTGTAGTTGAAGTTATAAAAGAATGATTTGATTTTAATTTATCTACAAAACTGTTGTGTGTTGCTGTTCTTGGATTGTAAAAATATAGTACATCAAAATTTCTATTTTCACATCTTAGCAGCCGCGCCGCGATTGAATCTGTTAATTTTGTTCTAACAAAAGATTTAGTTTTGTATCCGTGATACTGACCCCTTTGCGTTACTACAGAATCTAAATCTCCTGGAAAGTTATTATTATCCATTCTGTTTAATACTGTACTACCTATTAAATACATATCTGTTGTGTCGTAAGGGTCCGCCTCCGCGTTGATAATAGAAGACAGATACATAATATCGTTGGAACAATCTTCTTTTTCTTCGGCGGGGATAAAATATCTGAACACCATAAAAAAAGATAAAGAAAGAAAAACAAGTACTACACTCAGCACCACTAACATATCAACTACTTTTACTTCACTACTACTACTACTTTCCATTTTAATTTATTTTTTTCTTTTAACAAAATTAATTACACTCCTATCATCTATTAACCACTTCCTGCACACAAAGTTGCTCTTTGCTATCATAGCTATTCCATTTGTCTTTCCTATTCTCATCTTTATTAATGTTAACAACGGGGGATACAAAAAAGTTCCCAATTTTACAAATTATTTTACATTTACTTTACACTTTATCACTTATACTAATATTTATGTACAGTGGTGTCTACATCTCTTTTTAACTCTGAATATATATTTTTATACCCACCACTTGTATAAGGCTCTCCTATATAAAACATTATTTCACCATCAAAATCTACAATCTTGTAAGAGTTGCGACGAATACTTATTTTAGAAAAGCTTCTGTGCAACTCTATTCTATTATAATAACCATCAAGTCTCATCTGTCAATTCTTTTATTAATTTTAATAATTTTTTAAATTAGAAAAACATTCATACATTCCACCAAACTCCTTAGATGGTGTGTATAAAAACTCTCTGTTTTCAGCCTTGTAAAATTGTTCTAATTCACATATTTCTCTGGCATCATCAGACTCTATTATGTTTAATACTTTGTAGGAGTATGGCATTGCCCTTATTCCATGAAATCTATCTTTTAGACCTCTAAAAGTTTTACCTACCTTAAAAAACCTTTCCTCACTCTCTGTATCCCAGCACTCTATAAAATATACTTTATATCCAGTAAAATTTTTACTTCTTTTTGCGGCAGCTTCCCAATTTTTGTATGACCAACCAAGGATGTTTTCTTTATTAAACTCTGTCATTCTATTAAAACCATCAGTTGGACAGCCGTGGCCATTTAAATGGATACGAGATATTTGCTCAAATATACCATACTTACTTATTATTTTAATTTTACTTCTATCATTTACATATTCAACTAAACTATAATCATACTTATCCCCATGCACTTCACGGGCTTGGTTAATAAAATATTCTGTTGGGTCAACGGCTGATCTTATTGTAGGAATATGACCCCTTAGTAATTTACCTGGTTGACTCTTTACTACTCCATACTTATCTCTAAGCAACAAATGATTGTGGTCATTTTTATACACTTGGTTTGGTAACAACTCTAACTCTGGGTGTAATTCATTTATTCTCTCAAATATATAATCTTGGTCTAATCGGGTGGCTTCTGTTGCCCTTAGGGTACCCACTTTCTTTGATCTACTTCCTTTGTAATAGGAAGATGGTGTTATATAATAATATTCATTAAATACCCTACACTTAACCTTTATTTTAAGTACACTGTTTACCCACTCAACTTCAGATAAATCATCATTATTGTCACCAAAGCGGTCAATGCACATGTTTTTAAAGAACTCTGTTTTATCCACAGCAGATCTTATAGATGGCTTTTGGCCCTTTAGTAAATTATCTGGTAATGTTTTACACAACCCAAACTTTGTCTCTACAATCATATCACACTCGGAACACTCATATTCAGATAATACTTCAAACTCTCCATTTCTGTACCTATCATTCTTTAATAATAAGTCTTCTAAAAATTGTTCATGAGTTTTCTTCATAATGTTTATTATTGTAGTTGTTTTAATAATAAGTGTTTTATGTAGCCTGATATAGTCATTCCACTATCTTTAGCTAGTTTTATTACCCCATCTTTCATTTCTTTGGGTAATCTGATTTGAATAAATTCTGTACTGTTCATTTTATTGTATTTTAAAATCTAACACAAATATACAACATAAAAACGCGTTTTCTTGTCTTTTTTAAAACTTTAACAAGACTTTAACTTTAATTACTTAGATTACTTCTTCAACTATTCTCTTTTAATTCTCTATATAACTCGTTCAATCTAGAGTTATCCCCATCGTACTTAAGCTGTAAAAGTACATCTACTGCGCTGTAACCGCTATTCTCCTTGAACGAAGTTGACGTGCTAAAAACCCAGAATATTCGACTATCAGTATCAAACCATCCTGAATCTTTGGACGACACATTCCCTGGCCTTTTCATTTTTATTCTTGTACCTTCTACACCGACTTGAGACCAACCAAAATCTTCTAGTATCTTTACAACGTCAGCAGACTTGTTGAATGAAGAAAGTATATCCGAACCTTTATCTCTTTCCAATTTAGATATGGCATAATTTCTTACGGGCTTTATATACGTGTTGAATTTCCTACAGGTATCAAGGACAAAGTCATACTCCTCTGTTGTTATAGATTGTATTTTTCCACTTATTGTTTGATATCCTGGGGATGGGGCTATTAATATATATCCCCCGTGGCCGCGAGTTTCTATAAGTACCCTTGTTGTATCTGAATAACCTGCTTTAAGAGCTACTTCTGCAGGAGAACCTTTATCCAACTCTTGTTGGAATGTTTCTATTTTCTCTATATCTGTTGTATATCTCGCCGCGAGTTTTTGATTGCCTTCTGTTTTAGAACAAGAGAATACTAAATGATATCCACCATTCATTGTTTTGTTTATCCACATCTTAGATAAGAGCTCTTCTCCTATTTCTTCCTGCAATCTATTCCAAAGAGTATTTGTTAAGTCGTACTTTAAGTCTACATCTATTGCTGTCAGGTGATTCTTACCACCCATCAAAAGTGCTATTCCCCATGCGGGGCCAAACACATCCTCAACAATAGATAAAGAAATAGGGGTAAATAAATACTGGCCCCAGCTTTGTATAGATGGATTCTTATCCTTAGTAATAGGTATTACTGAATAACCCTTTTCAATATATTTCTTAGCTGTCTTTACTATACTATGCATACTCAGGTTGTTCTATTTTTATTTCTTGTTCTGGGGTTTCTAAGGGTCTGAATCTTGACGCCGCGTAACCCTTGTAGAGTGTACATGCATTTTCGAGCCGAATTTCTTCTAACTGGAATAATAGCACCCCATGCATGTCTTTGAAGGCGTTTATTACGGTGTATATATCATCTTTTTTAATCCAGTATGAATTAGGGATTTCGGCGGGCTTTGCTGATGAGTCGATGCACTGCACTTTCATATTACTTTTCTTTTTATATTTAATTTTGTAAAACAACCTTTGTGTGCGTTGTGATGAGAATACCTGCTGTTGTGTATTTTTAAATGAGATTCTTGTCTAGCCCTTTCTTCATCGTAAGCAATCATTGACTGTTCTAATATAATAGAAAATTCTTTTTTTATTACCATTTTTTAAAGTTTATCGTAAGAGTTTATCTTTTTATTTTATACATTATTATTTATATTTCTAACAAAATCGCCGCGGCAAAAGTTCCCGAAAACAAAAAAGATTTAGAGAAAAATCAATGTGTACTACCATATGAATCCCCCACTGAAATATCAATTTTAATCGGTACTGTCAACTTAAACTTTTTATTAACAACATCAATAGATTTTAAAGCTATATCCTTTATCTTTTCTACATCTTTTAACTTAGATCTCATCTGTATCTCATCATGCATATTTAACGTTATCTTAACATTCTCACGGCGCATTTCTCTTACCCAATTATAAAATATAACAGAACCTAATCCTTGATTGAGAGATGAGAATTTATCCTTATCTGATCTAAGCTCGTACCATATATTAACTATATCGTTGTATATCCACCTGGTTCCTAGGCAACTTTTAATAGGGGCTGAGTTGGCTCTTAATTTTACTGCGAAATTTTTACTCCAATAAGAATCATACATATACTGTGCTTCCTTTCTTGTTTTACCTGTTGACTTGGCTATTGATGCAACCCCAGCACCATACAAACTTTGGTAATTTAAAGTCTTAAATGCACTCCTTATATCATCTAATCTTTGGAATAAGGTGTGCTCTTCTTCTGTTTCTGTTTTATTCTTTAACTTCTTCTTTATCTCTTTGTAAAGGTCTGACTCTTCTGATGTCATCGCCCCCGCAAATACAGCCAAGTCTAAGTGTGTGTCGAAATCTGGATTTAATAGCTCTATGATTGAGTTTGTGTCTATTTCACATATAAGGTTGGTCCTTGTATAATTCTCTAAAGAAGCAATGTCAATTCCTATCAACACTTCCCCCACTGATAGATTAGGAATTAGGCACGGCCTTATATAACTACCGTACTTAGCTGACATCTTAGGTAAATTTACGAGTCTTCGGTGCTTGGATCTCAACGTATTCGTGAGTCCTGCAATATCCCCGTATATTGTATTATCTTCACTCTTATTCTTTACAAACCCTTTCAATACACCTAATCTTGAATTGATAATAGATAGGTCTTCAAGTACTTTTACTTCGGGGTGCTCTACAGAAAGACGTATAACAGACGGACACAAATCTCCATCTTTTGTTTTTATCTGTGGGACTTTTATTATCTCGCCCCTTACGTTCTCAGCATCTTTAAATATCTGTGGTGTCCACCCTATTTTGTGAAGCCATTCCTTCACCTGTTCAGATGAACTTGGATTAGGTTCGGAGTAGCTTTTTATATATTTTACTGTTGTAAGAGAACTATCCGCCCCTAACTCATTCAAAAACTCATACCACCTGAGAGCAAGAGAAGATATCTCTCCATCCTTTTTATACATTACTTTAGGGGCCGATCTCTCTTCAATGTTTTGTACAGGTGGCATTACTCTACGTAACTCTATCTCCCTTTCTTCTTTCATCTGCAGTAGTGTCTGCATGTTGGATTCAAGTAGTGGCATGTTTAAGTAGAAAGGATTTTTATACTGCTCACTGTATAAATCAAATATAGAGTTGAGTAACTCCCATAAATTCAGGGAGGCTGAAATATCATTATCATATAGATTTAATAAATCCTTTACAAACTTAAATGTAAGATTAGATTGTATCTTAACATCTTCTACAACCCTGTTTATGTATACTTCTATTGGTTGATCGGTCCAGTCATCAACCGTTGGCTTGATAACACCTAAGTCAACTCCCCATTCTTTGAGTCCGTGCTTTAATCGGGCGGGATACAAATAATAAGATAAAGAAAGAGTATCAAATATTTTACTATTAAAAGAGTAGCTTAATAACTTCTCAGTGAGTAACGTATCAAATAAAAAACCATTGTGTACAAACACTACATCATAAGAATCAATAATAGACATCATCTCATTTGTATAAGTAGTATACTTTATCTCTTTACCAAAAGAAAAGTCCCAGTACCCCATCACCCATATCTTAGTGGCGGCAGGTGACTTGTCACTTGAATCCAAGAGTCCGTTGGACTCGAAGTCCAAACAACACCACTTTTTGCCACAAAGAAACTTGTCTATTATTGTTTGCTGCATTGTTTTCTTTTCTTTTTATACTTAGGTTTAATCTTGATACTAATATTCTGTTACTCCTTAAAGATGTAACCTGGTAGTATAATTAACTCTATTCCAACTAGTAACTTCATTTCTTAAAAACATTATTTTTCTTTTTATTAAATTAATATGTTTATTATAATTAATAAGCCCTGTGTGCCACATCATAGACTTACTCTCTGTATTTGGATACTAATTCCACATTATTAGTGTTTCTTCAAGTATATCTAAATATACCCAGCTTTGTACTCCTATAGTCACTTATACCCTTTTACAATCACGTACATCAATTGTATCACCTATGTTATTAAACTGATGTACTTCATAAAATGTCCTATTAATATCATCTAAGATATCATGAAACTTATCGTGTCTAAAACATTCTGTAGATGATCCACCAAACTGATGTAATGGTTTATACTTAAAATCTACATATTT
>Ga0138256_10008639_pt1 | contig 10693 bp, 8 predicted proteins | sample KNB2016incub_MG_FD_105486 | JGI IMG/M metagenome (GOLD analysis project Ga0138256, IMG submission 105486) | Active sludge microbial communities from wastewater in Klosterneuburg, Austria - KNB2014incub_MG | ecosystem: Engineered > WWTP > Activated sludge > Unclassified | place: Austria... | reverse complement strand
GGTGAACACGGTTTGACTTCTGACATCTGACTTCTAACTTCACATGCATGCCATTTGACAAAGACGAAGTACTCCCCTCCCAGCAGGCGCAGTTTGACGCCCTTGAGCCAACCCGGCTCAAGGAACTTGACCATGCAATCGCCAAGTGGAAGGGAAAACCAACTGCTCTGCTTCAGGTAATGCACGTGGCGCAGGAGGCATTCACCTGGCTGCCGGAAGGCGCTCTTGAACGCATTTCTCGCGGCCTTGATCTGCCCCGCGCTCAGGTCTATGGCTTCGCCACTTTCTACGACCACTTTTACACCGATGGCCCGGCACGAAACACGCTACGCGTATGCCAGAGCATTTCTTGCCACCTTCGCGGTGCTCAGGAACTGATCGCGGCCGCAACCAAGCAACTGGGCGTGACCCCAGGCCAAATCACAAAAGACGGCCGCGTGCGCTTTGAGTGCGTCTCGTGCCTGGGCCAATGCGACGGCGGGCCTGCAGTTTCAGTTAACGACGAGCCGCAACACGCCGTTACGCCTGAACAGCTGAATCAACTGATATCGCGGCTGAAGTAGCTGTAATCCACGGTGGTCAGCCACGCGCATCCCCCGTTTCTCCTGGCGGCTTGTGCTGTTCCTGCCCTCTTGCAGTCAGCAGTAGGAACCCGGAAGCGACAACGCGGTCCCCACCGGACCACTTGCGTTCACGACTTTTTCACCCAACGGTTTCCCGGGAACAGCTTTTTCGAACTCCGGCCTTGAATCAGTATTGGGGCGTGGTGCGGCCCGCTGACGCGGCTTGGCGCCTTGAAGTTGCAAATCGCCAATATTGGCTTATGCCTTCTCGTAGGCGTTGGTGCCCTGCTTGCGCAGGATGTTAATGCGTGTTTTGCCCGTTGGGTCAGTGGGCAATTTCGACGCAAGCACAATGGTGGTAGGTCGCTTTTTTTCCGTCAGGTGCAGCGCGGCAAATGCACGCAGGCGGGTCAGAATGTCAGCTTTCTCTGTTTCGCTTCCGGGCAAACGGCCGTCATCGCGCCCGTTCACAAAACTGCCCTTGCGCAAAATCAGAAACGTCGTGACCTGCTGGCGACCGCCCTCGCGCTCCGGCAAGCCAAGCGTGGTTGCGCTTTCCACGAGCTCATGACGCAGCAGCACTTCGTCAACTTCACGTGGGCTGACGAAATCGCCATCGCGTTCAATGAATTCGCCCTTGCGCCCCAGAACGTACGTAAACCCATCGGCATCTATGCGGCCCAGGTCGCCAGTGTGGAACCAGCCACCCGCAAACACCCGCGGGTTGTCGTTGGGCCTGTCGAAGTACTCTTTGAGCGTGCCCTCGCCCCAGGCGCAGATCTCGCCGCGTTGATTCGTGTCTGCCGTGGGGAACACCGACGGGTTGGCGCGGGTGAACGCCTTGTGCGTCCATTCCTTCTCCAGGGGACGCAGGGGGCGCGATTCATCATATATCGCCAGCTTGTCGCCCAGAGGTTTGCCGACACTTCCGATCTTGCGCGTTCCGTTGGCAGGATTGAGCGAGGCAAAACAGGTGGTCTCCGCCAGCGAGTAGCCTTCAAGCACCGGCACCAGAAAACACTTCTCAAAAGCCAGTTGAGTGGCGTGAGGGAGGGCAGCCGCGCCGCTAAGGACGACACGCAGGCTTGAAATGTCGTGGCCGCGTGCCAACCCGATTTCGCGTGAACCTTTGTCTGACAGGCATCGCAATGCCCCCGGACTCTCGTGACCCGCAGGCCAGACGGGGTTTTGCTCGCGCTTCAAGCCCCGGGCTTCGGCAATTTCTCGCTCCGTCAGAATGCCAAGCATGGATGGAACGGCAGAAACGGCCGTAACCTGATATCGCTCCACGGCGGGCCAGAAGCGCGTTGCGGAAAACTCGCTGAACAAGACGACGCTTCCACCCAGGACGATGGGCAAAAAGATCGTGGGCACTTGAGCGTTTACGTGAAACAGGGGCAATGCACAGAGCATCCGTTGTGTGGCATTGAACGACATTGCCGTCGCGAGGCAGCGCGCGCTGGTCAGAAACTGACGTTGCTGCAACACGGCTCCGCGGGGCGCGTCAAGCGCCTTGCCGGTATAGGCGATCTCAGCTTCATCCCATTGCTGCGGGGCGCCGAATTTGAGTTCAAGACCGGCTTGACGTGAACACGCCGCGTAGTCGTAGAGGCGCAGTCCAACCGGGTTGACCGGCTCAGCTGGCAGCGTGGAAAGCAAACTGACGCCCTTGGGCGCCTCACCCACCATGACCACCGCTTGCAACCCCTTCAGGTGCGGTGCGATGCTGGAAACGGCCGCCCAATGCTCCTTGCTTGTAATCAGCAATGTGGCGCGACAGTCGTCGAGAATGAGTTTGAGTTCGTCTGGGCTAAGGTCCGTACTCAGCGGAACAGCAACCATCCCGGCCTTCATGGCACCCAGCCAGGCAAACACATGCTCGGGCGAATTCCCGAGCATCAGCGCAATTCGCGAACCGCGACCCGCGCCAAGCGCGCACATGAGGTTGGCCGCGCGGGTGGTGCACTCGTCAAGCTGCAGATAGGAGTACTCGCGACCATCATGCTCATAGAGTAGGAAAGTGCGATTGCCATGCTTGGCGGCTTGCCCCTGAATCAAATCCCGAATGTTGTTGTATTCATTTGCAGCGCGCATGGGGTCAGTAAAGCGGGCACGAGTTCGAATGACTTCGGTGGTCCGCCGGGCTGGCGATTGCAGCACAAATCTCGGCTGGGAAGGTGCTGCGGCCGCGACTTTTTCGGCGGAAGCCGGCGCGGATTCAACCGCGGGCACTTTTTTGGTTGGGCGAGTAGTTTTTTTGTCAAGCTTCGCAGGGGTGTCGGTAGACATCTTAGTCGCAGGGCGAAGTGACTTGGTTGCAGCTACCTTCTTCTTGGCGATCTTGCGCGGCATGCAACCTCCGGCCAGCTATTGGGTGTGGGATGATTCAACTAGCATCGCGCGCAGACGCAAGTCCGGAACGGTGGTGACTGGCACTAAGCCGATGCACCCCGTCTTTCAACACGGATATGCTGAGCCCGTTTGCTGCACTCGATTTCGGCAAAACCAGCCACGGGCCGTGGTTCGGGAGGCGCGGTTGGTCCTCCAGGGCACCATGTCAGAAACAGTGTTCCACGAATCCACACCGAATGTGGGCAAAGTGTCAGTAACGATTCGATTCGCTACCCAATGGATGCAATGCCTCTAGTTACTTTCGGAAAGCCGACCGGCCGTCCGGAGTTCATCAGAGCAATAGCATTGCAATTGCTTACGAACCAACATGTTACAACATGCTCGCTCGCATCATGTTTATAATTTATTATTTGTAAACTCTAGATTTCAAGTGGGTCAGAGCCGCTCATTGCCCAAAGTGCGTCTCGGAAAAAAAGTGGGAAACTGCGCCAGCGCGCAGTTCCCCTCTTCAACACCGTGTAGTTTGCATTCGCTTGACTCGGCACCGCGCCAGAGGCAGCAAGCCGTCAGGCTTTCAGGGCCAAAGCAAACGCCGCCGTCAGAGCAGGCAGCACTTCTTCAACGGAACCAACGATTCCGTAGTCGGCGACCTTAAACACAGGTGCTTGCGAGTCCTTGTTGATCGCTACGATGACCTTGCTGCCACTCATCCCGGCCAAGTGCTGAATCGCGCCGGAAATGGCACAGGCGATGTATAGCTTGGGACTGACGGTCTTTCCCGTCTGACCCACCTGATCGGCATGTGGACGCCAGCCGGCATCAACCACTGCTCGGGAGGCTCCCACCGCTGCACCTATCACCTTGGCGAGTTTCTCCAAGTTTTCCCAATTCTGCTTTCCGTCGGTGGCTGGGTCCTTCATACCGCGACCGCCGCTACAAACGACCTCTGCTTCCGCAACATCCAGTTTGGCAGATGCGCCAGCGACGATCTCTTTGACGATCACTTTGAGGTCCGCGAGCGAAAACGCAACTTTGACACTTTCCACGGGCGCCACGCCGGCACCCTTAGATGGCGTCGGGAACACGTTGGGTCGCAAGGTCGCAAACAGCGGACCCGTAGCCTCAACGGTGACTCTGGCCTTGCCCGCAAACACGGGGCGTACCGCTACCGGCTTGCCGCCCTCAGCGCGCAGCTCCACGATATCGCTGGCAAAGGCCGCCTTCATCATCGCGGCTGCTTGTGGCAGGAAATCCTTTCCCTGGTTGGTCGCGCTCGCCAACACAGCAACCGCCCCCCTGACCTGGGCCTGGTTTGCTATCAAACGTGCTATGGCCTCAGGGCTGTATTTCGAAAACGCATCGCCTGAAGCAAGCAGCGTTCTTGCCGCGCCAAAGGCCCCAAGGCTGGCGGCTTCGGAATCCAGGTTGTTGCCGGCGAGCAGCGCAATGCAGCTACCGCCAAGGCCCTTAGCTACCGCTGCACCAGCTGCAAGGGCCTGGAGGCCCGCCTTGGTCGCCTTGGCGTCTTTGGACTCTACGTAAACCAGAACGTCGTTTCCCATGGCTTTTCAATCCGTGTTCTCAGGGTCAGAGTCGTCTTGTTCCGCGTTCCAGCCAGTCAGATAACCTTGGCCTCGTTGCGAAGTAACTCAACCAGCTTCTTGGCGGCATCAGGTCCTTCACCCACGATTTTCCCGGCTGCCCGAGGCGGCGGTGAGTCCATCTTGACCACGGTTAACAAGCTGGCTGGTGCGTTGGCGGGCAGCTCTTCAATCTTGGTGTTCTTGGCCGCCATGATGCCCTTCATGCTTGCACTGCGCGGCTTGTTCAGGCCCTTTTGGCAGGTAACGGCACAGGGCAGTTTCACTTCGAACTTCTCGCGTTTCGCGCCTTCAATCTCGCGTTCAACTCGTGCCAAGCCTGAGTCAATGGCCAGTCCCGTTGCGACATTCACACACGGCAAACCCAGGATTTCGGCCGTCATTGGCCCAACCGCCGCGCTCTGGTTGTCTACAGAGACATGCCCAAACAACAACAGGTCATGGGGCATGGTTTTGATCTTGGCCGCCAGCGAACTGGCGGTTGCGAATGCATCCAGCTCTTTTTCGGAGATCAGCAGAGTCGCGGCGTCGCACCCCATGGCGACGGCTGTGCGAAGCTCCTTGGCCGTGTCCTTGGTTCCGAGTGCAATCACCGTCACCTTGCTCCCGGCGTTCTTTTCCTTCAGGGCAATGCCCGCCTCGAGCGCGAATTTGTCGTACTCGCTGATGTCATAATTGACCCCGGCAACATCGTACGCCTTGCCATCAGGGCCTGGTTTGATACGTGCGTCAGTGACCGGAGCGCGGCGAATGCATACAATGATATTCATGAGTTTCTTCTCGCTGGCAATGCCGGGCAGCGTGCTAGTCTGCCCAGACTGGCTGTAAAAGCGCGCGGAGAATAGGTGTGGTTAGAGGCGTGGGCAAGGGTATTTGCATGAGCGATGAACTCAGCAAGTCAGAGGGGAAGTTGCTGCTCAAACTAGCTCGAAAGAGTCTGGAATCCTTCCTGCTGACAGGAGCGCGAGTACCTATTCCAGACGAGATTCCCCCAGCCCTTGAAAACGGACTTGGCGCGTTCGTCACTTTAACCGACAAACAGGGAGATTTGAGGGGTTGCATCGGCAACATGGTTGCCCACGGCCCCCTGGTAGAGACTGTGCGCGAAATGGCAATCGCCGCAGGCACCAGCGACCCACGCTTTCCTCCCGTTGATGCCTCTGAGCTGCCTGAGTTGAATATTGAAGTAAGCGTGATTTCGCCAATGATTCCGGCAAAGTCCAGCGATGTGGTTCCTGGCAAGCACGGGCTGTACATCCGGCGAGGCCGCAACAGCGGCACCCTGCTGCCACAGGTGGCAAGCGAGTACGGATGGGATCGCGAGACATTTCTCGATCACACCTGCGCCAAAGCCGGATTGCCAGCCAAAGCGTGGCAGGATAAAGACACCGCGATTTACACCTACACCGCCCAAGTATTCTCGGAGTCCGCGAAATAACCCAAGTTGCCCGCGTTTCTGGCGTTACGGTGAGCCGCTGCGGCAGGTATCATACTCAGCGGCTGGCTTCTCCTGCGTGAGGTCCAAGTGCGGCGTTGCTTCCTTGGCTGCCTTCTGGTTTGCGCGCTGTTCATAACAGCCTGCGGTGGTGGCAATTCCGCGCCCGCCAACACGCCAGCCAGCGTCGGCACCATCAGGGCGCTGACGCCGGCTGACCTGAACGCAGACGGAATCCCGGACGCCCCAGTTCACGCCGGTCTTCGCCGGCTGTTACTGCAGGTCCCGGCGGATTTTCCAGCAAGCCGCGTATCTCTGGTCAGGGGCGGTAGGCCTGTTGATTTTGAAAGCAGCTCGGTTTTGACCAGGACAGGTGAGAAGCTGATCGAGCTGATGCTAGCTCAGCCGCTGGGCGAAGAGGGCGCGATACTCCGAGCCGGCAGCTACGAGCTCAAACTCTTTGCGCTGTCCTCCACTGAGATTCCAGAGTCGTTCCTCAAGCCAGCAAGTAGTGCTGCGCTCGCCAACGACCTTGTAAACCCAACGGCTGCGGTGTTTGACGGCGCAGCCGATGTGCAGCTGCTTTGCAGTGCCAATCTGCCGTCAATTTCTTCAGGGCTCTCACTTGTTTGCGGGGAAAGCGCGCCCATCGCCGTCGCTTTCACCCTCGGGCAGCGCGGCCTCACCCTTGTGCCCGCTTCCATGCTGCTGGCAGGACGTCCGTACCGGCTCATCGCGGGCACTGATGCCAAGGACTCGTTTGATCGACCCTTTGCCGCTGGTTTTTCGCTGATGATTCGCCCCACCGGCGTCGTGGCCCTGGGTCGTATTGACTTCGACAAGGACGGGCAGGAAGACCTGCTGGTACTGGATGCGTCTGGAAGCCTTCAGTTATTGACCGAACCCAACTCCAACGCCAAATCCGTTGCTTTGCCACTAAACGGCAGGGGAATTGACCTTGCCGTGGGTGACTTTGACGGCAATGGCTCGCCTGATGTTGCTGTACTCTTGCGGGCCGAAGATGGATTCACGCTCGCCAAACTCCTGACGGATTCCCGCAGCGGTCGCCAGTTTTCGGTGCAACCCTGCAAAGTCAGCGTTGAAGCCCCGCAATACCTCGCGGCCGGCGACCTCGATCGCGACGGTCGCGATGACCTCATCATCGGGGGTGCCTTCGGCCATGTATTGGTCCTGACATCCAAACTCCCCCACCGCACACTCGACATGACGATTGATCGCGGCCTTGTACTTGACACGTCAATAGTTGATGCAGACGGCGACGGCGACCCTGACTTGTTTTCGCTCCAGGCCCGCGGGAACAGCCGCTTCCTGATTTCGCGCGGCGCCGATGGATTTGGAGAGAAGCCGGATTTCCGCGATGCTACCACCGCACCGGCAACCCGCGCGGCCTTTGCGGATTTTGAAGTCAACTCCCGGGCCGACCTGATGCTCTCGGGTGCCGTAAAAACCTGCCGCTTGCAATTCGACTGCGGAACCCAGCCGGGTTCAATTTCTCTGGCCCGCGGCGACGAGCGGTTCTCCGGCTATTCGGGCGCCGCGCTTGCACGCGATCTGAATCTTGATAATCGCCCCGACCTGATTGTGGCACGCGAGGACGATTTCGGCATCAGCGCCGATTTCGCAATTTTCGTCAACTTCGCGGGCAAAGAGCGCAGCGACCCTGACGCCATCATCTCGCTGGAAAACCGCTACGCCATCAACTTGATCGAGTACTGGCGCGGGACGATCGCCTTTGCCCTGGATAACGGCCTGTTGATCAAACCTCTGTCGCCGATCCAGCTGCCGCTCAATGAGTCTTCAAAGGCGCGTTTTGTTAAGGCCTACGAGCCGATGCCACCCCTGCCGGCACCTCTCAGCGCCGCCGTCGCGGATTTCAACGGCGATACCAGGGCTGACGTAGCCGCGCTTGATGCGGATGGCAAATTGACAATCTGGCTGGCGGGTGCAGCGGGCGAGAAATTCACAAATGGCGGTGACGCCATCACGCTGGGAGCCGGTTCTCTGCAGGCCATCGATTTCGATCGCGACTCGCGGCTTGACCTGTTGTTCATTCCTGCTGACAGCAACCGCAGACCCAAGCTGCTGAGAAACCGCGGGGACGGACAAATGGAGGACGATTTCGAGGGTATCCTCCCCACACCTCCCGCAAAGCTGCTTGGCGCGCCGGCCCTTGGCGATTTCGACCGTGATGGCGTGTTTGACGTGCTCTGGCCAAGCGACGTGGGAAGGCTCCAGTTCAACGAAGGCAACGGCCGCTGGCGCGAAGGCGGCGACCTGCCCGTTGTGCGCGATGCCAGCCGACCGCTTTATTTCGCAGGGGAGCTCTGCTGCGCTGATTTCTCCGGGGACGGCTTCTCCGACGTTATCGCCGTGATGCAGCCTTTTGGCGCGTCGGCCTTCGAGCAATACCTGGTCCTTTTCGAGGGCACTGGAAAGCCGGAGCAGCCCTTTGCCATAACCGTCACGCTTCAGATGCGCGGGCGGTTCTTCAAACTCAAGCCCGCGGACTTCAACGCTGATCGGCGAATGGACCTCGCGGTTGGCTACGCGCGCCAGGGAGAGCCAGCCCAACTCACCTTGTTCACCCTGGATTCTGCAAAACAGCTGTTGCCAATTGCCGGCAGCCCTGAGGCCCGGGGTGAGTTGCTTGACATGGCACTGGACGACATCGATCGCGACGGGGATCTTGATTTGCTGGCTTCGGAGCGTATCGAGGGAGAAGTAAGTATCGCCCTTTGGGTCAACGCCGGTGATGGCCGCTACGTTCGTGGCGGTGCGGCAGACGAAAGCCTGAAGCGCGCTCTCAGCGGATTTGCGGCCACCAACCTCTCGTTGGCCGATTTCACCGGCGATGGCAAACCTGACTTGCTTGCCGCCGACGCAAACGGCAACGTGGTGCTGATTCGGGCGTCCGTCGAGTAGCCTTCATGACTCCTAGCAATGAAATCATTGCAGTAGATATAGGTAACACCAACTCCACCCTGGCGCAGCTCAGGAACGGGGTCGCGACCAGCACGTTTGACGTTGCCAGCGCCTCGACCGAGGACGAGTTCCTTGCTTCGCTGCGCATTCACCTTTCGCAAGCTGTTCAATCCCTGCCGGCCGTGATTGCTAGCGTGAATCCCCGTGCCTGTGAGGCGCTGTCAGGAGCGCTTAAGAGGCAGGGATTCAAGACCTGCCTGGTGCTTGGCCGGGACATCCAGATTCCCATTGAGAACAAAACGGATATTCCCTCGCAGGTCGGACAGGACCGTTTGGCCAATGCACTCGCGGCAACGCGACACTGCCAGGGCAACGCCATCGTAGTTGATTTCGGAACTGCTATCACGTTTGACGTGCTGATGGATGGTGCCTATTGCGGAGGGGTAATCACACCCGGTATTGGTTTGGCGATGGAAGCACTTCACCAAAAGACAGCCCTGCTGCCGCTGGTCCGACCTCACGGCAAACCGCCGATTCTTGGCAAGAACACGGTTGCTGCCATCAACTCAGGTGTGTTTTACGGCTATGTCGGTTTGACGCGCAACATCATTGCCGAGCTTCGCAAGATTTTTCAGGCAAAGCCGCGTGTACTCGCAACGGGAGGCTACGGCAGTTACCTGATGCCGCACATTCCAGAGATCGAGGAAGCACTGCCACACCTGACCCATGAGGGCATCGCGCTCGCCTACGAGCTCTCGCGGTAGCATGCAACCAGCGCGCGCAGCGCAAAAGTGCCTTGATCGGCTTCGAATTCGGCCGCAGCAGCTACCAGCAGGCTTTTTCCGCCCGAGCTTATGAACTCCACATGGCCCGCGCCGGACTTCAGCGTCACCCTTTTGGCATCCAGAAGCTGATTGACCTGAAGGTAGGTCGGCAGGTGGACATTCAGAGCGCAGATTCGCTCAGGTTGACGCGGCGGCACCGTCAGCATGCCAATTGACGAATCATCGCGGTCGATCATCCAGTCACCCGCGCGTGGCTGCCATGCATAACCAAGCCGCTCAAGCTCCAGCGCCAATATGCAGTACTCTTCTGTAATGCGAAAGTTCAGCGCCATGAAATCGATCGGTCTAAAGCTTGGCGGCTGCCAACGCGGGTGAGACTCGACGTTGCAACTCGTCCATTTTGCGCTGCCACCTTTCAGCCATTCGAGTGAGGAATTCGTGCTCCATCTGAAGTGGAAAATCAAACTCGTCAATCAGCAGGTCGAGTTGCTTCTTCAGGGCTTCGCAGTCTTCAACGAAAGTGCATTTTTCGCTGCCGAATTTCTGAAGCACAGACTTCAACGCGCCTTCGCTTTCAGCGGCGAGCTGTTGCGTGCTGGATGCCCGCATGGCCAGCAGCTTGCAGATATTGATCAGCAATTTGGGCTGCGACTTGCACAACGTGGGGAACGCCTCCCCCGGCACTAAGCCGACCACACTGGGCTCTTCAGCCTGAATGTCCGCAATGCGGCGGGGCTCCTCATCGCCCAGAAGAACACTGATCTCGCCCACTGTTTCCCCTGGGCGGACAATTCCGTAGAGCTCATTGCCAATGCGCACCGACAGACGGCCACTGATCAGGATGTAGACACTTTTGCCGGGATCACCCCGGCGGCAGAGCAGGTCACCCTTTTTCAGGCGCTGCTGGCTGCCGGCGATTGAGTGGTCGTCAACCACACGAGACATCAGCGAGGTCGTTTGCTTCGTGACCTCCGCTCCGCCGCTCTCGCCCATGTGATAGGACCAGGACCGCTT
>Ga0138256_10008638_pt1 | contig 10694 bp, 8 predicted proteins | sample KNB2016incub_MG_FD_105486 | JGI IMG/M metagenome (GOLD analysis project Ga0138256, IMG submission 105486) | Active sludge microbial communities from wastewater in Klosterneuburg, Austria - KNB2014incub_MG | ecosystem: Engineered > WWTP > Activated sludge > Unclassified | place: Austria... | reverse complement strand
GGTTTGCCATCTGTATTGATTCGTGTAGTCAAAATATCGGATCGAGTTCCTTTATTTTGATTCCCAGTTACAAGAATTTTATCATCTCCTTGTAAATTTAAAGCTCCAATATATTCATCATATCCTGTATCAAAAAAAACAATTCCCGTAGCATTAAAACTTTTATCTAAGCTCCCATCTATATTATATCTCAATATTGCGATATCAGATTGAGCTGTGTCATAATAATCTGCTCCGAGTACTATTTTGCCATTTGGGGAAATGCTTATATCCTTTGTTTGCTCATCAAATCCGAGATCTGTTATAACTTTTCCATCTATATCAAATGACTTGTCTATACTTCCATCAGGATTGTACCGAATTAAAATAATATCTGCATTATTGTCATTGTAACGAATCCCTCCAACTACAATTCTTCCATCACTTTGTATTGCAATTGATTTCGCAAATTCACTACTTTCTGCATCTGTAATTACTTTTCCTGTTTTATTGAAACTTGTATCTAAGCTTCCATTCGGATTGTATCGTACCACGACAATATCAAAATCCAAACCATTAAATATTTCACCTGCTAATAAAATTTTTCCATCCTTTTGGATTGCAATATCTCGAGATCTCTCATCTGATCCAAAATTACTGATGAGGTTTCCTTGATTACCAAAATTATGATCTAAACTCCCATCCGTATTTAATCTCATAATGAACACATCTTCTTCAGTAATTAATCCGAGGTCGTAATTGAATAATGTACCAACACCTATAATCTGTCCGTCACTTTGGATTGCAATTTGATTTAAAATAACAGCTTTTTCTTTAATAGTAATTGAAGCAATTCCATCCACCCCAAAAGTATTATCCAATATACCATTACTTAAATACCTTTGAATCGTGGCTTGATAGGAATTTAATGTAAAAGCTGCAACTAACAACTTTCCGTTTGTTTGAATATTAAATTTAGTTGCATATGTAAAATAACTAACTTTTGTTTTTTGAATGCCACTATTCGCAAAAGTTAAATCAATTTTACCGGTTTGTTCAAATCGTCGTAGAATAATATATCGCTGATCCAGGGTATCCAAATAATTTGAAAGCAAGACGATTTTGCCATCCTTTTGAATGAGTAGATCTTCAGCCGTTTCTTCAGTTTGCGGAATTGGTGAATTGAAGAAATAATAAGATTTATCGAAAGTACTATCTAAAGTTCCATCATGATTATAACGGTTCAAAAATAAAAAATTATCAAAATCTATAGACAAGCTTGCATGACCTCCAACTAAAATTTTTCCATCGGATTGCACTTTTACACAAGATAAAATATTTAAATCTAAATAATAGATACTTTGAACACCATCTACTGAAAAACTATTATCTATAGTTCCGTCAACATTGAAACGATATATCACTCCATAAGTGATATTTTGGATTTCCAAGGTACCTACGACGACTATCTTACCATCTGGATACAAGGTCATATCGTATGGAATGACATTATTGTTGGTCTTTAATATTACAAATCCGTTTTTACCAAAATTAAAATCTATATCCCCATTGGAATCATACCTAACCAACATTAAACTGCTAATTTTGTCACTTAAATGTGTCGCCTTTCCAACCACAATGATTTTTTTGTCAGCTTGTATTGCGCATGAAATCCCTATAGCATCGTAATCAAAGTTAGTGGTAAGAACCTTTCCATTTTCACCAAATTCAGAATCTGTACTGCCATCTTTATTTAATCTTTGAAGTGCAATACCTTTTGTTGCCAGAAGTTTTTCTCCGGAACCAAGCATAAGAATTTTTCCATCCTCCTGGATCAATACATCCGTTGCAGACTCATTTAACTCTAAGATATTTGTACTTACTATACCTTTTATACCAAAACTATCATTTAATCTGCCGTCCTGTGAGATAATAGTATTTGTAAAACAAAGCGTAAAAAGTAATATAATCAAGTTTTTCATAGGTCTAAAATGATAAATTTAATTGGTTCTTCAAAAATAATTCAAGGTTAGGGTTTAATTATCTTTCTATACCTTTATTATTGAATTTTCTTTAATGCATCTAGGTATTTCTTCTTAACTCCATTGTTTTCTTCAATACCGCACATAGATTCAATTGTTGGAATTAAATGGGTATTATGTTTCGTTTTTAATTTAATTATTTCACCTAATGCATATGCAGTCGCCCATCTAACAACAGTTCCATCATGTCTGGCATTGATGAGTAAATGTTCAATGGTTTTATTTAGATTTGTTGGGAATAATTGTGCAATATTACCAATGACTTTTGCACTTTCCCATTTTATCCTTGGCGCACGTTCGTCCAATGATTTTGTTACAAAGTTTAAAACATTTTCATCAGCTATTTTAGCATTTTGTTTTGTTGCAAATTCAATACTCTCTATACAGCTTGCTTTATCCGAATCCTTTGCTTTTTCTGCAAAAACCACTAATTCTTCTATGGGCAACGAACCATCTAACAACCATTCACCAATTGTTAGAATCTTCTCTTTTGGCTTTGTTGTTCTGTCCTTAAATAATTCTAATAGCGTCATAGTTTATACATTTGAATTTTCTTCAAATATAATATAAGTTTATCCATACCATTGACCTTATGTTTTGACTTAACAAATACATTACCAAGATACTTATGATACTAAAAAGTTCTGAATTCTTAAGCTTGAAATATAAAAATTGATCTTACTACTAGGCCTTCTGCAATCTTATTATTGGTTATTAACTGGGGAACACAGTTATTACAATGTAATACCTTCGCACGTTTAGTTTTTTTCTTGATGGGAATTAACTCCAAATAGGATAGCCTCCTTAAGTATTTCAATGTTTATTTCCTTAAGTCTTTTAAACTTAATACAATAACCAGTTACGCTTGCTTTCCCAATGTTTTGCCCAAATGTTTTGGATAAATAGGTCTTATCTTCAATACCCATTATGTAAACAGAAATACCAACTGTGTTTGCGCTCAAACCGATTTGATAAAACTCCTTGGTTTTTGCTCTATCATTTGGGCTGACTGATGCATAATTTATGGTGTATGATCCATATCCTATATTGGGATTAGAGACCGTTTTATTTTCGCTGTTTTTACCATCTAAAAACCATAATTTACATTCCGGCATGACTTTCATGATGATATTGTGCAGCTCTTCCATTTCACTTCGTTTCGGTTCCTCCTGGCTGTTAATATAGGCTTTGATTTGTTCTTGCACGTTTGTATTCATAATAATATTGATGCCAATTAATGGTCTTTTAAAAGTTCTATTTTCTTATTGACTTCATCATTTTATTGATTTATTTTATTTGTGGTTTCGATAAATCTGCCAATAAATGTTCTAACATATTTAATGTCATCGTATATCCTTGTTGGAAGCCTTCTAGCAATTTCTCCATACGTTCAAAGGATTCGTTATAAATGGTTATGACCACTTTGGTTATAGGTCTGCTGACATGATTATCCGTGCGAGCATTTTGTTCACTGAATTGGTAATCCCACTCAGATCCCGGTAATTCTGGATTTTCATCTTTGTCAGCAAAGGCATTGTACATTTTAAAATTGGTTTTTGGCGTTATTGACGTATACCGCTGTATCGACCAACGCTCTATTCCATCAGGGCTTACCATGGCATAGAACCTTTTTCCACCAACTTCAAAATTCATATATTTAGTTTTCGCTACCCATGGTGCAGGTGCTGTCCATTGGTCAAGGAGTTCTTGCTTGGTAAAAGCATCCCACACCAGCGTAAGTTCAGCATCAAATTCTCTGGTTATAATAACTTTTTTTGCTGTTTTATCAGCTTTAAAATCAAATAGTAATTGGTTAGTCATTTATTTCATTTTTTAATGTTTGATAATAAAAGGTCAAGCTGGTTAAACTGGGTTTCCCAATTTTTTCTAAATTGGCTCAACCAAATGTCTAATTCCTGCATTTTTTTTGGATTAAAGTGATAATAAATTTCTCTGCCAGATTGCTCAGGTTTTATTAAATCACATTCTTGCAATACTTTAATATGTTTTGATACTGCTTGTCGGCTCATATCAAATTGTTCGGCCATCGCTCCTGGTGTTAAAGCTTGAATTGCAATGAGTGCTAAAATTGCCCTTCGTGTTGGGTCAGCTATGGCTTGGAATAGGTCTTGTTTCATATTATAAAAATCATATACGCAACTTTAAGGTTGCAAATATATATGCAACTTTTGAGTTGCGCAAATTTATTGACGATTATTTTTTATAAATTAATTTAGAAGCAATTATTATTGTTTCCAATGGATCAACTATTTGTGCTTTAATTTGAATTTTTGGCAAAAAAAAATGGGTAAAACTTTCATCTTACCCATTTATTTTATCTTTTAATCTGATTTTATTTTGTCCAGTCTAAATCCAAAATACTTTGTGCTACTTTTTCACCTAAATCTAAACCTGTATCACAATCCATTCTAAAATGCACACCCAATGGAATTCTACTAAGAGCATTTTCAATTCCTGATTTTGTAATCAAACCATATGTCCTAGGTGCTCCTAAGAAATCTGTTCTGCCTTCATGACATCTATCTGTGAATTGAGTATTATCTATAAAAGCATTGGCCAATATTCTCGAACCAGTACCGCCAAAAGTAGAATGACCAGATGGATATGCAGGAAAGGCAGGTGTAAATCCAAGCCAACCCACAGTCCAGTTGGGATCAATATTACGATTAATATAAGTTACTGGCCTTTCGACATTATATACATATTTATTATACCAGCATGCTACTGAAGCATCATTTAATGCAAGTCCTAATTGAGCATTAACCGCAACTGCTGTTTCCAAATTAACTTGTTCCAATAGATACAATTGATCCGCAATGGCTAATAATCTAGAAGGTGGACTAAACGTCATACCTACTCTATCATCACTCCAAAATTGAGCAATATGAGCAAATTCTTCCTGAGGGTGATCCTTTGTCTCTTGATTTAATGCTATAACTTCTTTTGCTTGATTATAAATTACCGAATTAGGATCTGAATTATTTGTCCAATATGGAGGTTTCACTTTCAAATCCTGAATGGTTTTAGTTCCTAAAAGTCTTACATTTCCCCATCTTGGAAACATAGCTCTCCCTCCATCTCCTGGTTGTGTCTGAACCCATAATCCATCACCAACTGGTGGTGTGTAATCAATAGGCTGTGGATTTAAATAGGCTTCATGTCCATAAACATCAGTAGCGGACCATGCCCAAACAGCACGTGCCACATCCTGACCCCAAGCTTTTGAATTGTTTAAATTAACTTCATTGGATAATTGTAGGTATTTAGCTTCCAATTCATTTTCTAATGAATTGATCCGATCAATCATATTTTGATTGGTAATTCCATCGGTAAAAGATGTTTTTTCAAAAAATCTTCGCATTAAATATGCATATGATGCATTGACAACTTCCGGCCAATAAATCGATTTATCTTGTTTTAGAGTGGGTAAATCCAAGCCGATATATCTGCTTGCAATAGATTTGTATTCTACCATACCCGGAGCACATGCTTCATAAGCGCTTAAACCCATATAACCCAAAGCTCTGGGAGCCGGTCCGGGTCTGTAACCCTTAGCATAGCGCTCAATTTGTAAGAACAATTCATTCCATTTGTAAATGGACTCATTGGTGTAATTTGCTACATGTGGATACTCAATTGGAATAACAGGATCTTTACATGAAGAAATAATTAACATCCCCACAATACCAACGGGAAGTAAAAGTTTTAAAATCGCCTTCATTATTTAAATATTTAGCTTGATTGATTAAGAGACTTGTTGAATTGAGCACAAAAGTATAACTAATATTTAATAATTATTGAGGATTAAAATAAATTTTTAAATAAAATAAATTTATATACAAAATAAAATACATATGTATATTTATAATATTCAATACTTAATGAATTATCAATGCTTAATAATTAAAAAATACTAATTTTTTGTAGAATCAATCTAATCTGCTCATTAAATGCTACCTCATTCTATAGTATTTTTATACTAATGATTGGACTGCATATTGGGAATGTCCTCCCTCTTGAATCCATAAAATCGACTGGCTTCTTCTTCCTTATATTTCTGTACCAAAGCCAGTGCTTCAGTTACAACGTCACTGCATATGACAATCAGGGAACCTGGCTTAGCATTTTCTAAAGCATATTGGATAGCCTCTGTTTCATTTGAAATCACCTGAATGGGCTTATTTGGATCGTGCTCATGAATTCCTTTTATGATCATTTGGTTGAGTTCTGTATTGGTTCGCCCTCTCAAATTTCTATCTTGCCTTATGATGATTTCATCAAACATGGTACTGGCTACATAGCCTATACCTTCATTATCCTCCACCCTCCGATCTCCTATTCCCGCAATAATACCCACCTTTGGTTTACCATCCATTTTATCTATAAAGTTTTTCAATGCGGACATTCCAGCTTGATTATGTGCATAATCAAGTATAACATCGAAATGTTTGAAATTGAAAAAATTCAACCTTCCAGGGGTTTGGGCCGGTGATGGAATAAAGGTCTCTAAACTTGAACTTATATCATCTAATTCAAATCCATTGATATATCCTGCTAAAGCGGCCGGTAATACGTTTTGAATCATAAAGGTGGCTTTCCCACCAAAAGTCAATGGGACATTTACCGCCTTGATTAATCTAAGTTTCCATTCTCCCTTACAAATGGTTATAAATCCGTCTTCATATATCGCAGACAACCCGCCTTCACGCATATGTTTTTTAATTCGTGGATTGGACTCATCCATAGAAAAAAGTGCTATTTTACAAGTTGCTTTTTCACGCATACCATAGACCAAATCATCATCAGCATTTAAGATGGCATATCCTTGAGGACTAACAGATTCTACAACCACGGCTTTAACTTTGGCTAATTGTTCAACAGTGTGAATCCCCTTTAATCCCAAATGATCCGGAGCAACATTAGTGACAATAGCAATATCACAATTCTTGAATCCCAAACCAGCTCTCAATATTCCACCACGGGCTGTTTCAAATACACCAAAATTTACTGTCGGATCTTTTAACACAAATTCCGCACTCCCCGGTCCTGAACAGTCTCCATGCATCAATAAATGATTTTGTACATAAACTCCATCAGTTGTAGTGTATCCCACATTAAATCCCATCATTTTAACCATATGTGCTAACAATCTGGTCGTCGTAGTTTTTCCATTGGTTCCGGTAACCGCAATTATAGGTATACGCGATGGTGTACCGGGAGGATAAAGCATATCAATTACAGGGGCAGCAACATTCCTCGGAAGTCCTTTCTCAGGTGCTAAATGCATTCTAAATCCCGGGCCTGCATTTACTTCAATCACCGCACCCCCAACCTCTGTAATAGCCTTACTGATATCTTTGGAAAGAAAATCGATACCACAAATATCTAATCCAACAATTCTTGATATGCGTTCAGACATAAAAACTATTGAAGGGTGTACGATATCAGTAACATCAACAGACGTACCACCGGTAGATAAATTGGCCGTATCCTTAAGAACTAAAATTTCGTCTTTGGCAATGATAGTTTCAAAAGTATATTGTTTTAATTCAAGCAACTTGCGAGTGATATCGTCAATGCTAATACTTGTCAAAACTTTCTCGTGTCCAAAACCCCTTCTAGGATCCTGATTTACTTGATCAATCAGCTCCTGAATGGTTAGTTTGCCATCTCCAATGATCTGTGCCGGTAATCGTTTTGCTGCAGCCACCATTTTGTGATTAATCACAAGTATTCTATAATCTTCACCTGTAATAAATTGTTCAACGATTACGGAAGGTGAAATCCTCTTCGCAAGGTTAAATGCTTCAATGGCCTGGGCCCAATTTTGAATGTTAGTAGTTACTCCCCGGCCATGGTTTCCGTTAATTGGTTTTATAACTATTGGATATTGTTGATCTTCAATGGCTGAAATCAATCCAGCTTCGGTTCGGATAATTTCACCTTTAGGAACCGGAATTTGTGCCTGTGTAAGCAAATATTTTGTATCTTCTTTATCCCCTGCGATTTCTACTCCAATATTTGAGGTTTGGCTGGTTACAGTAGCCTGAACTCTTCGTTGATTGCGACCGTATCCCAATTGGCATAAACTATATTTGTTCAATCTTATCCATGGTATACCTCTAGCTTCAGCTTCTTCAATAATTGATCCAGTACTTGGGCCTAAGCGACTGGATTCTCTTAATTCCCGCATTTCTTGGATGTCCTCACTTAAATCATAAGTTACATTATCTATCAATGCCTGTACGATACGTACTGCTGCTTTTGCTGCATAAATTCCAACCTTTTCTTCCAAATAATCAAAAACCACATGATATACACCTTCCTCCCCATAGGTTCTGGTTCTTCCAAATCCAACTTCCATACCAGCCAGTGACTGAATCTCTAATGCTACATGTTCTATAACATGTCCCATCCAGGTTCCTTCTTCAACCCGTTGATAAAAACCACCAGGAGTTCCCACAGAACATCTATGACTGTACATTCCTGGTAATAAAACCTTCATCCGATCCAAAAACCCCGAAATAACATGGGTTGGCCGACTTTCCATTTCTTCAAGATCAAGGACCATTACAATAAGTTTATGCCTCTTAATGGACCAATAATTTGGTCCTCGCATGACGTTGATTTCTCTTATCCTCATTTCATTTTGAATTATAGCCGTCAAAATAAGAATTTAGTTTGAAAGCTGAATAGTATATTTAGTTTTGCAGTCGTTTTAAACCAATTATTTGTGAATTATAAAGGTACACTTATACCAGTAGGAGGAAATGAGGATAAAGGAATGGGTCTTAATGAAATGTATTCATTAGATTTTATCAAGCATGGAATTCTCTCTACTATAGTCAAGGAAAGTGGAGGAATCAATTCAAAAATAGTAGTTATTACTACTGCTTCCAAAATTCCAAAAGAGGTCGGACACAGCTATAACATGGCTTTTAGTGCCTTAGGCTGTAATGATTTACATATTCTAGACATCCGCAAACGGTCTGAAGCTGATTCAAAAAAAAATTTGACCCTAATTGAAGAAGCCGATTGTTTGTTATTTTCAGGTGGGGACCAAAGTCAGATTATAAAATTTATTTCCAACTCTAAAATGCATGATTTATTGAGATTAAAACTTATTGAAACTCAATTTGTCATCGCTGGCACTAGTGCAGGAGCTATGTGTATGAGCAAAGAAATGATTGCCGGGGGTTCAGTATCCGAAGCACTTTTCAAAGGAAATGTCAAAATGAATACAGGCATGGGGTTTTTACCTGAAGCTATCATAGATTCTCATTTTATCCAAAGAGGGCGATTTGGACGTCTAGCAGAAGCCGTCGCTCAATTTCCATCTTTATTAGGCATAGGTCTGGCAGAGGATACAGGTCTTATTATCAAATATGGGAATGCGTGTCGAGTTATTGGATCTGGAATGGTAATTTTATTTGATCCAAGTCATTTGAGTCATAATAAATCAGCTATTTTATCTCCTGGAACACCAATGTCATTATCTAATTTGACCACGCATGTGTTAGCAATTGGAGATCAATTCACAATTAAAGAAAGAAGTTTCGAAATTCTACCATTAGAAGCAGAGTTAGAGCTTAAAAAATGGGGTTACTAAGCCCTATTTATTGGTATAAAACTTATTGGTATAAAACTAAAAGACAGCTTATTCTTTATCTATTCGCAATTCCTGTATGATACTTTTTCCATCTATGTCTTCGAAATAAATATAAACTCTAAAAAATTTACCTGAGGTTGTTGTTAATTGACCAATTAAATATTGGGATTCATTAGATTTTGATGAGCCCTTATGGATGGATGTGCATGTTTTCGGTTGATTTTGCTCTAAAAACCCCTTTAAAGCATTTGAAGCGGCTTCCTTTTCTAATATTTGAATTTTGCCATTAAAACAAAGTTCTATATGATTATCAAATTGACTTGCCAATGCATTTACATTTCCTTTGGCAATGGCATCAAAAGCCGAATATCTATCTTGTGCCGAAAGAAGAAACATTGGAACATTTAATAATATCACGAAAATTAATTTCATTTACTTTTTTTTACATTAAACCAACAACGAACCAATTCTGTTCCATCCACAAAGTAAAATTACATTAATTTCAATAATTTAGCTGAACTTTAAGTTTTTAAACGCCTTACAAATAAATGAAAAAAGCAATGCTTGTTATTTTAGATGGTTGGGGAATCGGCTCAGTACCAAAATCAGATGCCATTCAGCAAGCAAATACACCCTATTTTGATAGCCTAATGCAAGATTTTCCCAACGCCCAGTTAACTACTTTTGGGTTGAAAGTTGGTCTTCCAGAGGGACAAATGGGCAATTCAGAAGTAGGTCATCTCAATTTAGGTGCAGGTAGAGTAGTCTATCAGGATTTAGTAATGATCAATAAATCCATTGAAGATCAATCACTAAAATCCAATAAAGTTTTGCAGGAATTGATTACATATTGTAGTTCAAATGCTAAGCCCTTACATCTTATAGGCTTGGTATCTGATGGCGGCGTTCACAGTCATATAGATCACCTAAAAGCACTCATTGACATTTGTGAATCCAGTGACTTAACTCAAATATATATCCATGCAATTACGGATGGTCGTGATACTGATCCAAAATCAGGATTAGGTTTTATAACTGACCTT
>Ga0138256_10008637_pt1 | contig 10694 bp, 9 predicted proteins | sample KNB2016incub_MG_FD_105486 | JGI IMG/M metagenome (GOLD analysis project Ga0138256, IMG submission 105486) | Active sludge microbial communities from wastewater in Klosterneuburg, Austria - KNB2014incub_MG | ecosystem: Engineered > WWTP > Activated sludge > Unclassified | place: Austria... | reverse complement strand
AATTCAGTCTGGTTTTTGGCATCATTTTGCTATGACTGCACATAGTCCGGTGGGATTAGACCCAAGGTCATTTGGTGTTAAAAGTATTGGACCTGAATTCGGAGGATTTGCTGAAAATGATCTGTTTCACAGCGATCCTGAAGGGGCTGATCATGAAATACTATCTGAAGGGTTAAAGTTGTCTATATTCAATTATATGCAGGGTGTAGGATTCGATGAACCACTGGGTACCTGGTTTGATTTTGAAGTACCTGAAACGACTGTAGATTCAGATTATATAGCAAAATGTATTGATGAAACAACGGATATCAATATTCGTCAGACGGATCAGATGGTTTGGATTGGCGGAGATGCGATAGAGATGATCATCACTCCGGTCAAAAAAAGTAAGGGACAGGAGAAAAAACAAGCCTACGCGGAAATTATAATTTCAGGTAGGACTGAAAATTATTCTTTATATTTTAACCAACCGACAGCTGAATGGGTCATTGATCTTTTAATTAATACTGCACCGGAAACAGGCAATAAATTTACCATCGAGAAAATGAAAATGAGTTTTGAAAACGCCGGACTAGGTGAATTCAATGATTTTCTGGCATCAGACGAATTTACTTTATTAAGGGAAAAAGGACTTTTGATTGTGTAGGAATTTACACAGGTTTCCCCATTTCCACTCCAGCCATATAGCCGCCTGTCCATGCTGCCTGAAAATTAAATCCACCGGTTACTGCATCAATATTGAGCACTTCACCCGCCATAAATAGACCAGGATGCAACTTGCTTTCAAAATTTTTAAAATTGATCTGGTGTAATGCCACTCCGCCGGCTGTGACAAATTCTTCTTTAAAGGTTGTTTTACCTTTGACAGGGAATGGACACTTTTTAAGTTGTGTAATGATATCTGACATTTCATTTTTTGAAAGGGATGCCCAGTTTTTTTCTATATCTGTTAAAACTTGCTCAATAAGAAATTGCCACAATCTGGCCGGTATACCAAATTGAGCATTTGCCGAAACTTTTTTCTTTGACATGGACTCACGCAACAGATAAATATTTGAATCATCTATATCCGGTATCCAATCGACCAAAGCCGTGAAATCGTAACTGCGCTCTGAGAGTAGGGTAGCGCCCCAGGCAGATGCTTTGAGTATCCCAGGTCCGCTTAGCCCCCAATGTGTGATGAGCAGCGGTCCTTCAGTTGAAATTTTGGTGTCTTTTATTGTGACTCTCGCATTTTTTACTACCAATCCCATAAGTCCGCATATGGGGTTTTGGGGCAGGTTGAATGTAAAAAGGGAAGGACAGGGTGGTATAATTTCATAGCCTAATTTTTCCAGCATATTCCACACAAAAGGACTGCTTCCGGTAGCTATCATGAGTAATCGGGAGTGGTATGGTTTTTCATCCGTTTCAACAGCAAATTTTAATATTTCACCTGATTGGTATTTAATATTTTTAACTTTTGCATTTTTTACAATATCAATCCTGTATTTTTCTGCCAGCTTAAGAAAACACTGGATGATCGTATCTGAACTATTTGATACGGGAAACATACAGCCATCAGGTTCTGTGTACAATTTTACACCATAATTCTCAAACCAGGTAACGGTATCCTGAGCACCAAATACATGAAATGGACCCAGTAATTCTTTTTGGCCTCTTGGATAATAGCTTGTAAGTGATTTAGGATCAAAACATTCGTGAGTTACATTGCACCTTCCGCCACCAGAAATTTTTACTTTATTCAGGACTTCTTTGGATTGCTCCAGAATAGTCACATGCAGATCGGGGTTTTTTATTTTGGCATTGATGGCAGAAAAAAAGCCAGCTGCTCCTCCACCTATTATGATGATGTCCTGTTGATTCATGGGGACAAAGGTAAAAAATAAGTAGTATTGATCATGTGAAATTAAATTGGTTTGTATAACATATTGCACTTCTTTCAGTATAAGAATGAAAACGATCAAAACGGTACTTTTAAGAATTTTGTCTATATGGAAAATTTTATCAATTTACCCCCGACCCCTTAAGGGGAGATCTTCTGTCTGAAGGGAGGTAATGGGTGGGGTGTCCCTTTAGGGAATGAGGGTAGTGGGGCATTTAAATATTTGTGCAATATGTTATACACACATTAAAATGCCTGAAAAAATGAATGAAGTAATGGAGTTACTTCATTCATTTTGTTTATTCTCTTCAAATAGATGATTTAGTTGATGCAAAAGAATAAAATATTTCTGCTTAATCTTTAAATTTATAAAAAGGATTAATTAGTTGTGGATTTTATAGCAATTAATAGAATTTCTTATTGATCCAAATATCTGAATCAATGTGCAGAAAAGCCAAAACACTGAATATTTATAAAACAAATTATAAATTTAAGCAAATGCACTGATTATTCCACCCATAATAGCAGCAGAAAGTGCCCAATATGCAACATTCATAAAAATATATTTCCAGCTCTTTCTCTCAAATAAAGCATTGGTGCCCATTACCGGTAAAAAAACAAATATGCCAGTTAGCATCCCGTGAAACGCTCCATGTTTAAATGTGCGAAATTCAGTGCCAAACTTTGTCAAAAAATCCTGTAAGTAAAGATTGGCTTCGCTACCTGGAGTTTCTACACCCAAATTTTGCAAAGTTGAAAATACTCCCATTTGATGAATTACAATGGGTGTCAGCCCGACTGAAAGCATTACGCCAAATACCAGCGAAAGCCCGAAAATTTTCATCATATTAGCACCCACCATTTTTTCTTCGCTCATGTCTGCTTCAACCATCCATGCTTTGCCGAAAAGTGGTCCATACCACAATGCACCAACAGCAAGTGGGACTAATGCTGTTGACAAAATTACTAACCAATTTAACTCTATCATTTTAATTATGTTTTGATTACAGCAAATGTAAAATTATATTTTAATTGGTTGTATTTAAAGAATAATATTTTAGACAAAATTAATACCATAGTCTTTTTGTTATTTACACGTTCAGCCTTCAAACATAAATAAATGCAATTGAAACCCGGTTTAAGCTTTATCGTCAAATCCTTCTAAAAATGAAGAGATGACTTGAAAATATCTTTTTTCATTGTCCTGAAATGCGTTCAAATGTTTACCACTGAATATTTCTAATTTACCGGGAATATTGCAGTTTTGAAGAAGTTGTTTTCCCATTTCTATTGTAGTAAGATCATCTTCGGTATTGTAGATAAATAATACATTGCTTACATTTTTAAGATTCTTTATACTTTTTGTATAGTCGTGATTCTTGTTGACGTTGGGAAATGCTTTCATTAATCCGAGCATTAAAAAATGCAGCCTTTTATTTCTTTTTTTATAATACGAAAGATTGCTGTCCAGACAGTTCTCAATGATGATATTGTCAAATACATTGTTCTTAAAAGTGGCATAGGTCAAAGTATGTGAGGCCCCAAATGAAATACCATGACCGGAAACGGTTTGAGTAGGGTTAAGGGATTTTGCAAATTCTGCAACAATCATAAGGTCTTCTTCATAAGCGAAATTTAAAAATGGACTTTCGCCAAAACCGTTAAAATCAAAAAGAAAAACATCAAACCCCAACTTTAAATACATTTCTGCGTGGCCCCGTCTGAGAAAAAATAGTTTGGCGTCAGCCAGATAAGGGTGAGCCAGAATGATGGTGCCTTTAGATTTGATATCTGTTTTTTTATAAAGAATACAAATTTGTTTGTTTTTATAAGCTTCCTTTATTTTTGTCCAGCCTGTTTCCAGTTGATGGTCCGAAATGTAATTTCTTCCTCTGGGCATCAGTAGTCTGTGCGTGTAATTTCTTATGATTTTTTTTATCATTATTGAGGAGTAAGATTAAAATTAAGTGGCCGCAAAGTTAGAAAATAATCAACTGGAACTGGTAGATTTAACTGAAACATATATTTTTATTTTTTTGATATGAAAAACGTTGTTATATAAGTTACATATTATGAGTAAGTTTTATAATTAAAAATATTAATACTTCATTTATAGTGATTTATGTATGATGAAAATGATATATAAATTGAAATTTATATTTTTTATTTCAATAATAAGTTATACCTTTATCCTTCCGAATGACATCTTTTATGTCAGGAAAGACAACCGATTTTTAATTAACCCAAATCCGATCGTATGAACATAGAACATTACACTCCATTTCATTTTCACAAGAAGTCTTTTCATTTTTCTCATTTTATTTCATCTCATTTTGAGCCATTGCTGCTGAGCCTCGTAGTTTTAACGGGGATTATTGGATCTATTTACCTATTTGGTCAGAATCTTGTTTTAAGTGATTCAACGTCCATTCAATCATCAGGCAATAGTCCTCAGTCGGCATCTATAGCTGGATTGTTATTGAGTAGTGATGAAGAAGTGAGTTCAAATGATTTCGATAATTACTTAAAATTTGAAGGCAAAATAGAAGCGGGAAAGACTTTCTATTTTGAATTTTTACAAGATGAAAAAGCATCCAGATATGTTATGGAGATGGGAGACGGTGTCCGATTGATTGTTACCCAGAAAAATCTTCAATATCAATATGCTGCGCCTGGTAAGTATACCATTGAATTAAAAGAAATAAAAGGTGGCCTTTTAAACCTGAAAGGAACCAAAAAAGTAAAAGTTAAGTAGAGAATACAGACTATAAATTGTAATAAAAAAGCCTGGAGATTTTAAATTTTCAGGCTTTTTTATTGATATTACAAAGCCTGTATAATATCATATTGAGTAAGAACAATCAGGTCACCGGACAAATCCTTTGCAATGACAGCTGGTACATTCTTTGAAATATATTTATTCAGATCTCGAACAGCCAATTCTACCCCAACTATAGGAAATGGTGGCGCCATGATTTCTGATACTTGTTTTTCGCTGTTTTGTAACGGATTATTGAGTATAAACTCCAGAATAGTACTTTCAGTAACAGATCCGGTAATATTATCGCCATCCATAACAGGAAGCTGGGAAATATCCAGATCTTTCATCATTTTAAGTACACTTTTTACACTCTCTGAAGATGAAACTGAAATGAATTTTTTATCTCGTTTTGAAACAATAAGATCCCTAACTTTGAGTTCACTGTCCAGGAAACCTCGCTCACGCATCCAGTCATCATTATATAATTTGCCTATATATCGGCTACCATGATCATGAAATAATATCACTACTACATCTGTAGGTTTGAGTTGATCTTTCATCTGCTGGAGACCTGCCAAAGCTGAACCCGCACTATATCCCAGCAATAAACCTTCTTCTCTGGCTAAACGTCTGGCAGCAAGGGCAGCATCTTTATCGCTTACTTTCTCAAAATGATCTATCAAACTGAAATCTACATTTTTAGGTAATATATCTTCACCTATTCCTTCCGTAATGTATGGATAAATCTCTTTTCTGTCAAAAATACCGGTTTCGTGATACTTTTTAAAAACAGAACCGAACGTATCTATTCCCCAGATTTGTATATCAGGATTTTGTTCTTTCAGATACTTAGCTACGCCGGAAACTGTACCTCCGGTGCCTACACCCACTACAAAATGAGTGATTTTGCCGTCAGTCTGTTTCCAAATTTCAGGTCCGGTTGATTCATAATGAGCTTCCCTGTTGGACAGGTTGTCATATTGATTGAGCCATACAGAATTGGGGATTTCTTTGCTCAGTTTTTCAGCTACGGAATAATATGACCTAGGATCATCCGGTTCTACATTGGTGGGGCAGACGATCACTTCAGCACCCACCGCTTTGAGCATATCGATTTTTTCTTTGGATTGTTTGTCACTGGTGGTAAAAATACATTTATATCCTTTTACCGCCGCTGCAAGTGCTATTCCCATGCCTGTATTTCCGGATGTGCATTCGATGAATGTTCCTCCCGGCTTTATTTTCCCGGCTTTTTCGGCATCTTCTACCATCTTAAGTGCCATTCGATCTTTGGTGGAGTGCCCGGGATTAAAGGTTTCAATTTTTCCAAGCACTAAGCAAGGAATGCCTTCAACTACTTTATTGAGCTTTACCATGGGAGTATTCCCTATTGTTTCCAAAATATTATTCCGATAATCCATATTTATTCTTGCTTTTCTTTAGAAATATTCTGCAAAGATAATTGAATGTAATGAATTAGTCGTTAATTTTTAAACAAAGCTGTGATCAAATCATCAAATGTCTTGCCATCATCAAATCTATAATCTTTGTATCTGTGTACTATAATTTTAAAAAACACCAATTCTCCGCTTTTGATTCTTATTTCTGAATGTATGTTGCCATAAATCTGATCAGATTTATCATTGATCAAAGGGAGTTTAAAGGATGGTTTTTGATAAATGATCAAACTATGTTCATTTTCGGAATGCTGTTTTACCTCCGATAAGTTAACGATGTAGCCGTGAGTTTTTAATTTTTCAGAGATTAGCATTTGGTAGTTGATCAAATCTGTAACCTGAAATTTTTCTATTACACTTGAAATAGAAATGGCTGCAGATAAACCTTTTGTTTCAAATCTAATCCAGGAATCAGATAAAAGGGGATTCATGTTAGCATCCAGATAAACCTTATAAATCTTATCAGTTAATTCAGAATGGACGTTGGTGGTTTGCCATAGCACATACTGATCTGAAAGTATTTCCAAACGCAGATTATATAATTTGCTTTGAGTGCCATGTCGGGTGATAAAATCCATCTATTGAGTTGTAAGTGGACAAACACCGATGTTTACTTATTGTTCAGCAGGCGTGGTGGTTTGTTCTTTGTCCTTTTCTTTTATACTATCCATGGCTTCTACTGTCTTATCCCAAAAACCTTTGAATATTGGTTTTAAAGAAGCATAGACAGCTTTACCTTTTTCCGGTAATGGCTCAAGCAGTGGGTATGTGATAGAAGCTTGTTTGGTGCCTGGATTCAGGACGTTAAGACTATTTACAAGCCAGAAAACAAGACTAAGCAAATAAGCAAAAAATAGTGACTGAACAGCACCTCCGGCAAATTTATTTATAATATTAATATTTACAGCCTCCAACATATCTTCCAGTTTTTTGCCTATAAATCTGATCAGTGCCATGACACCAATGAAAGTGATAACTACCCCCAAGAGGAAAGTGATGGCAGGCGATGTTTTAATAATTCCCTGAATTATGCTGATGACTATCGGTGATAATTTTAATGCAGCCAATATACCGACCACCAAAGACAAACTATCAAACACAGTTTTTATCAATCCACGGGAGTACCCCAAATAAAATCCCAGAGAAATAACGATGGCTACAATAATATCTAAAAGCATGAATTTAATTTTTCACAATAATACTTATATTATTTTTATCTGGCTATGTAAAATCGACAAAAAGTACTGAATTTCAGTTTAACTGCTAATATATTTCAGAAGACCAAATCATCAGATTATCCTAATTTTCCCATACAAACATATCTGTCATTACACACCTTTTTACTATTTTTGCACACTTTTATCACAAATCAGCTATAATGTCATCAGCCACAGGGAGATATACCCTTATTTTTTGCTCAGTTTTGTTCCTTTTCGGATCTTGCAAAACAAAAAAAGACATCGTCTATTCAGTTCCCGAAGAATTTATGCAGGAAGAACTGCTCGACACCCTGGTAATCTCAGATGTTGCAGGCACTTTGGATTCCTTGCCCAAAGAATACAGACCATCAGCTACATTGATGTTTGACATTCTGCATACCAGGCTGGATCTGAAATTTGACTGGCAAAAACAATACGTCTTAGGAAATGCGGATATTACCATTTCCCCATATTTCAAACCCATAAGTAGCATAACACTTGATGCTATAGGCTTTAAAATTCGCAAAATTACCATTGCTGATAAGCCAATGTTGTATGAAAATACGGGTGAAAAATTAATCATCACGCTGGATAAGATGTATAAAGGCAAAGAAAAATTTGAATTACACATAGAATATACAGCCGAACCTAATTCAAATGCTGTAACCGGAAGTGAGGCAATTACATCTGACAAAGGGTTGTTTTTTATAGATCCACTGGATCTTGATCCTGATATTCCTTCCCAAATCTGGACTCAGGGAGAGACAGAAAATAATAGCCGTTGGTTTCCTACTTTTGATAAACCCAATGAGCGATTTACCCAGGAAATCATTCTGACCGTTGAAGACAAATATCTTACCCTTTCGAATGGGAAAAAAATCTCGACACGAAAAAATCCGGATGGCACCCGCACCGATCACTGGAAACAGGACAGACCACATGCTCCATATCTGGCTATGATTGCAGTTGGAGAATTTCACGAGGAGACAGAAATTTGGAATGAAATCCCATTGAACTATATGGTAGAGAAAGGATTTGGAAAACACGCCAAAAAAATATTTAATCATACGCCTGAAATGTTGGGATTTTTCTCCGGAAAACTCAATTATCCATATCCTTGGGATAAATATGGTCAGGTTGTGGTGAGAGATTTTGTCTCTGGGGCCATGGAAAATACAGGTGCAGTAGTTTTTGGTGATTTTGTGCAGAAAACGGACAAGGAACTTATCGACAATGACAATGATTATATAGTGGCTCATGAGATGATGCACCATTGGTTTGGCAACCTGGTTACTTGTGAAGACTGGTCCAATCTTACTTTAAATGAAGGATTTGCCAATTATGCGGAATATTTATGGTTTGAACACAAATATGGAAAAGACCGGGCCGAATATCATCGTATAAAAGAGATGAATGGTTATTACAGTCAGGTATTTAGTGGTGGTGCACATCCTTTAGTACACTATTTTTATGATGACAAAGAGCAGATGTTTGATGCCCACAGTTACAACAAGGGTGGATTAGTATTGCATATGCTCAGAAATTATGTGGGAGATGAAGCATTTTTTGCATCTCTCAATAAGTATCTTGTTGATAATGCAGGTACAGCAGTCGAAGTGGATGAATTGCGCATGGCTTTTGAAGATACCATTGGAGAGGATTTGCATTGGTTTTTTGACCAGTGGTTTTTAGGTACCGGACACCCGCACCTGGATGTGACTTATACTTATAATGATGAAAATAAAGTATTGCTTTTAGAAGTCGATCAAAGCAAAACACCCAATGGATTTTATGATGTATTTAAATTTCCTGTGGATATAGCCATTTATTATGCGGATGGCACTGTGCAATACTATCCGGTAATGATCAATGAAAAAAAGCAGAGAGTGCTTATCGAAGACCTTAAAGAGAAACCGGTGACGTATGTATTTGATGGAAAAAATGTGCTTTTGGCATTGATTAACGAAAATAAGACTCCGGAGCAATACAAGGCGCAGTTCAAACTATCAGCCAATTTTATGGACAAGATGATCGCTTTTACAAGTACCAATGATGGAAATGCTGATCTGATCGATATTGCGCTCAAGGAAAATTTTTATATCTTCAGATCTATGGGAATTAATGCTATTTCAGATAGTAATGCCACCGCTTACATAGACCGTCTGCAAAGTTTTGCGCTTACTGATCCTCATTCCGAAGTGAGAAGAGATGCTTTGCTGAAACTTCTGAATATCGAAGATTTTGACCCAATGGCTATTTGCAGGCTGATTCTGAAGAGTGAACAAGCATATCCGGTACTCCAGATCGCTCTTGAAGTAATGGGAAGTGCTGAACCGGAAAAAGCTGATGAATACCTGCAAAAATTTAAAAACGACGATTCCGATTTTCTGTCAGGTACCCTTGCCGGAATTATGAAAGATGAAACAACCGAAAACCTGACTTATCTTGAGTCAAAAGCTAAAAACATTGGTGTAATGCATATATTTGATTATTTCACCAGATACCAGGAGTTCCTGGCGGGTAAAAGCTTTGCCGCCCTGGAACGATCCGCAGACTTCCTGTATACACTTGCAAGTGCAAAAGATGGCAACATGTACCGGAAATTTTTGTCCATGAGTACATTGATAAAAATTGCTGAAGACCTTGGTAGCAGAAATAAAACCAGTCCCGATCCGATGGGCGAAAAACTGTTAGTCAAGGTAACAGAATTGAAAAATAATATATTGAAAAATGAGACGGATCCAACTTTGATCCAAGAATACAAGGGGTTAAAGTAAATACTTTTTCCAGCTATTGTAATATGGTATCGCCTGTAAGTAAGATTGATTTTTAATATTAGAGTTAATGATTTTTACTCTTCCTCTTCATTATTTGTTTCGGGAATTGCGGTGAGAAATCCTCGGTCATTCAGGAAGACAAACCATTTGATTATTTTTTTCATATCACTGTGAAATACTCTGTCTCTATCGTAATCCGGTATTATTACTTCAAAGTATTTTTGCAATTCTTTGTGGATAGCATTGGGAGATGGTACAGGTAGTTCTGTCTGATTGTCCAGCATATTCTGAAATACCTTGGCGATTTCTATAGTATCATCATCCGTATAAATGGCTACAGTTTCCATTGGAGTAAACTGGTGTTGTCTGATCGAACAAAATCTCGTTTTACCGGTATCTATATCAGCAACCAGCAATCCATTTGTTTTGGTTGCTACCAATTTGAACAGACCTGATAAACCGCTGACTGAAACTATATTTTTGATATTCATTATTCCTAATTTTTTGAAGAGGAGTGCAAAGATAGATTTAAAAATAATATGATAAACTCTTCAAGTGTAATTTTTAATAAGTTTGGATTTTTTACTTCCCCATTACCCTCATTAGTTCATCTTT
>Ga0138256_10008635_pt1 | contig 10697 bp, 16 predicted proteins | sample KNB2016incub_MG_FD_105486 | JGI IMG/M metagenome (GOLD analysis project Ga0138256, IMG submission 105486) | Active sludge microbial communities from wastewater in Klosterneuburg, Austria - KNB2014incub_MG | ecosystem: Engineered > WWTP > Activated sludge > Unclassified | place: Austria... | reverse complement strand
TAATGCACTCAAAAATTATTACAACTCTAAAAAGGGTAGTGAGTTTGTAGCGGACGTATCTTCGGATCAATGGAAAGATATAATACTCACTTCATTTGCAATGGGTGGAATAGGTGATGCTATGCGTAGTGGAAGTAAATCTGACTTAGGTAAAGAAGCGTTGAAGGTATTAGTTAACAACAGAGAGATGTATGATGCTTATATTAGTGGAATGGAGAAAACTTCTCCTGAAATGGCCGCGAAGATAAGAAGTGATATAGACCCTTTACTTAGTGAAATAGATTCAGTAGAAGGACTTACACCTAAAAGAAAAGAAAGGTCTGTAGAATTACTTTTCGATATTAGAACTTTAGAATCTAAACTAGCGCCGATTGTAGAACCAACTCTAAGAAAACCAATAGAAGACCAAATTGTAGAATTAAGGAAAGAGTTAGGTAGTATTGTATCTGTACCAACAGACGATTACGGAGATCCCGTAGATGAAGTTGCAGAAGCAGAGAAGGCAGCAAAAGAAGCTGAAAAGACAAAAGAAAAAGTAAGTAAACCATCAACAACACCAACTCCTAAAAAACCCGAAGAACCACCAACCCCACCTGCACCTGCAGCGGCGTCTGTTGCAGTAGAAGAAACTAAACCTGCAGAAACAGAAACAAGAGCAACTTTTGTAGAAACTCCAAAACAGTCTGTAGGAGACACGCAAACACCCGAGGTAGGGGTAGAGTCCACTCAAGTGGAGAAAGTCGCTCCTACACAACAGGCAGATGCTGAAATAGGGCCTGAAGCACAGACACAACCTACTCAAAAACCTTTTGCACTATCTTACGCTAACGGAAAAACAACTCCTGCAGTAAAAAAAGACGGTAAGTGGTTTTTACCTGAAACGGGTGCTAAGAATGAAGATGGTAGTTTTGTGGGAACTTTTGCTAACGAAAAGCAGAGTAAGGAGTTGGACAAGGTTTACGGAAGTTCTTCTGTTAGTGCCGCGGCGGAAACCGCAAAGCCACTTACATCTGAAAGAATAGTCTATGATAGAGAACCTACTGCCGACGATGGAGTATATAAAATATTGGGAGACGAGAACAATATTATTTATAGAGTTAATCCTGAGACAGGGAGAATACAAGAGTATTCAGATGGGTTTTGGTCAAACACAGCATCAAACCCTATTGCAAGAGGAACAGCAAGAAAAGAGGGTTTTCAGAAAATAGCTGACCCAAGTCAAAAACAAGATACGGAAGTTAATCCTACCTTAAAAGATGTAAAGAGTACAAACAAGGCACTCGAAGAACTTACAGAAGATCAAACAGAAGATGTAGATGATATAGCTAGCGAGTATATTTTATCTGTGGCATCAAATAAGTTGAATACTATAATTGAAGAAAGTGGTTTACCTGAGAGCATAAAAAAAATAATTAGGAAAAGATTTTCTTTGAATGAAAAGGGAGAATATGTGTCATCTATTCCCTTTGATAAAATAGTGAAACCTAAAGATATATTACGTGCTAAAAGATTTGCAAAAGATGTTGGAGTAGAGAAACTAAAAGAAAAGTATAATGAAAACACCGTAGAATATTTAAATGAGTTAGATAAATTAAATGAAAATATAGATAAATATTTCCAATCTTTATTTGATGCAGAACAAAACGGAGATGTAGTAAAGACAAGCCCAGAGATAGCAAGTATAGTTAATATTATAGATGAAATACAGGATAAATTTAACGAGGCGGATAACAGTACCCCTAAAACAACAGCGGAAGCTTATCACCAAGCTAAAAAAGAGGGGGATAACCCTGAATTAGTAAAAGCTGTAGAGGATTTATTAGGCACAAAACCCGCGGCGGAACCTAAAAAAACAACCCCTAAAGTATCTAAAACAGACTCCGAAATAAAAAGAGTTCAGGATGAAATAGATTACACAGAGAGTCAAATAGAAAACCTTCAAGAAGAGATTAAGACCGAAAAAGAAAATCTCAAAGAAGATATAAAGAAGATAAGAGACAAAATAGCAGAAGTAAGAGCTTCTAAGATGTCTAAAGCTGCAAAAGAAGATAGAATAGAAGAGTTAAAAGCAGAAATAGAAGACTTACAAGATAATTACGAAGGTTATGTAGAACAGTACAAAAATGACATACAGGATAACAGAAATGATTTAAAAAGATTAAATAAAGAGTTAGCTAAACTGCAAGCTAAAAAACAAACAGAAGCAGCAGAACCTACTCCCGCGGCGACTAAAACAGAAACACCCCAAGAAGATAAAGCCCCTACTAAAGAAGAAATAGAACAAGCTGTACAAAAGGTAGACTCTACATCTATTAACCTATTAGATGAAGCAATAAGTCGTGCTCAAAAGGATTTAGAAAATGAAACAGACCCTGCACAAAAAGAAGAAATACAACAAACAATAAACTCTCTTACTAAAACAAGAGACCAATTATTAAACACACAAACAACAACAAATAAACTTGTAAACAATGAAAGCATCAAAAGCGAAAGCAAAACCAGCAGCAAAGGAGAAGAAGGGAAAGTGGGTACCACCGTGGCTCAAGAACAAAGGAAAGGACTCGGAGAAGAAGTCAGCACCCAAGAAGAAGTAAACACAGAGTCTTTACAAACAAAAGACCCTACCCAAAAAGCAGCCCAGGATCTTGTGACAGATTCTAAAAAAACAATAGATGAATTGTCACAAGATCAAGCGGCGGCGATATTAGATTATATGAAAGGTTTAAAGATAGACATATCAGGATTAAAAACAGATTGTAAAAAATAAGACAGGATGGCGTGCGCAATAAAAATAAATGGACAAACTGTACAGGGGCCGCAATTAAATGTGGTACTCCAACAAGCAGCTAATAGTCCTGTGTTGAGAGATGCTCTTATACTCGATAATTATATGAGATTAACTAAGGATGAAAAGGAAATAGATACCCAAGCCTTAGATTATCTTAGAACTACATTTGGGATGGCAACAGAACAAGATGTAAGAAATTCAATAGAAAGGGAAAATACAAGAAGAGAAGCCCAAGGAATAGGAAAGCCATCAGGTAGATTAATTATCGAAGCGGGTAAGATAAAAGAAAAGTTTAGAGACGCATGGCGTTATGTAAAGGATCAATTCTCCAACAAGGGTGTGTGGGGACTTTATGGTAAGTTTGGTAGGATGATGAATGAGACCAGGATTGTAAGAGATGGTAAAATTCAAAGGTGGCTTTCGGACGCAAAAAGAAACTCAGACTCCTTTAATGCTTTACTATCTAAGTTAGATAAATACTTATCTCCTGAAGACAGATTAGCTATTACCAACGTATTACAAAACGGCGGGACTCAAGCAGATATAGATAGAGCATTTAAAACAATTCCTTTTACAAAGTTAATCAACAATCAACAACAAAAGGATGTAGTAATAGCTCAACTAAAACCTGCAATCAAAAAGATGCGGGACCATATAGACCAGGGATCAAGATTACTACGAACTATTCCTAATCTATTAACACCACTGCAAATACAGACGTTGGTAGACAACGAAGGTAAATATACTACTATTGTGTACGAAGCATACAGAAATCCTGACTTCAGGGAACTTTATGAGTATGATAAGAATGGGAATATGAAAGGTGGCCCCGAGTACGAAATGATATTTAATGCGGCGGCACCACAGATAAGGAAGTATGTAAATTATAAGAAGTCTTTGTTAGAAAGATTAAGAAGAAGTAGGGTTGCGGCTAGAAATACATTAGCAGCTAACACCAACCCAACTCCATTTGAATTAACTCAAATAGAAAAACTAAATAAACAAATAGGTTTTATAGACTCTGAAATTGCAAGAATAGATGATATTCTAACCAACCCTGATTCCCTACATACAGAAGTGCTAAACATACTACAGGATATGGAAAAGAATCAAAATCTTACAAACCTTTTAACGGCGGGTGGTAAACGGGGTGCTATATCTAAAACCATATTCAAAAAACGTCAAGATATACCACAAGAAATAAAAGCACTATTTGGAGAAATAAAAGATCCAGTAGATACATATATGACTACAATGGCAAAAATAGCAGCAACAGCTATGAATGCTGAGTATCAAAATAATATGGCTGATGTAAACGAGATGATGATGAACGCTTACAACATAGCACTTGCTAATGGATCTAATAGATTTACACCACCATTTTTTTCTACAACACCTTTACCTAATGCAGGTCTTACAAGAAGAATAACACTACCCGACAGTTTTTCAGTACTTGCTGAGAGATTGGGTACAGACGTAATATACACAACAGAAGAGTTGGGAGATTTCTTTCAGGACAATACTTTTGGGAAAATTGCATCGGATGCTCAAGGAATGTTTGCGGCACTTAACTCAGTTGCTAAAATAAATGCAACTGTACTATCTGTAAGCACACAAGAGAGAAACTTTATAGGTAACTTTGCAAAACTTATTTCCGAGATAGCTTTTAGTTCTGAAAGGGGTACTATTGTCAAGCAATTAGTTAAGGCATCGGCGCGGAGATTAGAAAACGAAATAAAAGGATTTAGTAAAGAAGCTTCAGAAAAACACCTAACACCTGTACAAAGAAGAATATTCGATGCAGCAATAGAACAGGGAGTCAAAAACTCAGATGTAATATACAGGGGTATTAATAGGAAGTTAAAAGGTAGCAACAGGGCAATAAGACTCCTGGATGGACTTTTAGACAACACCACGGGGCGAATAGATGACAAATTATCAAAGACAGTAAAACATATAGGTGGAGAAGTAATAGGAATTCCATTCAGAGCATATGCAGCAGGTGATGATATCTTTAAAGAAGCGTTGTTTGCATCTGAATTAGAGAAGTACTCTCAAGCTTATTTTGGAGTGTCTTATTCAGACTTAGTTGCAAACGGTACACCTGAACAACTAAGAAGAGTAGAAAATAGGGCAGGAGATATTATTCGTAACAACAACACGAATTACAACGAAGCATGGAAGTTAACAAAGACGATTAATGAATCGGGGTGGGGTGTATTTTTCTCTCCTTTTGCAATCTTTAGACTAGAACAGGCGCGGACTCTTATAGAGACATTAAAAACAACAAGAGACGAAATAACTAACCAAGATGCCGATCCACAGGTAAGATCTGCAATAAGGAATATAGGCTTAAGAAGAGCTGGTAGTTTAGCTGCTTTAACAGCAATGTCAACAATGGCAATAGCTAATTTAATGAACGGACTTGATGATGATGAAGAAGAGTATATAAGAAAGTATTGGGTATCTGACTTTGTGGAATCTCCTCAGATGTCAATAGATAGAAAAGGAAATATAGATGTGGTAGATATGGCATCTGTTAACGTGTATGGCTCTATAGGACTTTTTGATAGAGCTCTTGCAGACCTTATGTCAGGAGATGAAGAGTTACGTGAGAATGCAATATTTAAAATGTTCTATAAAATTGTAGAGCCTATATTAGCTTCTCAAATAGGTGTAGGTGCACTCGGCGCGGCATTAAAAGGTAAGGACTCTTACGATAAAGACCTTTGGGACCCACAAGCAGAAACAATAGATAAAGCAACAGCGTTTTTAAAATATATAGGTGGTCAAGCCTTTTTACCTGGCACAATCAAATCTGTAGACAGGTTATTAGAAAAGAAAACAGAGCTTGATGCTAAGAAACAGAACATGAACAGGGCTGATAGAGAAGGGGTAACACCTGAACTTGAAGACTTAGAGTGGGAAGACATGAAACAAGCTAAAAAGGATATCTCAAGAGAAGAATTAGCTTTGTTCCCAGGAATAAGACAATACTCTAAAAACCCTAATATAAACCTGCCTACTAAGATATACGATATGCGGGAGCGAGTAAATTCTAATGCAACTTCTTATAAATCAAGACTGGATAAGATACAAACGGGCGAGAATAGAAAGATAACAGATAAAGACAGAGATGAAGTATACAAAGAATTAAAAGATGTATACAACAAAGAGTTGGATAAACTAAGAGAGTATGCAGAAGACTCTGAGAAGATGGGATACGATGTAATGAATATAATAAAACTAGGCCCTATTAAAAAAGGAGAAACAGCTTCGGAGAATACTAAACCAGGTTCAGGCTTTAGTAAAAAAGTATTGGATTACATAAGCGGGGCCACAGATGAAAAACCCGATTTAGTAATAGAACTCTACGATACTTTTAAAGGTATTAAAAGAGATAACAAAGGAAACATAGTTAATTGACGAAGAAATATAAGTGAGCTTTAAAAAGAGAGAGCCCCTTCCTATTTGTTTAGGTTGGGGCTTTTTTGTTTTCTTTTTGTTCTTCTGAAAAGGTTATCAATGTAATAATTTCCCATATTATCACCTTCTACTAAATTCCAACAATTATTATGACTATGATGTAACTTTCTATAATACCTGTAGGCTACACCCAAATCAAGTAGTAAGTTTTCTTTGTCGCACCATATATAATAAATACTATTTTCTATTCTCATCTACCCATTTCTTTAATCACCATCTTGTAATGATCTTGGGTCATTGTACTCCAATCATATTTCCACGATTTCGTCAAACCCCACTCATTTAGATAATTTTTGTAAGAGTCAAATAAAAAAATATAAGTATGTTCATCATCTATTATTACAGCGGGTCCAAAACTCTTGTGTTTATTATTTATTGTCATCCCTTTTCATTTTTAAAAGTGCTTCTGTATACTTTTGATTAGGATCATAGTCACTATAATAACTACGTTTATATATTTTAAACATATGCCCCTTAGTACAGTTTACACCTATGTACACAGATGTCTGATCTTTAGATAACCATATTTGTGTTTTATTAAAATCTACTTTAAACATATTATTTTCTTTTAATATTTAAAGATTTATCTAAATCTCGGGGGTAAGAATCCTCAACACTTTCAAAGAATAATTCTGTAGTTGCACCATTTGCTTTACCACTCCAAAAATTAAGATACAAACTTATTAGATTATTATCTAACCACAACTGTGTACCATCTTCATAACCCACACCATATTCTATTTTAAACATACTATTTTCTTTTTAAGTTTTTAATACTATTACCAAAGACAATATCACTACCATCTGTGTAATATTTAGGACCTGTTACAACATCGGGTTTTGTATGAAAATACTCTTTCCACTGAAGTAATCTAATACGTATAGTTATCCTTTCTTTGTTTAGGTAAACGGTTCCAAATGAACTAAAAGCTTTTATTATCATTCTTTATCTTTTGTTAGATTTAAAATCACGCCGCGTAAAACTAATCCACGAATCATATATAACATTATCATCGTTGCAATGACTCCACTTATCAGTTTTGTATTCACCTATAACAGTTTCAATATATTTACCAAAGTAACTATCACGTGTAGGATCACTAAAAATACCAATTTGTTCACTCCGCACAGTAATATCTGCAATCATACTATTACATATATTCATATATACAGTTATTTATCATTTATGAGCTTATTTATTAATTCACGCCGAATATCTATTTCCCATTCAGGAAAAAATAGAGAAACGTGATGTATCTTTTTTACCCTAACTTCAATATAAAAACTATATGGTTTTATTATATTCATCTTTTAATAAATTTATTCCACAGTTCACAAGTACTACCACCAAAATCAATAATCCAATCGTAGTGATTAAAAGTAATTATGTTAATATTCCATCCACCGTTTAAATGCATTTGTTTAGATTTATTTATTATATTCAAGTTCTAATATCTTACCAACCACATCAGCTCTATGATTTTCATGCAACTTAACCCACTTTATTTCACCAATCTTTTTTGATAGTTCAATAGCATAGGATAATCCATTGTACTCATCTCTTATATCCTTTTGTTCATTATCCCCTATTACTACTATTCGACCACCCTTTCCTAGTCTGGTCAATAAACCTAACATTTGGTGTTTAGAGCAATTCTGTGCTTCATCTATAATTAGAATTCTTTTATTTCCTATAGTCTTTCCTCTCGCAAATTGTAAATGAAATCCTTCAATTCTCTCTTCTTCAAATATTTTTTCAACCTTGGTTTTATCATAACATTGGAACAGATTTTCTTTGAAGGGGTCAAGGTAAGGGTTTAATTTTTCTGCGGCTGTTCCTGGTAAAAAACCTAATGATTCACCCATCTGTTGTGTAGGTCTTGTAATAAAAGCTTTTTCAACTTCTCTTTTAAATACTAAATCCAAGGTAGTTTGTGCAGCCACCAAGCTCTTGCCACAACCTGCCCTTCCTGTGATAATCACTATTTCATTATCAAGTATTAGTCTTTTACACTCTTTTTGCTCTTCATTAAGAGTTATTAAATACTTTATTTCACCTTTCCTCTCTTTTGTTTGATCACCCATTATACCACTCTTTTTGTTTTGTTAATTAGTTTAATAAAATCACTTTCTTTATATTCCACATTAGGATATAATTCACCTATAGAACCTTTTGCACCTGACAATGAAAAATTTATTACAAAGTTTAGGCCATCTCTAAAAGATACAATATCTACGTAGTCTGCCGACCACCCTATTTCATTTAGACTAACACATCTCATACTATTAGTATTTTATACTTAAAATATTTTTATAGATTATTATATTTTTCTAATGCTTTATCTTGGGATCTAAATGTCCACCCCGATTTACCCCATCTCTCACTCAGGGGGTAAGATAAAGTCTTATCAGTACCACCATATAAAGGGTGGGGTTCACTTTCTGTAAGTATCACAACTTCAATATTGAGAAGTGGGGTGTCTTTTGCTACGTATATGGCTTTGTGTCTTTCCTTGCCATCTTCTTTTACTTCCAACACATCTGACTGCAGGAGTTCAAAGTCGTATCCATATTTTCTAACTTGCTTAGGAACTTCCATTATGCATCAAATTTTTTAATCTTAGACAGCATTTCCATCATCTCTTTATCTTCTCTACCTTCTCCATTTTCAAATATCATTTTCTCTATATCTTCGTCTGTTAAACTCCCGCCGTTTTTCAGTATATCCCTGGCCGCATCACTCAACTGTATTTTCATACCCTTAACAAAATCATCTTTGTATTTCAGATACTCTTCTGTTAGTGGATGAGGGCCTTCCTCGGGGTCACCAAGGAGTTCAAACATTACAATATGTGACACGGCGGCGCTAAGAGAAGATAAAGAAAAAGAAACATCTTCTATATTCCTACCTTGTCCAATCATAAACATCTCTGCTATTTCGGTTACAAACTTAACAGTACTCTCAGCTACTGTACTTTCCACTCTGTGTGCTAAATAATCACTTATTTTATTCTGCATTACTTGTTGTTTTATTTTTTACTTTTATTTTTCTTTTACGTATTCGTTTTCTTTTAATCCCGCCCGAAAACAACTCATTGTCCGAACTTTCACTGTGCCCTGTGTTAAGTACTATGTACTCCCAACACCTTTGAAAAAATGTTTCTATTATCATGTATTATGAGTTTATCATTTTTTATTTACGTTTTGTTTTACTTATCCACATATCCACAGATGAGTCTTGTGAATAATATTTATTTGAAAATTTATTTATATAACTCATTTTAAAACCTATAATACAGAAATTAGAAATAACAATAGTTCTTTTGTTCAATACTGTATCATATCCAGCGGTACGTTTTACTTGCATATTTACCTACGTTTTATTTCTTCAAACCAACTGTTGTCAAGATTACTACCCCATGTGGAACATGGTCTTCTATAATCACTAACTTTACCACCATAAATTTGAAACAAACTATATTTTATATCTTCGCTAAAAGTTGCTACGTAACTATAAATAGCATACGGACTTTTACTTAAAACTGTCATCACTGTGTATATTTTTCTTTTAGAATAGAAAACAATTTATTATACAACTCTTCATTATCTTTTAAGAACTGCACTGCTTTTTCTTCTCCCTGACCTGTTTTATTTCCTTCGTATGAATACCAAGATCCGCCCCGAGTTATCAGCCCTTCTTGTTCACAGCAGTTCAACAAATCATAAACAGGTTCAAACCCATTTTTGTTGTCGTAATACAAAGAAAACTTTGCACCCCTGTGTCCTGTCAACTTATCTTTTCTCACTTCTATATTTACATTTTGCCCGTAGACTTCCTTAGATACCTTGTCAGACTCATTTGTACGGTTCATCCACAATTTTTGAGAAGGAAAATCTCCAATACTTTTTCCTCCTGGTTCTTTAATAGGTTCGTACATATTTCCTATTTGATCGTACAGGTGGTTAGTAATAATCAAAGCTGTGTTAGTCTTGTATATCTTACCTGTTGTTTTTCTAAAGAACTTTTTGTATGCCCGCGCCTGTGCTCCCATTTGTTGATCCTTCATTCCACCTTCAAACTCAGAAGACGGGGATATTGCATCAAATCCATCGTATATTATCATATCACATATATCGCATAGATCAGCTACCATCTCAGCACCTTCTTCTAAGAAATCAGGCTGCAGAACCTTTATTCTTTCTTTATCTATTTTGTACATTCTCTCCGCCCACAGATAAGAACTATCCACCCAATTGTATTCACAATCTACAAATCCTATTAACTTATCAGGGTTGGCCCCAGCTATACTCATTGCTAAAGATGTCTTTGCAGTAGAGAAAAATCCACTGTATGTAGTTATCTTCCCTAATGCGGGGCCACCACCAAGATATTTATAAAAAGAGATAAAGGGACAATTAAGCC
>Ga0138256_10008634_pt1 | contig 10697 bp, 8 predicted proteins | sample KNB2016incub_MG_FD_105486 | JGI IMG/M metagenome (GOLD analysis project Ga0138256, IMG submission 105486) | Active sludge microbial communities from wastewater in Klosterneuburg, Austria - KNB2014incub_MG | ecosystem: Engineered > WWTP > Activated sludge > Unclassified | place: Austria... | reverse complement strand
TCCTTCTGAGTTTGGGAATGCCTTGTGACGTCGCCCGCGAGTTTTTCGTCATTGGTGTAGAAGGGCGGCAGGTCAGGCCCGAGGGCGACGCGGGCCGAGCCCGTGAGGGTTGCCATGTCGATCAGCAGATCGGGTGTTTCCTCGTCGGCCAGGGCCAGGGCATCTCCCAGAACCAAACGGCCTTCCGCATCGGTATTGCCGATCTCCACGGTCAGACCTTTACGGCTTTTCAGGATATCGCCGGGGCGAAAGGCATTGCCGGCAATGGCGTTTTCCACGGCGGGAACGAGGACGCGCAGGCGCACGGGCAACTGCGCGTCCATGATCATCTGGGCGAGCCCGAGGACATTGGCGGCACCGCCCATATCCTTTTTCATCAGAACCATGCCAGACGCCGACTTGATATCAAGGCCGCCCGTATCGAAGCAGACCCCTTTGCCGACGAGCGTTACCCGGGGAGCCCGCACCGCGCCCCAGGTAAAATCGATGAGGCGGGGTTGCCTGGGGCTTGCCTTGCCGACCGCATAAACCATCGGGAAGCCGCGCTTCAGGGCCCCACCTTTTACAACGCTGAATTTTGCCTTGTATTGGGCGGCAATCTTGCGGGCAGCGGCTTCCAGTTCGTCGGGGCCAAAATCATTGGAGGGCGTGTTGATAAGGTCGCGCACCAGATAGGTGGCGTTGGCCAGGCGTGCGACGTTCCCATAATCAGTATGGGGAGAGCATACGAGGCTGGGGAATTTTTTGGGACCTGTCTTGTAGCGATCAAAACCATAGGCCTCGAGGCACCAGGCCAGTTCGGCATATTCAGGAGTCTCAGATTTCGCCTCGCCGAACCTATATGTTCCCGGCGGAAGCTTTCCATAGAGGCGGGCCAGACGGAAACCGTCATCCTCCGGATTAGAACCCAGGATGACCTCGGCAACAGCACCCTTTCCATCAGGGATCTGCAGAAGAGTTCCGGCGTTTCCGGCAAAATTCTGGGCATCGGCCCAAGTCTGGGCGAGGCGCGAAAGCCGGCTCCGGAGTTTTGGCCAGCTTGCCGCCGTCGACACCTGAATTTTCACGGCCCTGCCGTCTCCGGCCTTCAGCAGTATCTTTCGGGCATCCATCAACACACCTTCTTTCGCGAGCAACCCCGGCCTCAGGCCCGGCATGGTTAATTGTTTATTGACACCTGCATACCATGATCGGCCTAAGTCCTTTTCGCAATATGCATGATTCTATTGGGGTTTGAGTGATGGTGTCGGTCAATACTGGAAATTTGCGCAGGATCACACTGCCCTTGCTCCTCGTGGTGTCAGCCTTCGCAATTTCGGCCTGCCAGAGCAAGACGGCAAGCCTGGAAAGCCTTGACGGCCTGACCACGGCCAGCACGGAACCGGCATCCTTCAAAAAAACGGCCGAACTCGGCAACCGCTGGCAAGGCGACCCGAAAAACCTTGAATTGGGGTTGGCCTATGCCGACGGGCTGGAAAAGCTGGGCCAGACGGACCAGCAGTTGGAAGTTCTTGCAAAGCTATCGGCCCAGAATCCGGAGAAGAGCCATATCCAGGTGCTCCTGGGCAAAAAACTCCTGGCTGCCGGGCGGTCAGGCCAGGCGATTCCAGTTCTCAAAGCGGTGGTCGACGGAGGCACGGCGGACTGGCGCACGCTGTCGGCGCTGGGTTCAGCTTATGACCAGCAGGCGCAGTATGGCACGGCGCGGGAATTCTACCAGAAAGCCCTGGCGCTTCAGCCCAATCAGATTTCCGTGCTCAACAACATGGGAATGTCCCATGCGCTGGAAGGCAACCTGAAGCAGGCGGAGGAAACCCTGCGCAGCGCCATGACCCTGCCGGACGGCAAGTCGATGCCAAGGCTGCGGCAGAACCTTGCCCTGGTGGTTGGCCTGCAAGGGCGCTTTGAAGAATCCCGGAAAATCGCCAGTGAGGACCTTCCGCCGGAAGAGGTCGAGGCAAACATGGCCTATCTGCAAAAGATGCTGTCGCAGCCCAACACCTGGCAGCAGCTCTCGGACGACACCCAGGGCTAAACACCGTCCAGGCCAAATGACAAAGGCGCGAATGCTTTCGCGCCTTTTTCTCTGGCATCATGGCATTGCTATTGAAGCTTCATGACCATGATGACGGATGGTCCCAGAATGATGACGAAGATGACTGGCAGGAAGAACAGGATCATGGGCACGGTCAGCTTGGGCGGAAGTGCCGCCGCCTTGCGCTCGGCTTCCTGCATGCGGGCATCACGGTTTTCCTGGGCCAGAACCCGCAGGGCCGTGCCCAAGGGCGTGCCGTAGCGCTCCGACTGAATGAGACTGGTGACAACCGATTTGACTGTCGGCAGGCCGGTGCGCTTGCCCAAATTCTCAAATGCTTTTCGGCGATCCTGCAAATAGGAGAGCTCGGCCACCGTCAGGGTCAGCTCTTCAGCCAGGGCTACCGAGCCGCTGCCGATTTCGCGCGCCACACGCTGCAGGGCAGGCTCGATCGCCATGCCGGATTCCACGCAAATCAGCAGAAGATCGAGCGCATCCGACCAGGCTTTCCTGATTGAGTCCTGCCGCCTTGTCTTGAGGTTCTTGAGCACGATGCTGGGCAGGTAAAAGCCAAACACCAAACCAACAACAGTTGCAACCAGCCGCATCTGGGGCGGAATACGGTCGGCGAATACTGTCGACGAATAGATGAATACGACGATGGCGACGATAAAAGGCGTAATCAGGCGCAGCGCGAGAAATGCCACGAGGTGGCGTTCACTGCGCATGCCGGCCTGGCGCAGCGCTTCGCGCGATGCTTCGGCCTCAAACACGCTGCGCAAATTGAGGGATTCAACAATCTGCGTAACGAGGCTGCGCTTCGGCCTTTCCCGGAGCCTGGCATCACCGCTCACCAGCTGGGCCTTCTGCTGGGCGCGCAACTTATCGCGCTCAAGGGAAACCCCCTTGATGCGGGCGCCGAGCTTGTCGCCTTCAAAATAGGGCGCGGCAATGGTCAGCACGGTTCCAAAGGCGGCAAAGCCGACGAGCGCGGTGATCACAAATTCAATCTGAAAGAGGCTTTCGATGAGGGCTATCATTTTTTTCCTGAGACCCGGCCCTAGATTTCGAAGTTGATCATTTTGCGCATCACCAGAACGCCTGTCGTCATCCATACGCCGCAGGCACCGAGCATGATGTTGCCGATCGTGGTGTACAGCAGGGGATTCAGGTATTCAGGATTCAGCACGGTGAGAGCGCCCATGATGATGAACGGAAGCGAACCAATGATCGCGGCCGACGACTTGGCTTCCTGGCTCATGGACCTGATCTTTGCCTTCATCTTCTTGCGGTCACGCAGAACCTTGGACAGGTTGGAAAGGGCTTCCGAGAGGTTGCCACCGGTCTTTGACTGGATTGCCATGACGATTGCCAGAAAGTTGACTTCGGCCAACGGCATGCGCTCGACCATGCGCTCAATGCCCTGATCAACGGAGATGCCGATGCGCTGGCCTTCAACGACTTCGGTGAATTCCGGGCCAACGGGCGGGCCGGATTCCGCCGCGATGATCTTCATCGCATCGGTGACCGGAAGTCCCGACTTGAGGCCGCGGACCATCACGTCGATGGCATCGGCAAAATCATTGAGAAAGACGTTCTGCCTCCGGGTGCGCAGAAACTTGATAAACCACCGCGGCAATCCCAGAAAACCGACAACTCCCGAGCCAACGCAAACATACCAGGGCAAAGTGAAAATAAACGGCACAATGGCCATGACAATTCCCACGATCACCGAAATCGTCCAGAACATGCGGATAGAAAGATCGATGCCGGCCTGGGCGATGAGGGTGCGCAAGTTGAGTTTTTTCTTGCGCTGCTTTTCGCGCTCGCCAAGCTGGTTCAGCGATTCCTGAATCTGCTTTCGCCGCGAGTCCTTCTTGTCTTCCATCAGGCGCGAACGAAGCGTCTGCCGGGCCGGCGCCTTGGTCGCAGAAGTGACGTCCTGAATGCGCCTTGCAGCGGCTGAATTTGCAAAGAGGGGAAAGAATATGGCCAGTGCCATTCCGCCCACGGCAATGGCCACCATAAACACAAATGCGATTTGTGAGAGATCCTGGCCAAAAAACATGACGGCATTTATCCTTTAATGTTTTGCGCAGCACACGATGCTGCGCAACCCTACAAACTACCTAATCCTGCTCGTTGCGGGACTCGGCCTTTTCCAGTGCATCGGCCAAGCGACGCTCTTCGCTATAGTAACGGGCACGGTCCCAGAAATGCGGGCGTGCAATGCCGGTCGACCGGTGCCGGCCGATGATCTTGCCATTGGCGTCCTCGCCCACGATCTCATAGACGAAGAGATCCTGGGTGATGATCACATCGCCTTCCATGCCAACAACTTCGGTGATGTGGGTTATGCGGCGGGTACCGTCACGCAGACGGGCTGCCTGGACGATCACGTCAATCGAACCGCAAACCATTTCCTTGATTGTCTTCGAGGGAAGCGAGAAGCCACCCATGGTGATCATGGACTCCAGGCGCGACAGGGCTTCGCGCGGGCTGTTGGCGTGGAGCGTCCCCATGGAGCCGTCATGACCGGTGTTCATGGCCTGCAGGAGGTCAAAGGCCTCGGGGCCACGGACTTCGCCGACGATGATCCGCTCAGGGCGCATACGCAAGCAGTTCTTCACAAGATCACGCATGGTGATCGAGCCTTCGCCCTCGAGGTTTGGCGGGCGTGTTTCGAGACGCACGACGTGAGGCTGCTGCAGCTGAAGTTCAGCGGCGTCTTCGCAGGTGATGATGCGCTCATCGTGATCAATATAACCTGTGAGGCAGTTCAGCAGCGTGGTCTTTCCAGAACCCGTACCGCCGGAGATCAGCACGTTACAGCGGACCCGGCCGATGATTTCAAGGATGGTGGCGCCTTCCGGCGTGATCGACTTGAATTTCACCAGGTCGGTGAGCTTCAGGCGGTCTCTCTTGAACTTACGAATTGTAAGGGCGGGCCCGTCGATGGCGAGCGGACCCACAATGACGTTGACGCGCGAACCATCAGGCAAACGGGCGTCGCATATGGGGCTTGCTTCGTCAACACGCCGGCCAATCTGGCTCACGATGCGCTGGCAAATGTTCAACAACTGGCCGTTGTCACGGAAGCGGACGCCGGTTTGCTGCATCTTTCCGCCGACTTCGATGAAGGTCAGATTGGCGCCGTTGACCATGATATCCGAGATGTCATCACGGGCCAGCAACGGCTCGAGCGGGCCGTAGCCAAGTACGTCGTTGCAAATATCCTCGAGCAGTTCCTCCTGCTCGGCAATGGACATCACCACGTCCTTGAGCGTGATGATCTCATTCACGATGTCGCGAATTTCGTCGCGCGCCGCGTCGCGGTCCAGCTGGCCAAGCTGGGTGAGATCAATCGCGTCAATGAGGGCGTTGAAGATCGTGCTCTTGATATCATAATAGGATTCAGATTTCCGGGCCGTTATGCCGGAATCAGATTTCGGCGCCTTGGCGGCGGCCGGTTGCACGGTCTTTGATCCAGGCCTGGCTGCCTGGCCACTGAACTTCGCGCCGGCCGCAGGAACATCCAAGTCAGGAATGTGGCTGGTGGGCGCGGCTCCGCCCGCAAAAGCATCGCCGTTGGGCGAAGCGGGCTGCGGAACCGGCAATACGGGAGGCTGCGTGGCGCCTACATCACTTCTCTTGCCAAACATTATTTCTTCCTCAGCGACGGGAATTTAAACAGGGATTTCCGCTCAGCCTTGCCGGCTTTCCCGGACACTTCGTTGCCCGCGATAATCTGCGCAAACGACGTCAGCATTTCCGCCGTTTTCGATTTTGGCGCGACTTCAAAAATCATCTGGCCATTGCTTTGGGCGGTTCCAAAGGTTTGCGGATCGTGGGGAATGATGAAGGATGGCGTAATGCCCACGGCCTTGGCAAAATCAGCGGCAGGAATTTCGGGGCGCTTCGGCACGCCGACCTGGTTCAGGATGAGCCGCGGCGGCTTGTCGTTGGGGCGCGATGCCTTGAGAAGGTCAATCAGGTTCTTGGTATTGCGCAGGCTGGCGAGCTCGGGCGTCGCGGTGATAACGACTTCGTCGGCATTGAGCAAGGTATGCTTGATCCACGGAGCCCACATGTTTGGAACATCGACCACGACACAGGGCACGCTGTGGCGCACCACGCTGAGAATCGTTTCGATGGCGCTGGCTTCAATTGTGGTATCCCTGTCTACGCCGCCCGGGCCACTGAGAAGGCTGAGCTTGTCGCCCAATTTCATGAGCATGCGATCGAGCAAGGTGGCATCGACCCGGTCAGGCTGGCCCAGCGCATCGAGAATTCCGCCGCTTGAGTCCTGGTTGAAATTCAGTCCCGCCGTGCCAAAGGCGAGATCGAGATCGGTGATCACGGTTTCGAGCCCGTGATTTTTCGAAAGGGCCCAGGCAATGTTGTGGGCAATGGTGCTTGATCCCACACCGCCCTTCGCGCCCACAAAGGCCACAATACGGCCGAGGGGTTCCGACTTCGGATCCTGATAGAGCGCTGCGATGGTTTCAATGATCTGCATCTGGCCAAGAGGCGCCACGAGATATTCGCTGACGCCTTGCCGCACCAGCTCCCGGTAGAGGATCACATCATTCAGGTGGCCCACCACAATGACCTTGGTGGTCGGCTGGCATACCTGGGCAAGCTGGCCAAGTTCCGCCAGGATCCCGTCGCGCGAGCTATGGGATTCCACGACCAGCACATTTGGGGTTGGCTGTGTCTGATAGACCTGGACGGCCGCGAGAATGCCGCCGAGCTGAATCGTGACATGGGCCTTGGACATGCGCCGGTCCATCGCGGCGGCTTGCAGCGTTTCCGCCGTCTGCTGATTGTCGCAGAAGGTGTGAATGTTTATGCGGGGCACCAATGCGACCGGAAATTCGCCTTCCTGTGGCGTTGCATGACTTTGGGCAGTTGCGTTGATCATTTTCTTGACCTGTTCTTAAAACTTTTGAGGCGTCGCATTCGGATACAAATTGTGGATTCTCAAACTATCACTGCGTGGTTACGACCGAGATTGGACCAGCATTGCCTTGGGTGCCAGCGGGCGGCATGATGGTCAGGACTCCTGGCGTCCGCATCGCGGCGTGAGCCGGCGTAGTGGCGCGAGGGGTTACAAAATCGTCCGGATTCACAACCATGGCGGCAATGTTGTTTTGAACCGCGCAGCCAAGATTGTCGTGAAGCTCGTTGTTTGAGGAGTTTGCCATGTCGCTTGACCAATCACCGCATTCCTTGGTGACGGCAACGCTGCGGACATAGGTGAGCTGCACCGGCGCCTTGGATGCGCCCGGATAGGTTTTTTGCGAAATCATGCCGGGCGATATGCCGCTCTGCACGAGCAACTTATAGGTTTCGCGCGCAACCTTTCCGGATGCGCCGCCAGCCGAGGGACGCAGTATCGTAATCCTGGTCGATCCTGAGTTCTTCGCGGAGCGCGAGAACGCCGAAATTGCGTTGATCTGTGAGGCCTGCAATGTGCCATGCCTTGTGGATACATCCATTCTGACAGGCCCGCGTGTGACCTTGATCGGATATCGCTCGTAGTGGGTCGCCGGCACATAGGTGTCGTCAAGTGCCAGTTCACCGCTGCTGCAAGCCGCGAGCCCTGAGGTCATCACGATGACCAAGGCCAGGCTCATCCTTGAAGCGGCCGACACGGGAAAATACTTGTACATGATAGTCTCCGCTTACACTTATTCTACAATGAAACCGACGTTGCCGTGATAGACTCCATCGGGATTCTGCCCGGCGGTGCCGTAGACCTTGTTCAAACGGCCGAGCAGGATGGTCTGGCGGTCCGTCGGCGTGTTGAGACGATCCGCCCCCGTGGCAAGCTCCCTTTCGGCGACCGAGCCCACGATATAGGGCGTTACAATCACCACGAGTTCGGTCTGGTTGCTGGTGTAGTCACGGCTGCGAAAGAGCGCACCCAGCACCGGCAGCTTCTTCAGGCCAGGCGTTCCGTCGACAAGCTGCCGCGTGGTATCCTTGATCAGGCCGGCAAGCATCATTGAGCCACCACTTGGTAGTTCGATGACCGTTTCGGCGCTCCGTGTATCCAAGGTCGGGAAGCCGCCGATAGTGAGAGCGGCAATTTCGCTCACCTCAGTTGATATCTTGAGGTTGATACGGCCTTCCGAGAGAACCACGGGCGTAAAGCCAAGCGAGACACCAAAGTCCCTAAACGTGATGGTGCAATCCGTAATGTTTGTCGATGTATCGCAAGTTCTGTAAGGAATTTCGCCGCCAGCGTGGAACTTCGCGGACTGGCCGGAAACGGCTGTCAGATTTGGCTCGGCGAGCGTCTTCAGGACGCCATCCTGTTCCATCGCACGGATGACGCCGGCTATGGAGGTTGAACCATTGGTATAGACACCCTTGTAGCCAGTATTGGGGGTGATGGCGTCGATGGCACCACCGACCTGGGTGAGGCTGGCGAGATTGAAGGCAAACTTTCCAACGGAAAGCATGGCCTGAAGATTGACGCCAAACTGCTTGAGAACGCTGCGCTGCACTTCAACAATGCGGACTTTCAGCATGACCTGGTCTTCGCCCAGGATTTTTATGGTGTTTATGATCCCGGAAGTATCGCCGGAGTCCGAGGGAACATTTGCGACGACACGGGTGATAAATTTCCGCGCCAGGTCTTCCGCAAGCTTGGCTTCCGCCGCGTTTGGCGCGGTGCCACCGAGAACAATGCTGTTGTTCACCGAGTCAGCGGTGATTTTTGTGCCGGGAATGCTTCTCTGGAGAAGATTGCGGAGGGCCGTGACATCAACGGTGACCTCGAGGTCGAGGTTCAGGATCTGCTGGCCGCTCTCGTCAAAAAAGAAAATATTGGTTTGGCCGACGCTGCGGGCAAAGAGATAAGCCGTGTTTTTGGAGCGCACCACCGCGTCCACAATTTCCGGATTTCCGACGATGACATCGTTGGCCTTGGCCGGGAGGCGAATGACGATGGACTTGTTCAAGCCAATGCGCAGGAAATGTCCATCGTTCTTGTCGGTGCTCTCGATGCTTTCCAGATCGCTGGCAGCGGCAGATTTCTGCAGCAGCACGCCGGTTACCGGCATCATGACCAGCGAGGAGAAAAGGAGCGCCGCGAGCTTGAGGCCCATCCGATTGGATCTGTGCGCCGGTGATTTATGGTTCTTGAACAACATGACCTGATGCCTCAACGAGTGGACGTATATGTTTCAACGCCGTAACGAACGAACAGTGTGTCGCCGCCGCCGGTTTTTTTCCTGCCCGAGTAGTTGTCGGACAGCTTGGGACCTTCCTTTTCCATGTTCTTGCCGTCATTTTCGGCGATCGAACGCAGAGCGAGGGAAAGCTCGCCAACCGACTCAATCATGGCGATGATTTCGGATTGACGCGGATCAAGTTCGAGCGTGGCAGTCTTGCCTTCCGCGACGGTCACCGTGTCGCTGTCCTTGTCCTGCTTGTAGGTCTGGTTGATGGCCAGGACGCGCACGTTGGAAAGGACGATTTCGCTGTTGACGGTCCTGTCAGTTCCCTGAGGATTGTCGAGCTTCTTTGTCAGAATGACATCAACGCGGTCGTTGGGCAGAATGAAACCGCCGGCGCCGGAGCGTTCGGAAACTGCAACCGAGATGGCGCGCATGCCTTTCGGCAGGATGGCGCTCATGAAGCCCGACTGGCCGGGCAGAACCAGCTTCTTCTCAAGGACTGTTTCACCTTCGAAAATGGTGATCCGGGCCCGGGCGGAAAGATATGCTTCCCTGGCATCCGGCTTTTCATCGCGGGTAATCATGGGAGCCGTAACATTCTCCACGGGCCATGGCTTCCACGTGGTTGAGCCGTCGACAAAACGTTCGCCCATGTTGATATCTTTGGAGGCTGTCAGAACATCAACGGTTTTGACCTTGTTGATTTCGACAATTTCCTTGTCGGGCTTCTGTCCTATGAAGCCCTTGGCCAAAAGACCTGCCATGATGGCCGAACCGAAGGCCAGACCGAATATGACGATGCGCATTTTACTCATTTCGTACCCTTACCTCGCGCACTTGGCGCCAATTGGAATTCAGACTTTCGGACGGAATGGTCAAATTTAGGTTAATGACCGACAGACAAGTATTGCCCTGTTAACCAGAGGCCATCATCCACCAGCTTTCGGGAAACGCCAGGATGGCTCCTATTGCAATGGCGTAGCCGTAAGGCACGTTTGGTTTCAGACCGGAAATTTTTTTTGCCCAGGAACCTCCGTGGACATCCCAAGCCATGTAAATGACGGACCACAAGGCAACACAAATGGCCAGGACGCCACCGGCCATGACCGTAAAGAGCAAAAAAGGCAGAGCCTGTGAGCTGCCAAACCAGATTCCCGCGGCGGCCAAAAGTTTTGCGTCGCCGCCACCGAACAACCCTGCGGAAAAAAGCAAAAAGCCAACTACAAGGAGAACAACTGCAGTCAGCACGTGGAAAGCAAAATCGGCGAGCGGCATGCCGGTAGCCCAGGCCAACGGGAAGAACGCCGCAAAGATGGCAAACGTCAGCCAATTGGGAATGCGGAGTGACAAGGCATCCCCCGCACCGGCAATGATCATGAGGATGGGAAAAATCGAAATCGAAAGAAAGTGTATCATAAGTCCCCAAGATGTTCCGGCGCAGCGGGAATCAAGCGCCCGAACAAGCATCACAT